>Ga0172380_10006176_pt1 | contig 14074 bp, 8 predicted proteins | sample Leawe162metaG_FD_119747 | JGI IMG/M metagenome (GOLD analysis project Ga0172380, IMG submission 119747) | Leachate microbial communities from a municipal landfill in Southern Ontario, Canada - Leachate well 162 metaG | ecosystem: Engineered > Solid waste > Landfill > Unclassified | place... | reverse complement strand
TTGCAGTGCTCTTTCATGACATCGGCAAAGGTTCGGGAGGTGGTCATGCCGAGAAGGGTGCGGCCATGATCCCGACAATTGCCCGCAGAATGGGGCTTTCCAAGGAAGGTAGTGAACGGCTTGAATTCCTGGTTCGTCAGCATCTCCTGTTTGCTCATATTTCCCAGCGGCGCGATTTAAATGATGAAAAGATGATCGTCCAGTTTGCCCGCCAGATGGAGACCAGCGAGAACCTGAAGATGCTCTTTTTGCTGACCGTGGCCGATGTGCGGGCGGTAGGTTCGGATGTCTGGACCAGTTGGAAGGCGCTCCTTTTTCAGGAGTTGTATGAAAAGGCGTTCAGCGTCCTGGAACGGGGTGAATTTCACCTGGAGGCCAGCAGCGAACGGGTCAAGGCGGTCATCAAGAAGGCCACGGAGATGCTGGAGGACGAGTTTCCTACCGCCCAGGTCCGCGAGGAACTCAAGGCCATGCCGGTCCGGCTTCTGCTCTCCAACAACCTGCAGCTGATCACCGACCATGCCAGGATGCTGCTCGGCCTGGGTGAGGCCGACATCCTGATGAAGGTTGTTCATGTGCAGGAGAACGGTTATTCGGAGTTCACCATCTGCGCCCTGGACATGCCCGGGCTGTTCTCGCGTATCACCGGCGTCATGGCTGCCAACGGGGTCAACATCCTGGGGGCCCAGATCAACACCAGTCGCAACGGCAAGGTCCTGGACATCCTCCAGGCAAATTCGCCCCAGGGGCTTGTCATTACCGACGAACACCGCTGGCAGAAGGTGCAGGCCGACATGGGCCGCGTCCTGCACGGCGAGGCCCATGTTGCCGAACTGGTTGAAAAGCGCCAGCGGCCGTCGCTGCTGACCTCCCGCCCGGCCCCTCGCTTCCCGACCAAGGTGGAGTTCGACAACGAGGTGTCCGAGGATTACACGGTTATCGATATCTACACCCACGACAAGGTCGGCCTGCTGTACCTGATTACCAGTTCCCTGACCCAGTTGGGTCTTTACATCGGCGTTTCCAAGATCTCCACCAAGGTTGACCAGGTGGCGGACGTCTTCTATGTGCGCGACATCTTCGGCCAGAAGATCGTGGCAGATGAAAAGCTGGCGGAGATCAAGGAATATATGATCAAGGCCATTGACGAGTGGGTCTGATATGACCGGCCAAGCACCAGTGGATCCCCTGCACGGCGTCACCCTGAAGATGATCGTGACCGAACTGGCCGAACACTACGGCTGGGAGGAGATGGGGAGGCGCATCGATATCCGTTGTTTTACCCATGACCCGAGCATTGCCTCCAGTCTGAAGTTCCTGCGGAGAACCCCCTGGGCCAGGGACAAGGTGGAGGAATTGTATCTGAGATGGAAGATTGGCGGATAAGGTGAATACACGGAACGCAAGGGGCGAGATGTTTTCGGCATCCTGCCATACGATATGCTGGACAAAGACTGACCTGCCGGAGGAGCAGTGGGAATGTTTCCATCATCCTCTTCGACGTTAATTTTGATTTCAATTGATATAACCGCTCACTTTGTCCGTTCTTGACTCAATGTCTGAAATATGCGAAATAAATTATGTTTTTAATTGTGTTTAGGGGTGTTTCCCCGTCAGGTGTTCTTCCCGCTGGCAGGCAAGGGAGAAGGCTGGCAAAAGCTCAAGAAGAACATCCATGCAGAACTGAACGAAGACCTGCTGGAGCAGTTACACGGCACTATCTCGCTCCCCTTTGAGGCGGGTGACAACCGCAAGGTGGCGGTGAAGATCGTGGACGACCGGGTATTGAATCGTTGAAGATAATTCCGTTGGAGGATTAGGTATGCATATTGAATCGATACGGTTAAAAAATTTCCGGGCGTTCAAGGATGTAACCATGAAGGACATCCCCAGTTTCTGCGTATTGGTCGGCGCCAACGGCACCGGAAAGAGTACTCTGTTTTCGGTGTTCGGTTTCTTGCGTGACGCAATGGTGACCAATGTTACTGCGGCACTCGGTAAATTGGGCGGAAGTCGTGGATTTCAGGAGGTGAGAAGCCGTGGCTGTCAGGGGCCGATTGAAATTGAATTGAAAATAAGGGCCGATTTAGGTCGTAAGGCTACCAGCCTGATTACGTACACTCTTTCCATTGATGAACTAAACGGCCGCCCGGTCGTCGCTCGTGAAATCCTCAAATATCGTCGCGGGAGTGGCGGTCAACCGTGGAAGTTTCTTGATTTCAATTGCGGTCAGGGTGAGGCGGTGACAAACGAATTGGAGTCTGTAAAGGACGAAAAAGATCTGAAGCGTGAAACACAGACTCTCAAAAACCCAGACATTCTTGCGATCAAAGGATTGGCCCAATTCGAACGATTCCCGGCAGTTATGGCTCTCGGCGACCTTATTGAAAACTGGCACCTGTCCGACTTCCATATCAACCGTGCCAGACCGGAACAGGAAGCCGGATATGCCGAGCATCTTTCACGGGAGGGGGAAAATCTTTCACTCGTGATTGAATATCTCTTTAATCATCAAAGACCAGTATTTGACAAAATAGTTGAAAAGATCAAGGCACGGATACCGGGTATTGATAACGTGGAGGCCAAAACGACCGAGGAGGGACGGGTTCTGCTGAAGTTTCAGGACGGTTCTTTCGAGGATCCAATTCTGGCCCGTTTTGTTTCGGATGGGACCATTAAAATGTTGGCGTATATGGTTCTGCTTTATGATCCAAATCCGCACCCGCTCCTTTGCGTCGAAGAACCGGAAAACCAGCTTTATCCGTCACTGTTGTGGGAACTGGCTGAAGAATTCCGATCCTACTCCATCCGTGGTGGTCAGGTACTTGTCTCTACACATTCGCCGGATTTTCTGAATGCAATACAGCTTGATGAAGTGTTTTTCCTGGTAAAAGAAAAAGGGTTTACGCAGGTTCTCAGGGCAAAGGACGATCCGCAGTTAGCCGCTTACATGGCGGAAGGGGATCAAATGGGCTATCTCTGGAAAGAAGGTCTTTTTAGAGGAGTGGATCCCCTGTGAAGACACTTGTTTTTCTTTTGGAAGAACCTTCTGCACAGGATGCTTTGCAAGGGTTTCTGCCGTCCATCCTTCCTCCGGAGGTGTCGGTCGAATATCTCGTTTTCGAGGGGAAACAAGACTTGGAAAAGCGGATGGTTCGGCGTATTCGAGGCTGGCTGAAACCTGATAGTTTCTTTGTGGTACTGCGAGATCAGGACAGTGGTGATTGTCGCATCATTAAACAGAATCTTTCCGGCCTTTGCCACGAAGCCGGAAAGCCGGACGCTATGGTGCGAATTGCCTGCCGATCACTGGAATCATGGTTTCTCGGTGATTGGGCATCGGTAGGAGTAGCGTTCGCTCAGCCTCGTCTCGGAAAACTTCAGCGGAAAGCAATCTACCAAGACCCGGATCGTCTTGTTAATCCTGTTTCAGAATTGCGTAAAGCCATCCCAACGTATCAAAAGCGCGATGGCGCCCGGCGTATCGGACCGCACCTCAGCCATGCACGCAATCGCTCCAAAAGCTTTCAGGTGTTTGTCGAAGCGGTGCAGCGGCTTACCGGTGCTGCACAATGACCCAGCCCAACTCCCTCATCATCAACTCACCAGGATGCTGGTGCTGGAGATCAAGGGAGAAGACTCGGAACAAAACAAGGCTAAACGCGCTGCTCTCAATTTCTGGGTGCAGGGTGTCAACGCCAAAGCTGGCTTTGGCGTCTGGTGTTGGGATGTCGCTTTTGTACCGGCTCAGTTGCAAGATATCCTGGCAAAACATTCCCGCTAGCTTTTGATCAGGTCATCAAAGAACCATGAACGACTTTCTGGATCTCTTCATAAGCTACCTGGCCGTTGAAAAGGGGCTCTCGGCCAACACCCGGGAGGCCTACAGCCACGACCTGGCGCGTTACCTGGAATTCCTGGACAAGCGGGGCTGTGCTGCGCTGGCCGCGGTCAAGACCACCGACATCACCGCATTCCTGAACCTGCTCAAGGACGAGGGTATCGGACCGCGCAGCCGGGCGCGCTGTTTATCGGCTATCCGTATGTTCCACCGCTTCCTGGTGGTGGAAAACTATGCCGAGCTTAACCCGGCTGCCATAATCGAGGCGCCCCGCATCCTCAGCAAGCTGCCGGAGTTCCTGACCTCGGCGGAGGTGGATGCCCTGTTCAGCGCCTGCAGCGGGACAGCAAACGAGAGCGTGCGCGACCTGGCCATGCTGGAACTGCTCTACGCCACCGGGCTCAGGGTTTCGGAGCTGGTCAAACTCAAGCTGCGGGAGGTGAACCTGGACGTCGGTTACCTGATGACCCTGGGCAAGGGGAACAAGGAGCGCTTGGTGCCGGTGGGCGAATCGGCCCGCGGCAGGGTGCTCGCCTACCTGGAAGGGGTGCGGTACCGGCACGACCCGCAGAACCGGAACCCGTACCTGTTCCTGTCCCGTCTGGGGGCCGCCATGAGCCGCCAGGCCTTCTGGAACATCATAAAAAAACGGACGCTATTGGCCGGCATCCGCAAGAACGTCTCCCCCCACACCCTGCGGCACTCCTTTGCCACCCACCTGCTGGAAAACGGCGCCGACCTGCGCAGCGTGCAGATCATGCTGGGACACGCCGACCTCTCCACCACCCAGATCTACACTCATGTTACCCGCGAACGCCTGAAACGCCTGCACCGGGAGATCCATCCCAGGGGATGATCCTTGCAAAGCGCTCATTCAGGGGCTATCGTACTGACGTAAACTGATCCCAAGCGAGGTGCCATTGAAAGTAGTAAAATGGCTGGCGGCAATCGTTGGCGGCATCATTGCCCTGTATGCCATCTATATCGGTATTGCGCTTTATCGTCTCCCATCCGTGGCACTGCTCGTTGACCGCAGGATGAACCTGACCATCCAGGTGAAAGACTGGCAGGGTAAGCCCCACCCATTCGTCGTTGGGCCGCGCAACCCCTGGTGGACCCCGGCGGCCGACATGCCGTCCGAGATGGATTGGGCGGTCATCGTAGCGGAGGATGCTAACTTCTACCGGCACGAAGGGATCGACGTAAAAGCTATCAAGAATGCCATCAAGTACGACCTGGAAAAGAAGCGCTTTGCCCGCGGGGCCTCGACCATCACCCAGCAGACAGCCAAAAACCTCTTTCTATCCCGGGAAAAGACCGTGACCCGCAAGATTGAGGAAATCTACCTTGCCAAGCGGATGGAGCAGGAACTGACCAAGGGAAGGATCCTCGAACTCTATCTCAACATCGTCGAACTGGGGCCAATGGTGTACGGGATCGGCCATGGCGCCCACTACTATTTCAATAAGCCGGCCAGTACCCTCAGTCCCAGGGAATGCGCCTTCCTTGCCGCCATGCTCCCAGGCCCGCAGAAGGTCTACAACCCCTATCGCCATCTTGACCGGGTTCTGAAGCGCTCCGACATGCTGCTGCGGCTCTTGCGGGAGAATGGCGTGCTGACCGAGGCGGAGTATCGCCAGGCCATGGCGGAGACGCCGAATATCAGCGGCATGCAAAGGAAGGTTGATCAGAGTTTCACAGGGAAGGTGCGAAGATTCTTCAGGAACCTGTTCGGGATTTTTCGGTGAGCAAGGGGAGCATTACTGACTGATTGGCTGGTTGTCAGCCGGAAACTCCCGCTTTCCTCAAAAAGCTGCCACCGACCTTGATCAGTGGCAGCGTTTTTTTGTGCGGCATGTTGTCTACTGGGCCTTGGTGAGCGTAACCTTGACCTTGTCGGTAAAGATCACGGTACTCTGGGTTGCCTGGTCGTAACCGGTCGCCTTTTTCAACGTTACCGGGTCGTTCAGCGCCTTCAGGGCGCCCAGGGTAATGCTGGTGTTGGCGGCTACATTGCACGAGAGGCGGAGAAACTCGCCGCGCCGGTACGTATCGTTGGTGGTCACCATGGAAAGATGGGCTTTTCCGGTGGAAGCGGAGTAGCTGCCGAATGCCAGGTTGGTCCCGGCCAGGGCCGCGCCCGGCGTCACCGAGGCGCTTTCGATCTGGGCCGCCCCGCCGCTGGTGGTTACATCCATCCCCTGGGGCAAGGCAATGGTAAAATCGATCGCGCTGATGGCGGCCGGCAGCTGTGCCGTACTCACGGCCGAGAACGCCAGGGTCGCCTTGCCCGCGGGAAAGACATAACTGTCGCTGACCACCCCACTGTTGCTGCTGTCGCCGCAACCAAACAGCGCCAAACAGACCACTGCCGTGCCAAGTGCTTTCCAAGTAAACTTCATATGAACAATCCTCCTTAAATTGGAATTAGAGCAGGCCTACGGCCATGCGCAGGATGACCAGGGCGTCGTCGATATCTACCAGCCCGTCCCCCTTGGAAACGCCGTGGTCCAGCGGCGCCACGTCGAGGCGGAGGATCTGGTCCGTTTGCGGCGTAATGAGGCCCACCGTCATCTTCAATGCCAGCAGGGCATCGACAATGGTAAAGGGATTCGTTGCCCCAGAGGCCGCCTTGGGCACGGTCTTGATGACATTGCGCTGCACGGTCAGGCTGTTGCTGTTCTGATCAATGCCGGTGACGCTCACCTGGTAGACCTTGGCCTCGCCCAGGGTGATCTGTTGCTGGAACGTGCCGTCCACCACCGCTGGGGAGTAGCTCTGGCCATCCATGGTCACGGTGACGCTGACCGGGGTGGCATTGTCCGCCACGGTGCCGGTCAGGAGATAGGAATCCAGGACCGTGCGGATATCGTTGGCCGGGTCGGTGATGGCCAGGGAGAAGGCCGACTGGTAGACCAGGGTCAGTTTGGTCTGGGTGGTTTTCCCTTCGCTGTTGCTCGCCATCACCTGGATAGTGTTCATCCCTGGCGTGAGGTTCGCGGTGAACGAATAGCTGGTGCCAGTCAGGGTTGCCGTTTGCGGTGCCGAACCGTTCACCGTATAGGTGACCGTTACTGCCTGACCGGTGGCCGCCACTGTTTTGGCCACGGCCTTGCCGCTGGTGACCAGATCCGCAATCGTGCCGGTAACGACAACGTTGTTCTGGGTCAAGACCTTGTTGTCCGGCGGATAGATGACCTGCAGATACGGCGCCGTACTATCCATCACAATGGTCCGGACATCGCTACTGCTTGTGCCGGAATTGCTGGTGGCGATCACGGTGATGGTATTGGCCCCGGCCACGAGCTGCACCGGGAAGCTGAAGCTGTTGTCCGGATTGACCGTGACGCTGGTGCCATTGACCGTGACCGAACCGATGCCGTTGGGATCGACCACCGTACCGCTGATGTTCAGGGTGGTTTCGGTGGTGGTGGCGCCGTCGGAGAGAGCCGAGACGGTCAAGAGCGGCGCCGTGCTGCTGAAGGTCACGGTCAGGGCCTGCTGGGCCGTGGCCGCGGCGTAGTTGGCATCACCCGCCTGACTGGCGGTGATGGTGGTGTTGCCCGCACCGACAATGGTGACGGTGGTGCCGCTCACGGTGGCCACGGCCGGATTCGAGCTGGCAAAGGCCACTGGCAGGCCGGAGGTGGCCGTGGCGCCGATGGTGAAAGGCCCATCCCCGACCTGCTTCGTGGGGAGCGGGGCAAAGGTGATGCTCTGGGCCGCCTTGGCGACATCGATGGAGACGCTGGCAATGGTAGCCCCGTAGTTGGCCGTATCGGCCGGGGTAAAGGCCACACCCAGGGTCTGGGTGCCGGCACCCAGGACGGTCCCTGCCGCCGGGTTGTAGACCAGGGTGCCGGCAACGCCGGCAACGGCATTGAGCTGCGTGGCACCTAGGGCCGTGCCGTAGGTTATGGCCGCCGGATTGGCCCAGGTGATGACCGGCGTGGCCTTGGCCACAATCAGGGTGTTGCTGGCGCTCCCCAGGTAATTGGCATCGTTGACCGTGGCCAGGATGGCATAGGAGCCCACTGCCGCCGGTGCCGCAACATTGCCGTTGTAAGTCACGGACACGGGCAGAGTGGTTGGCGCGGTAACCACGGTGACCGTCCTGGCCGTGCCGTCGAAGGTCTGGGCAAGGTTGCCCAGGGTTACCGTGGCCGTGGCCTTGTTCACATCAATGGCCGCGTTGGCCGTGGCGCCCGCGTAGTTGACCGGGTCGGCCGGGGCAAAGGTCACGCCCAGGGTTTGCCCGGAGCCGGCATTCAGGACTGTTCCGGCCGGCGGGGTGTAGACAAAGCTTCCGGCAACGCTGGCCGTGGCGTTGAGCTGCGTGGCATCCAGGGCCATGCCGTAGGTGATGGCTGCCGGATTGGGCCAGGTGATGACCGGCGTGGCCTGGGTTACGGCAAGGGTGCCGTTTGTGAAGCTGAACAGGTAGTTATCGGCCGCAAGGTTGCCGATGGCCGGGGTGATGGGGTAGTCCCCCACCGGGCTGGTCAGTGTGGCGCTGGTGGAGAGGGTTGGCGCCCCCAGGATTACGCCCTGGTTGTCGCCATTGACAAAACCGCTGTAGGTGGCGTTGAAGACCGGCTCAACGCTGTTGTAGACCCGGGAGGCTGCTTGGGCCGTGACGGTCAGGGTTGCCTTGTTGACGGTCAGGCTTTGCTGGGCCGTGGCCGAGGCGTAGTTGGTGGTGCCGGCCTGGCTGGCGGTGATGGTGGTGCTGCCGGCACCGACGATGGTGACCGTGGTGCCGCTTATTGTGGCCACGGCCGGGTTGGAACTGGTAAAGGTGACCGGGTTGCCGGAATCGCCCCCGGTGGCAACGAGATCAAAGGAGGCAGCGCCGTAGGTCGTGGCCGTAAGGGGCTCAAAGGTAATGGTCTGGCTGGCGACATCGATGGCCAGGGTGCCGTCAGCGGCAACAAAGTCGTAGTTGGCGGCAGTCAGTCCGCTGACCACCGGGGTGATGGGATAGCTGCCCGTGGGGCTGGTCTGGGTAGCGGTGGTGGTAAAGGTCGGGGTACCGCTGATCACCGCGGCGTCCTCGCTGTTCACAAAGCCGCTATAGATTCCGGTGAAGGTGGGATTGGGCGTGTTGTAGGCCCGCTGTTTGTTGTCGGCGGTCAGGGTAATGTGGGCCTTGTTGATCGTCAGGGTCTGCTGGGCCGTGGCCGAGGCGTACCTGTCTGGTGTGCCGGCCTGGTCGGCGGTGATGGTGGTGCTGCCGGCGCCGACGATGGTGACCGTGGTGCCGCTTATTGTGGCCACGGCCGGGTCGGAGCTGGTGAAGGTGACCGGGTTGCCGGAGGCTCCGCCAGTGGCGCTGAGGTTGAACTGGCCAGCGCCATAGGTCATGGGTGAAAGCGGGTTGAAGACGATGGTCTGGCTGGCAAGGCCCACGGCCAGGGTGCCGTTGACCGCGGTAAAGGTGTAGTTGGCGGCCCCAAGGGCAGCGATGTCCGGGGTGATGGTGTAGCTGCCCACGGGACTGGCTACAGTGGCATCGGTGGTGAAGGTCGGGGCGCCGCTGATCACGGTACTGTTCTCACCATTGACAAAGCCGGTGTAGGTGGCTGTGAAGGTGGGATCAGGGGCAGCGTAATCCCGGCTCTTGTTGTCGGCGGTTACCGTGATCAGGGCTGTACCGACCGCCAGGGTCTGTTGGGCCGTGGCCGGCAGATGGTTGGCGTCGCCGGCCTGGCTGGCCGTGATAAGGGCGTTGCCGGCGCCTGTGATCCGGATCAGGCCGCCGGCGGTGATGGTGGCGACTGTTGGGGTGTCGCTGGCATAGGTTATGGGGAGGTTCGTATCAACCGTGGCCCCTGGTCCGAAGTCGGCAGCGCCGTAGGTTGTGGCGGTGAGCAGGTCAAAGGTGATGGTCTGGCCGGCCTTGTCGATGACAAGATTGCCGGTGGCTGTGCCGCTGTAGTTGCTGTCGTTGATGGTGGCGACCACGGGATAGCTGCCGGCGTCCGTGGGGGCGGTGGCCGAGCCGTCGTAGGTGATGTCCACGGACAGGCCAACAGGGTCGGTGGTGGCCGTGGCTGACTTGGCAGTACCGTCGTAGGTGGCGCTGAGGTTGCCCAGGCTGACCGTGGCGGCGGCCTTGGCAATGACCAGGGTATCAGTGGCCGTGCCGGCATAATTGGTATCGTCAACCGTGGCGACCACGGTGTAGCTGCCGGCAGTGGCCGGTGCAATGGCTGAGCCGTTGTAGGTAAGAGTCACGGTCAGCCCGGCCGGAACCGTGGTGGCGGTGACCGTCTTGGCCGTGCCATCGTAGGTGGCAGCCAGGTTCGCCAGGGTAATCGTGGCGCCGCCCTTGCCCACGGTAATGTCCTGGGTGACCTGTACCGCTGCATTGTAGTTGGCGTCGCCGGCCTGGTTGGCGGCAATGGTGCAGGTGCCGGTGGTCACGCCGGTGACGGTGGCGCCGCTGACGGTGCAGACATCCGTGGTCAACGAACTGAACTGGACCGCGCTGGTGGAAGCCCCGCCCGTGGCGCTGACCGTGCCGGTGCCGGCAACGACCACGGTTGGGGCAGCGTTGAAGGTGATGGCCTGGTCGGCCTTGTCATTGGTCAGGCTGAAGTTTGCGCTCAGGGTGTTGACCGCTGCCGTGACCAGGTAGCTCCCTGCCGTAGCATTGGCCGTGACACTGTAGGTGGCGTTGCCGGAGGCGTCGCTGGTGGCGCTGCCGGAGGCGCTGATGCCGGCGCCGCTTCCCGGGCCGGTAAAGGCGATGCTGATGCCGTCCAGCACACCGCCGAGCGAGTCAACAACCCTGGCTGTCAGCGGCGTGGCAAAGGTGGTGGTAATGACCGTGGCCTGGGGGGTGCCGGCGGTTGCCGTCAGTGCGGCCGGAACACCCCGTTCATAGGCGCCGATATCGCAGGTGGCATCCTGGGGACGGGCCAGGCCCCGCTGGTCGGTGGCCGGGCCGCTGGCGCAGTTGCCGGCGTCGATGGCCGGACTGTTGGCCAGGAGCGGGATCGTGCCGGTGGGGCCGCCATGGTTGCCAAGGGTGCCCAAAAGCGGATCAACGCTGCTGACATTGGTGCAGGTGCTGCCGGGGTAACAGCCGTTTGTGACGATACTGTCGCTGATGGTCGCCACGCCGGAGATATATGAGTCACTGCCCCAGAATATGGCGTTCCGGATGGTGACAGTGCCGCCTGACTGGTTGACCAACCCCCCGCTTGCGTTGCCGGCGATGGTCGAGTTTGCCACCGTCATGACGCCGGCCGGGTTGTTGAAAATGCCCCCGCCACCGCCCGCCATGGCCGAGTTGCCGAAGATGGTGGTGTTGGTGATGGTGGCGGTGCCGTTGTTGTTGTACACGCCGCCGCCGATAACATCCGCCGTATTGCCGGAAATGGTGCAGCCGGTCACGGTCAGCGTAGCGCCCGGATTGTTGTAGATACCGCTTCCGGAAGAGCTTTGGGCATAATTGCCGGATATCGTGGCATTAGAGACGGTGAGCACGCCGGAGTTGAAAATGGCCGGACCATCGAAGGACTTGCCATGGGAGAGGGTCACACCGGAGATCTGCACTGTTTTGCCCGAATTCACCGTGAAGATCCGGGTTGCGTCGCCGCCGCTGATGGTCAGGTATGGCGCCCCGGGTCCGGTGATGGTCAGGTCCCTGTCAATGATGAGATCTGAAGCGACGGTGACGGTCTGGCCGTCCAGGCTGTTGTCAAAGGTGACCACGTCGCCGGGGTTGGCGGCGGTGATGATCTGGCGCAGCGATCCGGCGCCGCTGTCGGCGCTGGTGGTGACGATGCGGGTGGTGGCCGTGGTCAGGGCGATGGTGTCGGAATTGGCGCTGGTCCCGTTGGCGTTGTAGGCCCGCACCCGGTAGTAGTACGGGGTGCCGGCGGTGAGCCCGGTAACGGCGACCGTGGTGACGTTACCGGCATCCAGGTTGTCGTAGCCAGCAGCAAAGCTGGTAAAGGCGCTGTCAGTGGCTACATCCAGGTAGTAGCCCGTGGCGCCGGTCACGGCTCCCCAGTTGGCGCTGAAGCCGGTAAAGGTGATGGCGGTCGCTGCCGTAGCAGTGGGGATCAGGCTGTCCACCAGCACGCCGGTCGTGGCACCCACCGAGTTGAGCGTTACTACGGCATTGTTGCCGGCTGTATCCCGGATCGTGGTGCTGTTCAGGGTCAGGGCGCCGACAGTGATGCCATCGGTGTCGATATCGCCGTTTTGCACGGTGTAGCGGTAGGTGATGCTGGTGGCGGTATTCGATTGATAGATAGCTGTCCTGGCGGAGATGCCGATGGTTAATCCCAAGGTCGAGTCGGTGCCGGTGATCGTGATGGTCTTGTTGAAGTTGACCGTGAAATCCAGGTTCTGGCCGGCACCATAGGTGGCATCCGCCGGGACACCGACAGAGGTTGTTGTCGGCGCTGCCTGATCGAGCAGATAGGCCTGGCTGTAGACTGTGCCGCTGTTGCCTGCCGTGTCGGCGACACGCACCTTGAGGGTGCTGCTGGCGATCAGGGTCTGTCCGGCCAGGGACCAGGTGTTCTGGCCCGCAATTGCCGTGGCAATGGTCCAGGTGGAACCGTTGTCCAGGGATACTTCGACGGCTTCGCCTGCCGCAAGGTTGGCGCTTAAGGTGCCGCTGACGGTTTGGGCCGCGGTGTTGGTGATGAAGTCGGTGCTGCTGGCGCCGGAATCGGCGGAAAAGGCGGCTGTAGCGACCGTGGTGGCCGGACCGGTGGTGTCGAGCACATAGGCCTGGCTCGCAATGGTGCCGTCATTGCCCGCACTGTCGGTGACTTTCAGCTTGAGGGTATTGCTGCCGGTGAGTGTCACGCCATTCCAGGTGAGGGTCGTGCCCGATACTTTGGCGGTAATGTCGGTCCAGGTGGAAGCATTGTCCAGGGAGCCGTAGACGATGTCCGTCCCGGCCGGAGCACCGCTCAGGGTGGCGCTGATGGTCTGGGCCGAGGTGTTGGTGATGAAGTCGCTGGCGCTGGTGCCGGTATCGGCGGAAAAGGCAAGACTGATGAAGGTTATGGCAGGAACGGTGGTGTCGAGCACATAGGCCTGGCTCGCAATGGTGCCGTCATTGCCCGCACTGTCGGTGACTTTCAGCTTGAGGGTGTTGCTGCCGGTGAGTGTCACGCCATTCCAGGTGAGGGTCGTGCCCGATACTTTGGCGGTAATGTCGGTCCAGGTGGAACCGTTGTCCAGGGAGCCGTAGACGATGTCCGTTCCGGCCGGCGGGCCGCTCAGGGTGGCGCTGATGGTCTGGGCCACGGTGTTGGTGATAAAGTCGGTGGAGCTGGTGCCGGTATCGGCCGAAAAGGCAAGACTGCTGAAGGTTATGGCAGGAGCGACGTTATCCACGGTGGCGTTGCTGGTGTCGGCCGTGGTAGTGGCATTGCCGGCGGTGTCCGTGGCGGTGACGGAGATGTTGCGGTTGTTCACGTTATCGATGCTGCCGGCCGTGATTGTGTAGGTCGCCGTCCAGGTGCCTGCCGAATTGGTGGCAGCGACTGCCGAGCCGCCGCCGAACTGGCTGAAGTCCACGGTGACACCGGTAATGCCGGGATTATTGTCACCGGTGGCGGTGTTATTCCACGCTGCAATGACGGTGTCGCCGGTCCTGAAGGCGCCGCCAGTTCCCGAGGCGCCGCTGATGCTGATGTTTAAGTCGGTAATTGTGGGAGGGGCCAGAACCGTCACCGTGATCTGACGGGTGGCCGTTGCCATGCCGTCGCTCACCTGCACGGTAAAGGTCTCGATGCCGCTGTAGCCGGTGGCAGGCTGGTAGGTTATAGTGCCGCCGGGGGTGATGTCGGTGCTGCCGGAAGATGCCGTGGCGCCGGAGAAGTTGAGCGTGCCGCCGTAGTTGGGGGCCGCGCTCTGGCTCCAGGTCTCGGTCTGGCTGGCATCGGTATCGCTTACATGCAGGAGCCCGGAAATATCGCTGGCGCTCGCGTTCTGATTGACAGTCAAGGTGGTGGTGGCGCCGACAAATGTGGGGGCCGTGTTGCAGGCAGACGTGGTAAAAGTCAGGTCACTGCCGTTGGTTGTGCCGCCGCTGTTAACCCCCTTGGCCCGGAAGTGGTAGAGGGTGTTGCAGGTCAGACCGGAAATGGCCGCCGACACAGCCGTATTGGAGGACCCGGTAACCGGGCTTTGGCTGGCCGTGGCCGAGCTGCCGTATCCGGTGGTAGTGCCATAATCGAAGGTAACCACGGTACTATA
>Ga0172380_10006175_pt1 | contig 14077 bp, 14 predicted proteins | sample Leawe162metaG_FD_119747 | JGI IMG/M metagenome (GOLD analysis project Ga0172380, IMG submission 119747) | Leachate microbial communities from a municipal landfill in Southern Ontario, Canada - Leachate well 162 metaG | ecosystem: Engineered > Solid waste > Landfill > Unclassified | place... | reverse complement strand
TGCCGTATTTTCTCAACAGCGGACGCTGGAATTCCACCGTCTCGGTTGCATTCGGCACAAAGCCACCGATGACTATGGTAGGCATGGTGCCTACGCCTTTTTCTCGGAAAACCTGACAGCGGATAACAGGCGGGTTCCGGCAACTTCCCAACAGGCCTAATTCACGCCGGCGGAACGTGGGGGTGTAGGGCTTGATCGCTATCGAGCGCATGAAGCCGCAGGCGATGGTTGCCGCCGATACAATGACCGGATGAACATCCTTTGTAGGTGCTGTGACAGGTCTCATGTAACCTCCTCTGCTGTTTACGGGAAGTAAAGCAGAGTCAGGTTACATGCGCGCGCCAGCAAGGCAAATTTTTGTGGTGATGGGATGGCGATTGTGAAAAATCAATTGGTTTACACTTGCTGGCCTGTTACAGAGATTCAGTGTTTTCCGGTATGACCAAACCCGCCCGCACCGCGACCGCTTTCCAGGCTGAACTCCTCCACCACCAGCAATGTGGCCTGAGTCACCGGTACGAACATCATCTGGCAGATGCGCTCGCCCGGCTCGATGGTATAGGGTGCGGTGCCGCGATTGTAGATACCGATGCCGATTTCACCCTGATAGTCGGAATCAATCACCCCAATCGTATTTGCCAATACTATGCCATGCTTGATCCCCAGTCCGGAGCGGGGCACCAGCAGCGCTACCAGGCCTGGGTCATGGATGCTGATGGCAATGCCGCTGGGGATAAGGAACGTCTCGCCGGGCTGCACTTTAAGCGGCGCATCCAGGCAGGCGCGCAGGTCCATGGCCGCCGAGCCGTGCGTGGCGTAGGTTGGCAGGGGGATGCTGGTTCCAATGAGAGGGTTGATGATTTTGGTTTCAATTTTATGTCTGTTCATGTAAATTCCCGTAGTTAGAGTTGCATGGAATGACCAGCCGCAACAGGATAGCAGAGTTCCGGAAAAGGCAAAACTCCTTAATTGCCGATAGTCTCATAGTCCCCCTGATCTGCAGGAATAAGTAATTATTCAACTTGTAAAAATAAATCGATTTAACAGGGATGAAGGGGATATCGTCAAAAACAAAAAGAGACGTTTATAAACAAAAAAGAATTTCTTTGTTTTTAAAGATGTTATCCTGTTTATCCCGGTTCGACGACGTTCTGATCCAGAAAAATGGCTGGTTTGTCCACAAGGATCTGCTGGAACTGAATCCGGCTGAATAAAGGAAAGTGCCTTATGACCGATGCGATACACCCTGAAGTTGAGTTTGAACACGACGATTTCGACTTTGCCACCATTGAAGAGGAAATCCGCGTGGATGAGCGATGCCAGGCCCTGCTGAAGCGTTTCTACCAGCATCTGCAGGCCAGTGGGCTTCCGCCCCAGCAGGCATCTGATCTGGCTTATAGCGCAGATTATTATCTGCGGGACTATCTGCTGGATTTTGCCCGCCAGAATGTGGTGCGTCCGGAACCGGGCATTGTCAGGCGTTTTGCGGCGACCTGGTTTGTCGTCAACACCCTGGACCCGGAGATGGCAACTCTGGAGCGGCACCTGGCAGCCATCCGCGAGTTGTATCGCTTTCTCAGGGGCAGCCATCTCATAAGCGAGAATGAGCTGGCCTTTATCGAAGATGAGGTGAGCCAGGTCGATTATTACCGGCAACGGATCAAGCGTTTCATCGCGTTAACAGGTGACGGTTACCAGGAATGGGAGGCAGAATGCCCGCTAAAGGGCCTGTCAAATTAGATTAAGAGGTGCGACGATGGCATTTAAGGTTTTGAAGCAGATAACGGTTACTATCCTGAACCAGGAACACGTCAGGCGCGATTGGTTTATAGATTTCGACGCTGATGCCTTTCAGGTGTTTTTTGACGGCTTGGCCAAGGAATTGAGAAAAATGGGGGTCGCGCTGAAGCAGGTACGCAACCGCGATGCGGTGATCAAGATCAACAGTTATAACGACCTGCTCAATGTCGTTAAGATTTCAACCAGCGAGGACGGCCATTGCAAACATTGTGTCGGCCACATCATCGGCAAGAGCGAGCACCTTGACATCCTGGAGGATATCAGGAGCGCAATTTTCCGGATCGCTTTTGCCCCAGAGACCATTGAGCCGTCCAGTGAATTCAAGAAGGTGTGTCATAATTGTGGCTGTGGGTGTTGATGAAATTATGGCGATAAAATGAATAGTTCAAACAACAAGCTTGATCTGTTACTTGATAAAATTGAGGGCCTGGTTGACCGGTTGGCGCCTGTTGCCCCGGCACCTCCGGATTTCAAACACAATCTGGCTTTCCGCTGGGAGCGGGCAGGGGAGACGGGGCAGCTAGCGCCGGTCGGCCATCCGCACCTCTTTGATCTCCGGGACCTGGTAGGGCTTGACGACATCCGTGAAGATGTTGTCCGAAATACGACCCAGTTCGTGGAGGGATTGCCGGCCAATAACGTCTTGCTCTGGGGCGAACGCGGCTCCGGCAAATCGTCGCTGGTCAAGGGACTGCTCAAGCCTTTTGCGAAAAAGGGGTTGCGGATCATCGAGCTGAAACGCTGGGACATCATGTCGCTGCCGCAGATTACGAATCAGCTGCGCGGCGCACCGTTTTACTTCATTCTGTTCTGCGATGATCTCTCCTTTGATGAGGGCGAGGGTGATTTTCGGGCACTGAAGACCCTGCTGGACGGCGATATCGAGGAGCGCCCTTCCAACGTGCTGATTTATGCCACCTCCAATCGCCGTCATCTGATGCCGGAAAAGACGCAGGACACCCGTGGTGATGACGAGATACATCCGGAGGAGGCAGTGGGCGAAAAATTGGCGTTATCGGACCGATTCGGGCTGTCACTGGGATTCTACAACCTGGATCAGGACGAATACCTGGCCGTTGTCCGTCACTACGCCGCTTGCCGGGAACTTTCCGTGTCAGATGAGGAATTGAGGGATAAGGCCCTGAAATGGTGTCTATATACAGCAAGGCGCAGTGGCCGCTCAGCCCGGCAATTCATCGATGATCTTGAGGGACGACTTGGCTTGCTGGCGCGAAGCGGAAAAAAGCGGCGCTGATGCTTTAATGAATCATGTCATTAACGTGCTGACGATGATATAATAAACGAACTTGAGCCAAGGAGAAATCCCTATATGCAGTCAACTTTCATTCCTGAAACAGTCAGAAAGCTCCTCGCATCGCAACCCATAGAGTTGCCCATTTTTCATCCTGTTGCGCTCAAGCTTCAGCGGATGCTGTCGAATTATGATTTTACTGTGGACGATGTGGCGCAGGTTGCCAACGAAGATATGGCCTTGGCCAGTCAGATGCTCAAGATGGCTAACTCTCCCATGTATATGGGACGGACTAAGGTTGCCACCATCAAGGAGGCGGTCATACGTCTGGGAGCCCAGCAGGTGATCAACATCGCCATCGCCGCTTCCCAGGCTGCAGCCCATGCCTCCGCCAATCCGGCCCTTGACCGTTATATGAAAGCACTCTGGCTGCATAGTCACGGGACGGCGCTCGGCGCCCGCTGGGTGGCCATTACCTGTGGTATGCGCGGTGCTGCCGATGAGAATTATCTTGCGGCACTGCTGCATGATGTCGGCAAGCTTTATCTGCTTAAGTCAATCGAGCGACTCGTGAATGCCGGCGTAATCAGCTCCATGTTCGATGATGAGCTGATCATGGAGATTTTCGAGGCCATGCACGTGGAGCAGGGGTACCGCTTGATGCAGCACTGGAATTTCCCTGCCATGTATTGCGATGTCATCAAATATCACCATGCAGAGCAATGGGATACCGTTAACAAGATGCTGGCCATTGTTCGCTTCGTCAACCAGGCAAGTCATCAAGTGGGTCTGGGACTCAAACATGAACCGGAACTTGCCCTGAGCACCACAACAGAGGCTGAACTCCTTGATATCGGTGATTTTCAGATTGCCGAACTGTTGTCGCTACTGGAAGAAACCAGGGAATTAGAAATCTAGGCGCCAAGAGATCCAATAATGTCAATGATGCGCCAACTCATAAGTGCTTGTGATTAAACCAGTGCCCTATTTCAAGATACTGCGGCCACTACAATGGCTGAAAAATCTGATGATCTACTTTCCCCCCTTTTTGGGGGGAGTGTTGCTCCAACCCGGTTTGGCCATGCGCGGCGTTTTGCCGTTATTTGCATTCTGTATGGCGTCTAGCGCCACCTATATTCTCAACGATATCAGCGATCGCCAAACAGACGGCTGTCATCCGGATAAAAAGGAGCGGCCGCTTCCATCCGGTAAGGTTTCCGTTTCCGGTGCAACCTTGCTGGCATTGATCCTGGGTGTCTTTGCAGTCGTCTCAGCCTATTCGATTTCCATAACTTTTCTGCTGTACCTCGTAGCCTACGTTCTGCTGTCTGCTGTCTATACCTGCTGCCTGAAAAAGTACGCCCTGATTGACATTTTCTGCATTTCCGCCGGATTTTTGCTCAGGCTGGAAGCCGGCGGCGCAGTTTTTGACATCCGAATTTCCGAATGGTTGTTTCTGAGTGTCTTCCTTTTGTCGATTTTCCTCAGCACGGGCAAACGTCTCGCTGAGAAAAGCCGGCTGGGCGGAAATGCCGCCGATCACCGCCAAGCGCTGAACGCTTATCCTGACGGCTATCTGGAAGGGGCCATGTATATGACCGGTGGGGCGGTGCTGGTTACCTACACCATGTATGTCATCTCACGGCATTCCGATTCTCTCCTTTACTCGGTGCCCCTCTGTTGTTTTGGATTGATGCGCTATATCCTGAGGGTCCAGTCAGGCAGCGGCGGCGACCCGACCGAGTCCCTGACCAGAGACTTGCCGCTGTTTATCGTTGGCCTCCTTTGGGTGCTGATGGTGGGGTGGGGGATATATGGCGGATAGGGTCAGACAATGAGATCATCGCTGTTGAAACTGCTCTACAGATGGTTCCCCTTTGACCTGCGTGCCGATGCAAACGTCTCGCCGGCAACAAAAGGGATCAGGATCTCCTGTATCATCAATTTTTACGGCAGACTCGACTTGCTGGCCGGAATACTGCATTCTCTGGCTCAGCAGCGCTTTGATCGCGACCGGTTTGAGGTGGTTTTGGTCGAGGACAGAAACGGCTCCGATGCCGGCAAACGCATGGCAAGGGAGTTTGGCCGGCGTATGCAGACAGTCTATCTGCCGCTGGACCGCAATTTCGGTAAGATGGGCTATTCACGCAACTACGGTTTGATCCATTCCCGCGGAGAGATCGTACTATTCCTGGATGACGATACCGTGCTTCAGCAGGATGATTTTCTGGCAGTACTTGATAAAGCCTTCACAGATAATCCCGGCATGGACGCCGCCGTGCCGCACGGTCAGGCCAGTTTTTCGCTGATAGAAGGACGCTACGACTTTCACGACCCTTACTTCATGACCAGTCGCTGCACGGCCTATCGTCGGGAGGTTCTTGCCGAGTTGGGCGGCTTTAATTCAGACTTCATAGGCCAGGAGGATGTGGAATTCGTCATCAGGTTCCTGCTGGCCGGTAAGACAAGCCGGAATATTCCCAGCCTCAACTATTTCCATCCGCCGCTCCTGGTGCCAAATCTTCGTAAACCGCAAGCGGTAGGGCATTCCTTCTGCCGTCTCGTATCGAAGTATCCGTTCGTGCCCTGGTTGCTCGTTATCCTCAACTGTTCGCGCCATGCACCGCTTTACCTGCTTCCGGTAAGGCGTTACCGCGAAATGGGTCGTTTCGGGATTGGGTTTTTGTCCGGTGTGATTGTATCCCTGTTCAAAAAAGACGGATTCCAGTATAGTTGAGCTCATGGACACTACTGAGATCATTATAAAACCCGGAGCGAGCGCCCTGCATTACTGGCGGGATATCTGGCGCTATCGTGAGCTGTTCTTCTTCCTGGCCTGGCGGGATATTCTGGTGCGCTACAAGCAGACTGCCATCGGGATTGCCTGGAGTGTGCTGCGACCGTTGGCGACCATGCTGGTTTTTACGGTGGTCTTCGGCAAACTGGCAAAATTGCCATCCAACGGCGTACCCTATCCGATCATGGTCTACGTTGCCATGCTGCCGTGGCAATTCTTCGCCAACTCCCTGACCGAAAGCAGCAATTCACTGATCGACAATGCAAATCTGCTCACCAAGGTTTACTTCCCCCGATTGATAGTTCCGGCCGGTTCGGTTATCGTCGGCCTCGTGGATTTTTTCATCTCCTCCGTCATTCTTGGTGGCCTGATGGTCTGGTACCGCTTTGTCCCGGACAGCAGGATATTCCTGCTGCCGCTTTTCCTTATAATGGCGTTCATGGCCTCGTTCGGTGCCGGTTTGTGGTTATCCGCGCTCAATGTCAAGTACCGGGATTTTCGTTATGTGGTCCCTTTTCTGGTTCAATTCGGTCTCTATATCTCGCCGGTAGGTTTCTCCAGTTCGATTGTTCCTGCCGACTGGCGCTTCCTGTATTTCCTCAACCCGATGGTAGGGGTTATCGACGGTTTCCGCTGGGCGATCCTCGGTGATGCCTTTCCGATAAACTGGCCCGGTTTGTCTCTATCCTGTTTCCTGGTGGCTCTGGTTTTTGTCGGCGGTCTGTTCTATTTCCGCCGCATGGAACGCAGTTTCGCGGACGTGGTTTAGGTCGATGTCCACTGTCATCAGTGTTGAAAATCTCGGCAAGAAGTATCTCCTTAAGCACCAGTCCAGCCGGCAGCCATATGTGGCTCTGCGGGATGTGCTGAGCGATGGAATAAAAAACTTCGGGCAAAGACTGCTGGGGCGTGGCAATAGCTCGTTGTCGGACCCGGCCCAAGAGGAGTTCTGGGCTCTGAAGGATGTCTCCTTCGAGGTGAAACAGGGTGACCGTATCGGCATCATCGGCCGCAACGGTGCCGGCAAATCCACACTGCTGAAGATCCTCAGCCGCATCACCGAACCTACCACCGGGTGCGTCCGGATAAAGGGCAGGGTAGCCAGCCTGCTCGAGGTTGGTACCGGCTTCCATCCCGAGCTGACCGGCCGGGAGAACATCTTCCTCAACGGTGCTATCTTGGGGATGAGTCGAGCCGAGATCAGGAAGAAGTTTGACGAAATAGTTGATTTTGCCGAGATTGAGAAATTTCTGGATACGCCGGTGAAGCGCTATTCGTCCGGGATGTATGTGCGCCTGGCATTCGCCGTGGCAGCCCATCTGGAACCCGAAATTCTAGTGGTTGATGAGGTACTGGCGGTTGGGGATGCCCAGTTTCAGAAAAAGTGTTTGGGGAAGATGGAGGATGTATCGACCAAGGAAGGGCGGACCGTGCTGTTTGTGAGTCATAATATGGCGGCGCTGAGGACACTTTGCACGCAGGCAGTTGAGATTGAAAAAGGTAACATCAAGTTCGTTGGAGATGTAGATGCTGCTGTGCAGCGTTATTTGCAAAACGAGCATACCTCGTTTGTGAGACGTGATCACCAGAAAGGGAATAGATTCCTACAGGTGTCAGTCATTGATGCCGTTGGAGTGCCAGGGGAAACATTTACTGAATCCAATAAAATGTACCTAGCCGTGCGGGTATTTATCGAATGCCCAAAAGACATCCATTGTGGCGTCACATTATACAACTCAGTAAACGTCCCTTTAATTTCTTCTTGTGTGCTTGATACTTTCGGAGATATGCAGGCTGGTGTTTCCAATTACACATTGCAAATTCCGGTAGAACTTTTGCATTCTGGTCATTATAGGGTCGAAGGTGCTATATGGGACCAGTACAGGGTTTATGACAATAGTGAAAATCTCTGCAATTTCAGTCTGGTTAGAAATGATTCGATACTTGAGGCAAAGGGGACAGAATCACGCGGTTTTCTTAGATTTCCCTATGATTGGCGACTTGAAACGGTAAGAGGGGATATTGCACCGTGATAGATAAGGTGTTTTTGTTTAACCCATACACATGTAATCTAACAGACGGTGGCCCAAGTGGAGTTATTGCTCAAAACTTGATTGGACATGATTTGCAATATGTAGAAGTAAACCCAGTGGTTAAGCAAAATTTTACCTTTATTGATTCTTTACGCAAGAGACTAAATCCACCTCCAGTACCTTTATTTTACCATGACTGGTACCTAAGATGTGAAAAAATATACCGTAGTTTCAATGTATCTCGTTACCGGGCTGTTTTCTTCCACGATGTTTTTACTCTGAGTTGCTGTCTTCACTTGATTGCACCATCACAATGTGTGATCCTGCAGTCCCATTGTCCTGAACTGCCACATCAGGAAGTTGCTGGAAGTAGCTTTGCTACAGACGAACTTATTGCCTGGGTACGCAAGATTGAGTTTGAGGCCTACGCAAGGGCGGATTACGCTGTTTTACCCAATGAATGGGCTGCCGAAATCTACCTCCCTTTACTGCACGACCGATTACACATAGAATATTTGACCACAGGTTCCAGAAATATCTCAGAGTGCGGACGGGTAGACCTCGATTCTTCATGCTGTAACCTCCTGTTTATTGGACGCCGTAACCGGATCAAAGGATTTGACTTGGTTCTCGAGGCATTCAGGCAGGCACACCGATTGAAACCTACACTTCGTTTGTATTTGCTTGGGAGAGGAAATTCAATTGTTGAATCAGGGGTCACCGATCTCGGATATTCGGATGTACCGCATCTTTGGATGAGGAGCTGCGATTACGTTGTCAACTTTAATAGACAAAGCTATCTAGATTTGTCTGTACTAGAGGCATTGTCTGTAGGAGCCCATATCATCATGACGGCGACCAATGGCCACCGAGTGTTTGATGTTGGATCGGATGGTATCATCGTTGCTAGTCAGGTGGATGTTAAAAGCCTTGTAAAAATATTGCTTTCGGATGAGCTTGCGCAGAATTGTCGCGATACTCCTTCGCTGGATAACATAGGATTGTATATGAAAGAGTATACCGATGAAATGTACCGCAAGAACCTTGATGCCTTGTCTTTTAGGCTGTTGAGAGATATTCGATGAGTGCAGAAAAAATTAAAGTTGTATTTCTTATCAACTCGCTTGCAGGTGGTGGAGCGGAAAAGATAATGACGACATTGTTAGAATACATTGATAAGGATAAATATGATATCTCTTTATGTCTCACATGTGACGATAGAGTAGAGTACAAACTCGATAAATCAATTCCGTTACATATACCTAACTTCGCAGAGTTAAAGATAAGTTTATTGATGACCGCAGCCATAAAGTTACTATCCCTGGTGAGATGCGTAATTCCGATTGTCGGGCTACCAGATATGCGAAAACGTTATTTGGATGTTTCTACCAAACTATCAAGTCTTTACAGAAGCTTTCTTGGTACACGGAACTATGTGGAAGCTGTCAACCCACAAATCCTTGTGTCATTTCTTTTTCTTTCAAGTCTCATAGCGATAGCAATAAAAATGACATCTAAAAGAAAGTTGCGGGTTGTTTGTTCAGATCATTGCACTTTGACCAAGGAATTGAAAAACTTTTTCCCTCTTACTTATATCCATTTACCCAGGTTCCTATTCAAAAATCTTGATGCATATGTTGCTGTTTCATGTGGAGTTCAACAGGATCTCCTTGAAAATTTTCATATGTCTCGGGAACATATAAAGATAATCTACAACGGTACTGATATCCAGGCGATAACAGAACTCGTCCAGAAACCGCTTCCTTCGGGATTGGCGGAGATGTTTTTCGATGATGGCGCTTTTTGTGTTGTCCATGTGGGGAGACTCGCCCCTCCCAAGAACCAGAAAATTCTGTTGGAGGCGTTCCAAATTTTGAACAAACATTGTCCTTGCAGGCTTTATTTGATCGGACAAGGCGAATTGCTTAACGAATTAATGAATCTCGCATTTGAGTTAGGTATAAAGAAGGATGTCTATTTTCTAGGCTGGCAGGAAAATCCTTTCAATATCATGGCAAAGTGCGACTTGTTTGTGTTGAGTTCGAGTTGGGAAGCCTTTCCTAATGTTCTGGTTGAGGCTATGGCTGTCGGATTACCTATTGTGTCCACGGATTGCCCGACAGGGCCTCGTGAAGCACTTTCCGATGGCCTCTATGGTGATCTGGTGCCCTTCAACGATGTAGATGCTCTTGCCCTGGCCATGATCCGTATGTACGAAGATACGCCTCGCCGTCAGGAGATTTCTCGATTGAGCGGAAAAAGAGCAGAGTTTTTTGCCCTCCCACATATGATCAATGGTTATGAACATCTTCTTGATGAGCTTGCAGCGAAAAGTCAAGAACGTCCTAGAGCAGTATGAGCGACTGCATATGTACCCTCTGACCTGCGGTATCAAGGGAATTGACGAATAATGAATAAAGTAGTTTTTTTGATGCGTGATTTTAGAATGGGCGGCGGAGAAAAATCCACCATATTCTTGATGAATCAACTTGATCGATCCCGTTTTAACATATCTGTAATTGTTCTGGATGATGCTGGGCCACTAAAAGATGAGCTTGCCAGTGATGTCAATTTGGTTTCACTGCATAGCTCTCAAGGTAATGCCTTTCAGTTTTTGCCAAGACAGATTTTATTATCTAGAAAGTTAAGAACGATACTCAAAAAAATTGATCCGGATGTTGTCGTTGGGACGAGCTGGTTTTTAAACCTGACTGCCGCTAAGATTGTTTGCGACATCCATTCAATGAATGCACGACTGTTGTTGATCAACCACAATCCAGTCCGTAATCTTGTCTTTAGATCTACTTGTTTCGGTCTATTGGCTCCTGTAAAGCGTTTGATTACTGGCATCTCATTGCGCAGGGCAGACAAGGTTATCGCGATCACGGATATCATGAGAGATGACCTGAAAGAGGTTTTGAAGTTGTCTGACAGTTCTGTTGTTGTAATTTTCAATGGTATTTCTTGTGGATCAACGATGGAAGCTGCAAGGTCCGCTGACATATCTGATATGACAACACCCTATTTCGTTTCTGTCGGTCGGCTAGAATATGAAAAGGGGGTGGATCTATTGCTACAGGCGTTTGAGAAGATCTCTCACTTGCTTCCGCACCGGCTCCTTATCATAGGTGATGGTAGCATGCGAAAGAATCTGGAACAACAAGCTGAACATGCACATCTTGCTGGGAAGGTATGTTTCATCGGAGAGCTACCCAATCCATATCCAGTAATGAAACGAAGTGAATTTCTTGTGCTTTCTTCTCGTTGGGACGCTTTCCCTTACGTCATACTTGAATCTTTGGCTTTGGAGTTGCCAATAATATCAACTGACTGCGAAGGCCCGGTGAAGATTCTTGGCAATGGTGAATACGGACTTCTAGTGAAAAGAGGAGCCGTTACGGAGCTCGCGGAGGCTATGCTACGTTTTGCTACTGACTCTAGCTTGAGAGATTCATATAAATTAAGGAGTTTTGCGCGCGCGATGGATTTTGACTCCTGTGCGATGATTAAACAGTATGAATCCCTGTTTTGTGATTCCGAATGTTAACTATTTATATGTGCGGAGTATTCTTTGCATTCGCTTAAAGATATTGAATTGAAGCTCCAACGAAAGTCCTGGTGGGCAATGTTGTTTGTACTTCCGATTGCTCGCCGTCTTTCGCTTTTCATTATAAATTATACCAGCATAACACCTAATATCATATCTCTCGGGGCTTTTTTGCTGGTCCCGCTTGCCGCTTTCGGTTATGCATCCGGTAGTTATCAAGGGGTATTGTATGGTGCCATATTTTTCGAAATAAACTACCTGTTCGATTGTGTTGACGGCACAGTCGCACGGGTAAAAAAAATGTCTAGCCCTTTGGGGGCTTATCTCGACCCTGTTCTTGATCGCTGGCGAATTGTTATTCTTTCGCTGGCTCTAGCATATGGCCAATATACGGCAACTAGAGAAATATTGACCGTTTTTCTCGTTTTTTCCTATCTGGGACTTAATAATCTAATTCTGCTCACAAGGTCGGCCCAGGAGAAGGCGTTAAATAAAATGGGCCGGAGCAGCACTATGGGCGTTGATCTGGCAAGGTCTGCAACAAGCAACGGTCTGCTAACGTGGTGGTTCAAAATAACAGAAGATAAAAACATAATGCCTTACTATCACGATATTGAACTCGATGCCCTCGTATTCGTGGTTGGCCCATTGTTGAATCTGACGGTTCCACTTCTCATTGCGGCGAACATACTGGCGCTTGTGCTCATCGCAGCCCTTAATATCATTTTTGTTGTCTCACTGAGAAATAGTGAAAGGAATTGTGCCTAATGCATAACATCAAGGCGGTAATCCTTGCCTCGGGTACCGGGACTAGGTTTAACGACGACAAACCGAAACAGTTTGTAAAGTTGGCTGGTTTGCCGGTAATTGTCCATACACTCAAGGTGTTTCAGTCATTTGGTACAATTTCGGAAATCATCGTGGTTACCCAGGCTGAACATGTAGAACTGGTGTGGGAATATGTATACCAATATGGCTTGGATAAAATTGTCAAGGTTGTTGTTGGCGGTGACAGCAGGCAGGAATCATCGCGAATTGGCATCTATTGCTGCGGTGATGATACCGATTATGTCTTGGTACATGATGCTGTTCGACCATTCGTGACGAACAAGATACTTGCGGACCTTATCGCTGCAGCGCAGATCCATGGTGCGGTTGATACAGTTATCCATTCTGCTGACACAATTGTGGAGGTAGACCGCGATGGTTTTATCAAAAGAATCCCTGACCGTTCAGCGTTACGAAGGGGACAGACGCCCCAGGCTTTTGCCTACCGGCTGTTGAAATGTGCCCATGAACAGGCTGTTAGTGATGGTGTGGAAAATTCCACAGATGAATGCTCCTTGGTGTTACGAATGGGGCACAAGGTTTTTGTAGTTGAAGGAGATGAACAGAATATCAAGATTACATACCCCATTGACCTGCATATTGCAGATAAGCTATTCCAGTTAAAGACCGTTTTGATTGGTGAGGGGTGTGGTGAACTTGATTATGCAAGGCTCAAGGATAAAGTATTTTTGGTTGTTGGTGGCAACAGCGGAATTGGTCTCAAGCTGGTTGAACAGTTAACTAATTATTCAAAAAATGTTTTTTCGTTTAGCCGGTCTTCGGCCCCTTCCCTTGATGTTTCCGATTTCGACTCCATAAAAACTGCACTAAAATATCTGCTGGGCCAAGTAGATAAAATTGATTATGTGATCAACTGTTCAGGGGATTTGATTAGAAAAAACGTAGAAAATACTAGCCTTGAGGAGTGGCGGCATTTGTACGACACAAATATCAACGGCAACTTTTATCTTGCAAAAGCCGTTATCCCGATATTCAAGAAACAGCGTGGTGGGCATTTAATTTTTATTGGATCAAGTTCATATACAAGGGGAAGGGAAGGTTATGCCGCTTATAGCAGCTCAAAGGCAGCCCTGGTTAATTTTTGTCAAGCCTTGTCTGAAGAGGTGAGCCGATACGATGTGAAGGTGAATATCATTAGTCCTGGTCGTGTTAATACGCCGTTACGTCTCCGTAATTTTGGGAAAGAGGCTCCCGGCACCTTGCTTGATGCCGAGTACGTAGCACGAGAATCTTTGAAAGCACTTACCTCTGACTCTACAGGTAGCGTATTTGAAATTATCTGAACTGTGACCAGGATTTGTGGATGAATATTAGGTTAATGAAATTTCTGGACGCGAGCATCGGAAGAGTGGTTGTTGCATCGATGCCCAAGCAGACATCTAATTCCGTGCCTGCGGCAATCAATTCCATCCTCCTCATCCGTCCTGGCGGCATTGGTGATGCCGTACTGCTTATCCCAACCATTCAGGTCCTCAGGCAAGCATACCCCCGTGTGCTGATTTCAGTCTTGGCCGAAAAACGGAATGATGCCGTATTCGCTCTTTGCCTCGAAGCAGACCGGGTACTGCTCTACGACCACCCCGCAGAGCTCATGGCTGTCATGCGTCAAAGCTACGATGTCGTCATCGACAGCGAGCAGTGGCACCGACTTTCAGCTGTGGTGGCGCGCCTGACCCGTGCGCCGATGTTGATTGGCTTTGGTACCAACGAGCGGGCGCGCATGTTCACCCATCCGGTGGCCTATTCCCACGACGATTACGAGGCGGACAGCTTTTCGCACCTACTGGTGCCCCTGGGGA
>Ga0172380_10006174_pt1 | contig 14077 bp, 6 predicted proteins | sample Leawe162metaG_FD_119747 | JGI IMG/M metagenome (GOLD analysis project Ga0172380, IMG submission 119747) | Leachate microbial communities from a municipal landfill in Southern Ontario, Canada - Leachate well 162 metaG | ecosystem: Engineered > Solid waste > Landfill > Unclassified | place... | reverse complement strand
CCAGGAGATATCCGTCCATGTGAAGGGGGAGATCAGAGGATTTGTCTGGCTAAAGTCGAGGACTTGCTGCCATTGGGAGCTTGTGACCCAGTAGCCGTAACTACCTTGGCCGACTTCGTGCCAGGGAGAATGAAGGAGATGATCGTTGCGATCAAGTTCAATTATATCAATACCATCGGTCACCCAATAGCTCCCTAGAGCCTTAGGGGTGAATCCGAGTAGTTGAAGCGTGATGATCAGGGTGATAGTTGTAATGGTGGTGAGTTTCATTTCGGCCTCCTGGTAGTTGTGGTATTGGATCGTGCGTTGTTTAACACGAGTAACTGCTACAGTTGTGCCGTGTGATTCACATGATGTAAATATTTGTAGATACTACATTTGTGAAAACAAAAAAGGGAAGTCCATGACTTCCCTTACTGATTGCAGGCACTAGAGGTGTTCTTCGATTCTAGCGCTGCCTCTATATGTATGTTAATATTACTTCTACAAGACCGACCGGAAATCACTATATTTGTCGGTGTGGGTTATTCTCTTATATATGAAGAACTTGATTGATTTCCGATAAAGGATCTTCGGACTAAATCGTACCGCAATCAAGCATTCTACTCGGTGTTGGTCCGAGGCCCCCCTCCCTCATAGCCAAAGCACTCACAACAATGTTCCAGTAATGATCATTGTGTATGACTCGGATTAATTCCAGTATATGAATCTATTTACTCTGTTTTACAGAGACAGCCATGATTTCCTTCGGTAGATGTTCAGGTTTGATCCATCCATTTGCCGGAGCTTGGAGGACTGCTTTCCGAATAGCGAATTCGAGTTCGCGAATATTACCGGGCCACTTGTGTCTCTGGAGCATATCCAAGGAATGAGTTGTAAGCCCCTTAACCTCCTTTTTCAGCTGTTCAGTATATTTAATCAAGAAGTGATCCACCAACAGCGGAATATCCTCGGCTCGATCACGTAAAGGAGGTAGCTCAATCTGGAAGCCGTTCAAACGGTAGTATAGGTCAGGCCTAAACGCCGCCGCCTCGACTTTTCCAAGTAGGGTAGGCTTCGCAGCGGCGATAATCCTGACATCCGTTTTCCGTACTTTCGTCTCCCCCACTCGGTAATATTCGCCTTCTTGGAGTATCCTAAGTAGCTTCCCTTGAGTTCCCCAACTCGTCTCATCGATCTCATCAAGGAATAGGGTTCCGTCGTTTGCGCGTTCAAAAAAGCCAACTTGGTCCGTGGTTGCACCTGTGAACGCACCTCGCACATGTCCGAATAATAGACTCTCAACGAGTTGCTCAGGGAAGGCGGCGCAGTTAAGTGAGTGCATTGGACGTCGGTTCCGATTGCTCTCCAAGTGGATATGTCGGGCAATCAATTCCTTACCGACACCACTTTCACCAAGTAGAATCGTAGGGATATCTCTGGTCGCAATCAATTGCATGGATCTGTAAACTTGTTGCATTTTCCTTGAATTCCCAATGACGTCCTTATAACCACCGTGCTCGACGACCTGACTGGGAACAACATGAACTGAATCTTGTAGCTGGCTGATCAGAAGACTCTGAGTAAGGACAGTGCTTATCAGATTTGCAATCAATACTACATGTGCTTTCTCCGGCTCACCGAGACGCCGGGTAACCTTCCCGAATCCAAGATACAGGATCCCTTCCACTTCACCACGCCTCGTGAGCGGTAAGCACGCAATACTCCGTATCAGGCCTTGACGGATACTTTCCGAGGTGCCAAGTAACTCGTCGATGCTGACGTCATCGCTGAAAAATGGCTGCTTTGACTCATAAACCATCTCCGCGATGGTGCGAGAGTAGGTCAATTCTTCCGCGTCTCCTATCCTGATTGAGGCCCTACGTGCTAGCTCATCGGATTTCTCCCGCTTCAGGTAGATAAGCCCTCTCTGGGCGCCAATCCTATCCATTGCTAACTCCAGGAGCATAGGAGCTAATTTGGAGGGATCCTCCATCGTATTGAGCATCTGTATGATTTGATTCAGTTCAGCTATAGGCAGCAGAGCATTGCTGTTTAGGTTTTTCACAGATCGAGTTCCTCGAGATGTATATGTCGTAAACGCTTGTGGATGCTGAGCCATATTCAGGCCCATATAAATCTGATTTGCTTGTGAAACGAATTCCACTGACTTCCCATGCCTTTTCAATCCAGCTAGAGCACTGCCATAAGATTCATAAGTAAGTCCAAGCAGGAAATTAGCTTCCAACTTTCGAAATTGACCGACGGTTTGCTTAAATTTGGATTCCATTCTTGTCCAATCCTTCATTTCAACCGCAAGTGTCATCATCCAGAACGAGTACATTCCACCGAAGTGAAGATCAGTTATCTCACGAACTTGGGCGTCGCAGTGGTCGAATTCGGTGGGGTCAACAACTTCCTGTTTAGCGAGGATTCGCATTAGACGGATGAGTGGTTCAGGTAAATCCACTTCACTCTGATGTTTCCATTTCTCCAACTCATCAAGATAACGTAATGCTAAGTCACGTTTACCAACCAGGAGAAAGTGCTCAGCAAGATAAAATCCAGCAAGAGTTCGAGTGGTCGGATGAGAATGCTGAAAATACATCTCTTCAGTCTTAGTAATCAGCTTTGTTAGAGATTTACCTTCAACCCAATAAAACCGAGTAGCCCATACGTAGTATATTGGTAGCAACACATCAATTTGATGATGGTTCTTCAACGCAAGTATTCGCCGTATTCGATTCATTCCACTCTTCAGTGAACCATTATAAAAATCAAGTCGTACCAAGTCCGTAAGTGTGGTAGCTTGGTCCCATGGATGAGCTTCGGATAGGATTCGTGGATAGACCTGAGCGAAAAGTTCCATCCCCTCCCTTACCCGACCTGACTGAAGCACTGCGTTTGCACGCAGGTACTTCACCCTCCACGAAACATCCTTCGGTATCCGATCAGGATGGATCGTGTCAAAGTATTTCAGCGACTGAATTGCAGCCTGAAAATTTCCCTGCCGGATCTGTGCCAAAGCCATGAGTTGTCTGATCTTACTCGACATCTGAGGATTTGACTTGATGCGAACATCTTCCAATGCAACCATACAGCACCTAATACCTTCCTCAAACCTGTTATGACGGATCAGCAATGATGAACAGGGATACCAGTGTTTTGGTGACAGTTTGACTTTGATGTGCTTGTCGATCAACTGTTGAAAAGACTTTACATTGACCAGACTCTTCTTCATTTCGCCGATGAGGAAGTATGTAAGTCCAAGATTAGCTAATACATCGGCCCGCAAGTCGGATACTGTCAGCCCAATGATGTTCTTTAACTGTTCAAGTTCGATTAATGCCTGTGAGTAATCTCCTGACACTCGAAGGCTATGCCCCAATCGAAGTCTGGTACGAACGGTATCGACAATTCCCTCAAACGAATCATCAGTTAACAGATGCTTGAAAACATTGGCTGCTTCATCTGCCCGATTAACTGCCAAATAATTGAAAGCAACATCTTCATATCCTTTGAGGACATCCCGCATCGGCCATTCGCCAGGTGCATCTTGCAGGGCCTCCATGAGCAGGCCCAGTTCGTTAGTATCCTCCACGTTTCTTACGTCGAGTTGTATTGCGCGCCTGACTATCCGAAGAAAATCCTGCTTTGCATTTGCGTAGTGATAATGCTTCGCGACTGTGAATAGCGAGAGTCGAGAGGGCGATTGGGGAAGGCGTTCTTCAAGCCATCTTGCGACCCACAAATGGTTTTGACGACACGACTCAGCCGGTAGAGATTGATAGATACTGTTTTGAATCAGCGGTAGTGCAAGTATTAAAACACCATCGGCCACCTCAATAATACCACTCCGAGCTAGTTCTGAAATCAATCTACTCCAATCGTCCGGAGTGACTGATAGAAGCTCAATTGCATCAGATATCGGACACGCTTGGTCGAGAACAGCGAGCCACTCCACCAAAGTGATTGCCTGTGGCGAGAGCGAATCACGATCATACTTCCAGATTCCGTTGCTGATTCCTTCACGCCAATTAACCAGTTCAGGATCGACTATCTGCCAGTGGCCATCCTCGATCTTCAGTAATCCATGACGTGCAAGATCCGTGAGTGCTTTGAATATCGTCTGTGGTTTTCTGCCAACTAGACCGATTAGTCGCCTTGCCAAGAGTTCATATCCATCTGCAGAATCCAGTAATTGTGACAGCATCTCAATGAAGGCATCATCGTCTAGCCTCGAGAGCGTGCGTCGAACAAAACGGTCACGAAAACCCATCATAGAAGTGATTTGGGGTTCAATCTTAGCTTCAAGCAACCAAAACACGGGCGAGGCGCATTCCTGAATCATGTACTCACGAAACCATTCTAGTACCGGCAGGGCTGCTAAATGGAAATCATGCCAACCGATCATGAGTGGTGCTTTGAGAGACCTTTGCGTTAGTTCAGCGGATAGAGCTACGGAGTTCTCAAGGCTAAGAAGCTCGCCTGTCGAGTCAATTTTAGCAATGGCGAGCAGTGGGCTAATATCATCCCCCTCGAGTCTTAAGATACTCGCACCCTCGATGTTTGATCGCAACGCAAATTCGTCGATTAAACGGCTCTTTCCAATTCCCTCCTCACCTGTTACAAGATACGCCCACTGTTCGCCAGCTCTTACATTATGCCACAGACTTCCCAGATGTCTCATTTCAGATGAGCGTGAAACGAATGAAGTTGATCCGAAACTAAGATGATCCCTGAGAGAGTGTTTTGAGTAGCGAGCAAGTTCACCGGCAACCTCCATGCCTGAACGTGGTCTGAATTTTAGATCCGGAACTAAGCAGCGAGTTATCAGGTCTCTGACGGCTTTGGGCACCGTCTCGTTCCAATCCGAGGAAGCAGGGATGTATGTCAACTTTTCTTGGATCAAGTCTGGAGTAGTAAGCGCTGTGAAAGGTATTCTGGCATTAAGAAGTACGAAACCTATCATACCGAGTGAATAGATGTCCGAGCGAGCTTCACTACGCTTGCCTTCTAATATTTCAGGCGCTGTATATAAGAACGCACCTCTGGGAATCGCACTAAGTTCCTCCTTTATAGTGGATCGAGCTAGTCCGAAATCCCCGATTTTAAGAATCGGATCTGTTGTATCTTCAGCACTTAATCCATCAGAATTAATAAAAATATTGTTGGGCTTTAGATCGGAGTGAATAATGTCGTGACAATGGATGGCCGACAGGATCGCTGCGAGATCGTAAAGGATATGAATAACTTGATTTAATGTCAGACTATCCTGTATAGTATCGAGAGTAGGCCAAGGTATGTACTCCATCGTGAAGTAGTCGCCAACTTCTTCCGAGTGGCCATATTCAAATCCTTTGACTATGCCTGGATTGGACAAGAGCCGTAGCGTCTTGAATTCTTTAAGGAATTGATCACGCTGAGTTGTGGATGCAAATCTATTTCGGATAGTTTTTAAAGCTCTCTCAGCGCCGTCATGAATCCTGTCAGTCACTAGATAGACTTCCCCCATCCCCCCATGGTTGAGCGGTCGTACGAGCAAGTAACGTCCTCCGATGAGATCATGGGAGGAGGTGCTGTCATTGAGGTTGGATGGGGTTTGGTCTTTGAGTTGTTGACTCAATCCGTGTACTCTCGTTCGAGGAATTAGATCCGCCATTAGGACGGATTCTGATCTTAATGATAGTGACTCACTGAATCGATGCAAAGTAGGGGACTCACGCTCTCCAACAATGATCCATGCGGGTTACCTAACTGCGAAGCAATGAATCTAGCCAGGTCACTGGACCATTTGATCCACCGAGATGGGATCGAACGGCGTGTAACCCCCGGGGATGATCAGCGTATAACTCAGCCATACGCGAATGGTGCATACTGCTCGTAGCGAGTATTCGTTGGAGATTAGACGCTCCCAACTCTGGCAGATGAATAAGTTAAATAACCTCGCTTACGGAGATCTTTCAAACCAGACAGACTACACCCACTCGACCTCCCCTCTACTCGAACCACACGGGGCCGTTGTTGTGGAGATTTGGGGCTCAGTAAGCCTCGGATGGCTCCTAGATCCTTGCGAACTCCAACCACCGCCGTTTATCCACCTTCATTTGAACGTCTCAAAGTTCTTCTTCATCTTATCACGAAAGAACTCGATCTGCGGTCCCGTCCAGTCGCTGATGTCTCGTCCACATCCGTAGTATCGTGGATTGGACAACGTCGCTCGTTCAGCAAGAGTCGGGTAAATGTGAATTACGCCGTCCTTCATGCGAGGATCATCACCGAGGCTCTTGCCTGTTCCAAACTCCTCCATTAGGTAACGGTCTTTGCCGTTGACGTCTTCAAAGATACAGATCTGATCGCCGAAGAGCGTCTGGAATGCCCCGATAGCAGGCGGATTGTTCGAGGTGAAGTCGTTGATCCCAAAGTTATGCTTTTTGCCAGTGGTGATGTAGGTGTCATCGCCGGCTTCGTCAACTACGTAGATCTGTGAAGTATTGATGGCGAAGCCGAGTCCATCGCCCGGGCAGCGATAAACGTCGTTGCCTTCCTTATCGAGTAATAGCCCGACTGTAAAGTCGTGCACGAAGCCTATTCCGTCGGAGTACTCACCAGTGATAATATGCTGGTCGTTCCCGCCTTCGTCGATTAGTGCAGCAATGCAGAAGTGAGCGCCGCAGACTAGTGACCAGTTAGCGGTACGATAGATATCGTCACCTCCACCGTCCCACAGGAAGCCCATCCCGTACCAATACCCACAGCCGGTCGCCCAGTTGTTCGCCTCGAAGAGATCGTTGCCTTGAATGTCAAGCAAGATCCCCATTCCCCCAGCCCATGAATGGCCGTCCGTAACATCACCGCGCCGTCCCATTCCGCAGCCTTGCGCGTTTGAGCTGTTGGCCGAATCGGCAGCGTGGAAGCGATCAATTCTATAAACTTCCTGCTTGGTCGGAGCGCACCAGTAGTGGTCGTTTCCCGTGCGGTTCACCAGTGCTCCAACGCCGCCCATTCCTCCGAAACCTTGGCCATCGCCTAACAGCCGGTAGGAATCGTCGCCTGTGTTGTCTATGGCGACGCCCACACCGAAGTACGCTGCTCCTTGCCCGAATGTCCCAAGCTCATACTTGTCGTCCCCATTCATATCTGCCAAGACCCCCAAACCAAGCATCGCCGCGCCTTGTGCGAGACACTTCGATTTATAAATGTCGTCGCCTTCCATATCGAGCAATACTCCAGCGCCGAAGATTCCTGCTCCCTGAGACGGTAAGAATTCGTCGTCGTTCGTGTAGGTGTCATTCCCTTCCAAGTCAATCGCGAGGGAGATCGGAATGTCGAGTGACGGGGTTGAGCCTACAGCTCCAATATACTTGTCGTCGCCACCTAAATCTATGACTAATAATGCATCACTGTACCGGTGAGTATCAGCACCTGCTCCGCCTAAGACGATCCTGCCAATAGGAGTCAAGACGTTCAATTGCTGTTTCTTCCAATCAATCTTGTTCTTGGCGTCACTCTTTATCGCAGTCAAGCTATCGGCCAACATTTCAGCAGACTCAAGCATCTTCTGACCAGCATAGTAGATCGAGTTGATGTCAAGATCGCGGGCGCAATCTTCAAGCTGCGGATAGTATTCGAGCCCGTCGGTTTGAGCTTCACCCATCTGACGGATTCGCCAGCAAGCCATCGCTTTTCGATAGTCCACGTTCCGCATCGCGATCTCGCGGAACTTGTATGCGTCAGTCAGATGGATGACCGTCTTTGCGATCAGCCATTGCACTTCGGGATTAAGCGGTTTGATAGCCTCGCGTAGGTCTTGCTCGATCAACGGAAAGTCGGATGGCTCGCCCATTGCGTTGTACCGAAACACTCTGCCGGTGCGGTCGTAGATGGAATGGATCGCCCAGAGAAGGGGCTCTTCCTTGTTCGGCTCAGCCCAGAGTGAAGCGCTGTAGTCACGCATTTGCCCTGTAGCGTTTCGCATACCGCAGTAATACACCGTTTTCAGTAAGCCCTTACTGCTCCCGCGGTCGTTGCTCTTCAGGTAGTCGGGATGCAGATAGTTCTCAACAGACAGCGCCATGATGTTAACAAAGTCGTAGATGCGCTGTGGTTCGGCAAACAGGTCGTCGAAGGCGAGCAGCTTGAATGGGATGTCGTTGGGGTCGGGATAGCGCGTCCAGTATCCTTTGGGCCGGTATCCAAGGTTAGATTCACTAATCCCCAGCTGATCGAATGTCTCAATCAGTGCATCGCGAGTGACAGATGGGACATTGGCTGCAACCGGCGTAGGAATATTCTCCTGCGAGAACACGCACACCGGCAGCGTTAGCATGACCAACTGGATTAGGAGGTTATTGTTCATGGTAGTATCCCTACTGAAAAGTCGCCCAAGTCGGGCTTCGTTGCTGACGAACGCTAACTTACCCAGCCTCCCTCCTACTCGAGCCACCCGAGGCGCGTGTTGCAAGAATTCGCGGCTCCGCGCCGGGACTGCCGATTCCGCTTTCTCCTTCGTCACGGATTCAAGAGAGGATCTTGTCGATCAGCTCATATCTTGGGTTGAACTTTGAAGTACGTCATGCTCGAAATAGGCAGATTATTCAGTTCGTACCGCCCAAATCCCCAATGAGCTTCATGCTCCATTAGAGTCGTCCATACCATTAGGCCGAAGCACTTACCTGCTTGCTCAAAGTCCGATCGGCAAGCGATCTCATAAATCGCATGAAAAGGAGTTCCGCTCCAGTCTGCGCCAGGCAGCCATCCCGCCGTAACAATCTCATCTCCCGAAATCAAATGGACGATCTCGTTTCTTATTGCATTGATCTGTTCCACCGATAGCCGCGACATCCATCGTTCGTAGTCAGTATGATGTGGAATTCGTGTGACCACTCGGTCGTTACTGATGTCCCAAATCATTTCTGCTCCTTTTTGAATTTGTTCTCTCGGAATTAAAGGACAAGGCGGTCATTACCAACCGATCCATCGCTCCTCCATCCTAACACAGCTATATGGTGGGCAATGCTAAGGGCTCCAACGTCGTTCAAGATAACCGGAGCGAAGTCAACCGTGTTTACCTTCCCCGGAGTAAGACCTAAGACTTCGCCCTATCGGCCAGCTGTACAACACGGGGTGATGTGACCGAGGAGTTGTGCCTTATCTGCCTTGACGGACATGCCAACAGAGATTCTGTCGAGCAACGAGGTTCGGACCGTCTCAGCCATTCAAGGTACATCTATGCCAGCATCAATGTACATCCTACCTGCCGTTTACGGGAGATCTCAGTCGTCTTTGTCATAGTATTGTTTGAGCATCGACGCTACGCCTTGCAGCTCGTAAAGTCCGGTCGGAATGTCGAGCATCTTGGTCAGATCGACAGGATCCGCAAGTATTACTGGCGCATTGAATGTCCGCTCAGCTTGTAGCCCATTATGGACTGGATTCTGTCGCATCTTTCGTAGCTCAGTTTTCTCCATTCCCTCCGCTCCGTTGTTCAGTCCACTACTTGTATTGGTACCTCTTGAAACCGTGCACAATCGAAGAAATTGATGTCGGTAGCCACCAAGCCGCACTGCCTCGCGGTTCTTTATATGATCCAAGAATACCTCACTCGAGATTTCGCCAAACCCTAACCGCTTCCAAGCCCTCCTGTAGCCTGCGTAATCAACATGAACCCAAAGCTGTCTCGTCGGATGGAGGCGTTGATAGTATTGATCTGCCTCGCCATGCTCCCAAAGCGGAACCCGGGGGCTCCTGTTTGGTTGGTTCACCTCGACGACAACAGCATTCGTTGGACGCTTTCGTCCGGGAATGAGTATTTGGATTGTGCCGACATAGGTTCTTATGGCTTCGAGATCTGCAACCGCAATGGGTATGTACAAATCCGAAGGCAACCCAAATGTTTGGACGCCAAGCGCTTCCCACTCTTCTTTGGTCATCTTATTTCCGTCACTTCCCAAGACCATAGGAAGGTAACCTCCGGTTAGTGTTCCGTCGCCTTTAGAAGTCGAAAGCCTGAACTAGGTCACTCCAAGCCACGTCGACTGGCAGTCTCGGGGCTTTGGCGCTAATCATTACAGGCCCTTCGAACATTACTACTCAGGAAACTACTTCACCAATAGAACTTTGACACTGCTGCTCTGTCCAGCGGATTCGAGTCTGAGCAGATAGAGACCGGTCGAGAGATCAGTCGCCTGCCAGACTATTCGGTATTGCCCGGACTCCATGTTGCCCGATAGAATGACTGCGACTTCGCGTCCGGTGAGATCAAACGCTCGGAGCAGCATCTTGCCCGGAGATGTCAAGCCGAACGTCACTCGCAACTCGCCGTTGAATGGGTTTGGGAAGGTTTCGCTCAAGCCGAAAGAGACAGGGGCGGTGGAAGCAGAGACATCTATGATGCCCCAAGAGCCGTCCATAAAGTTGAGAGTTGAAAGTTGAGAGTTGAGAGGAGCGCCGTTTATCGTTACAGATTCGCCCTCGGTGAAGCCTTCCACAGCAGTCGTCGTCGGATCATCGCCCCAGAGGGTCAAACCGGCAAGACCATCCACTCCGACCACGCCGCGACCAGCAACCAAGCCGGAAGTAGTCAATGCCTCAAGGTGAGTTCCGACTTCAAGATCGCTCTTGACTAACAGGTTGTGTTGACAGGTAGTGCGGGTGATGCTCTGAAGCCAAGCGATCTGTGCCAAACTGTAACGCTCGCTCAAAGATACCGCGCGGCCTGCCAGATGATAGACAAGAACAGATTCCTCACGCACGTTCATCTGGTAGCCAAGTCCCTCCCGCATCGGCCCTATGTCGCTGAAGCCGTATTCAGGAATATAGAATCGCCCGGAACCGTCACGAGCGATCACCAAGTTCTCACCCAGTCCCGACAACGCAACCGTTGCTTCGACCGGCTGACGAGGCAAGTACGACACGTTGTTCCAGCCTGACCGCAGGGGAACTTCGTGGTCGAAAGCCATCGAAACCCCGGCGAGACGGATTTCCGCGTCAACCGTCATCTTCATCCAGTAACTTTGAAGTCCGTTCCAATCGTCAATGTTGTTGAATCCGCGCGCAGGATAGAAGAAATTGCCGTCCTGATCTTTCGCAAGGATCAGACTCCCCGCCTCCACCAAAGGAGTCAGCAGCGAGTCGAACGCCTCAACTCCCTCTGGTGTGATATTCGTCGAAACCAAGTTCCAACCCCAAACCAATCTCACCGTCCGTTGTGTTAGGCCACCCTCCCCCGTCACGTTCATCGCTACGGGGATCACGCTCAGGCCTCCCACCCCATCGTGCGTGAACACTAGAGTAGCATCCATCCGCAGATCTTCCACCATCCCCGAACTGTTGAACCTTACCGTAACGTCTTGTGATTCGCCCGCGTCGATCACGCCTTCCTGCGGAGCAATCTGCACCCAGTCGGTGCGTGCGCCAAGCTGCCAGACTATGGCCCGATCCCCGCCTTCATTGGGTGAACGGTTCTGCATCCCGATCATCACCCACGCATAGGGATCATAATCATTGCAGATGAACGCGCCCGTTGGAGCTTCGCCGTTCTCGACCGGGATCGCTCGAGCCAGCATCGTATCCCCATTGGCGGTGTTCATCTTGTGGACGAGTTGGATCCCCGCCGCGGAAGTGTCGAAAATGTAGAGACAGTAACCGTCGGGGTCTTCTGGCCAGTAGGCGAGGCCATACATTCTCAAACCCTTGCGGTTCAGTACCGGCCCCAGTGCGTTGCCTTCGCGGTCATACGCAGCGATGTTGGTCGTTGTACCGGAGAGCCAGAGGATGTCGTTCTCATGATCGTAAGCGATGCAGTTGGTCGGGTTAAAAGGTGCGTTGAACGAGACCGCTTCATTTCCATCAACGTCAAAGCCAAATATTACCGATTCTCCTGAGCCCCAAAGCAATTCACCGTCCCATTCGAGGTCTTTCATACCATAGCGAGTGTGAGTGAGTTGATCAAAGCTGCGGACGAACTCACCGTCGCGGTCAAGGACGTAGATCTTGCTGGAATCTGCACCGGCTGCTCCAGCGAAGTAGAAATGGTCACCGTCGAAAGCAACGCCTTCGATGCGGTCGTCTTCGAGTGATGCGCCTGCATTGATCATCTGGCGGACTTCCCACGGATCAACGATGTGCTCTTCTGGGAACACCCGTTCCACCGACCACGTAAGAGGCCCGTTGCCGGTGTTGGTGACTGAGAGGATGGACTCGTATTCGTCGTCAACCGGAAGTGAGGCGTCAACCATATTGGACGAGGGAGTGAAATCGGCGTGAAGAAGAGAGAAGTTGTATTCGATCTCTTGTCCGTCCGCTATATTCACCTCATCTGTGACTGTCGGTAGGAAATCGGTCTTGGTTACAGTAAGGATATAGTTGAAGACTGGAAGTTCTAAGAATTCGTAGAAACCCTCCGCGTCGGTCGTATCGGCGAGGACATAATCTGCGGACATTCGGACAACCGCTCCTTCAACCGGACGGTGATCCGTTTCGTCGGTTACGATACCGAACAACCGTCCTACCCCTCTAACAAGGGTCACTGTTACCGGAAACTCCACTCGGTGCATGTTCACTGCATTGGTCGACAGACTCATCGTTGTCTGATAGTCGCCAGGTTCAAGGTCTTCGGCATGAACGATGAGCGTAACATCTGTCCTTTGTCCGCCAGGTAGGTTCCCGCTCAGTGGTTCTACATTCAGCCATGAGGGTAATTCATTATCCGGGAAGGTAAATTCAAATTGAATGTTGAGCTGTTCGTCGCCTTCTTGAGACAGGTTCTGCAGCGTCAATATCTCAGATCTGGGATGGTCAATGGCGGTAGGTGGAAAGTGGATGGTGTTCCTGCTAAGAGCGAGTTCACCGGAGAATATTGGCGAGTCCGAATCAATCCACTCTGGATCGTCTGCACCTTCCCGGTCATCGGCACCCAAGACACCATCATGATCGTGACCCGTTACATCCCCGGCTATCTGACCTTCTCCTTCATTGAAATTCCAATAAGCGTAGAGGCCGTCTTCATCGCCTTGAAGCGCTGAGTGCATACTATTTTGTATCTCATCTGCTGTGCGGGGGACTGACCAGATGCGCACCTCATCCAGGTCGCCGGTCCATCCGGTATAGGCGTTATTGGAGCGAGTCCATTCGGCGTGGTGGCCAATATGGAGATTGTGAGGTGACCCGCTTAGCTGGTGTGCGTCGTTCATCTGAGCGTCCTGTTCGCCATCCACGTAGAGGGTCCAAGTATTTCCATCTTTCACACAGGCTACGTGATGCCATTGATTATCGTTGACGGCATTCCGTGATTGGATGTCGTTGCGATAGTTTGCATCATCGCAGCAGAAGTTAATGTGACCGCCAACGCGAAGAGTCACAGTAGTGAAGTCTGAGCCGTTTTGGTCGTGACGGTTCGTCATCACCACCTGCTCGATGTTTCCGTTGTAGCCTGTTCTGAACCAGCACTCAATGGTGATGTTCTGAATTGGCTGGTGGAGTTCGTCGCACGGCCCGCAGTCAAGATACTGGTGCTGTCCATCAAATCGCAGCGCATGGTTTGCCGCCATGGCAACAGATGCGAGTGCCATGGTGAGAATTGAAACGCCAAGCAAGGAGATCTTCGATTTCATGATACCTCCACGGGATGTGCCTCACCGCGACCTGATACCGGTGGAGAAGATGGGAGTCGCATAATAAGCCACGCAATTTAAGTATAAGTATGACTGATGTTTCTTCCGGGCGCCTTGACAAAAGGTAAGGTGTCGGGTGGCGTCGAGTGTCCACGAGTCGACGTGGAATGAACTCTGAACCTCGCTACGTCGGCTCTTCAGCGACGACAGGCTAAACGACTCAACCTCTCCCCTACTCGAGCCACACGGAGCTGTTGTTCGCTTTTCACCGCCGACAGGCTAATCCCCTCGACTTTACCGTCACTCGATCCACCCGGGGAGGTTGTGGCGGCGAACAAGTGGCATCGCTGCACGCAGGGTAGAGGCTGCGTGTTCGAGCTCTACCTTCCGAGGATGCAACCACGCCAACCCTTCCTCAATTCTTGGATTTTTCGTTGAGTGAGCTTCTTATTACCACTCGCGCCAATTAGTCTAGGGAGATCAAT
>Ga0172380_10006173_pt1 | contig 14087 bp, 12 predicted proteins | sample Leawe162metaG_FD_119747 | JGI IMG/M metagenome (GOLD analysis project Ga0172380, IMG submission 119747) | Leachate microbial communities from a municipal landfill in Southern Ontario, Canada - Leachate well 162 metaG | ecosystem: Engineered > Solid waste > Landfill > Unclassified | place... | reverse complement strand
TCGCTGTGCTACACCTCGGGCACCACGGGCAACCCGAAGGGGGCGCTCTACTCGCACCGCTCGACGGTGCTGCATGCCTACGGCTCGGCCCTGCCGGACGGCCTCAACCTCTCCGCGCGCGACACGGTGCTGCCGGTGGTGCCGCTGTTCCATGTCAACGCCTGGGGCCTGCCCTATGCTTGCGCGCTGACCGGTGCCAAGCTGGTGATGCCGGGGCCGCAGCTCGACGGGCCAAGCCTGCATGAGATCTTCGAGGCGGAAAAGGTGACGGTCAGCGCCGGCGTGCCGACGATCTGGCTCGGCCTGCTGCAACACCTGCAGGGCAAGGGCCTCAAGCTGTCCACCGTCAAGCGCCTGGTCATCGGCGGCTCGGCGGCGCCGCCGGCGATGATCCGCAGCTTCGACGAGCAGTTCGGCATCACCGTGCTGCACGCCTGGGGCATGACCGAGATGAGCCCACTCGGCACGGTGAACACCCCCAAGGGCAAACACCTCAATCTGTCCGCCGCCGAGCGCGACAAGTTGCGCCTCAACCAGGGCCGCCCCATCTATGGCGTGGACATGAAGATCGTCGACGACGAGGGCAAGGAGCTGCCGCGCGACGGCAAGGCCTTCGGCGACCTGCTGGTGCGCGGGCCGTGGATCGTCTCCGGCTACTTCAAGGGCGAGGGCGGCAACGTCCTGCGCGAGGGCGGCTGGTTCCCCACCGGCGACGTCGCCACGCTGGACCCCGACGGCTACATGCAGATCACCGACCGCTCCAAGGATGTCATCAAGTCGGGCGGCGAGTGGATCAGCTCGATCGACATCGAGAACCTCGCCGTGGCGCATCCCGCCGTCGCCGAGGCGGCGGTGATCGGCATCGCCCACCCGAAATGGGACGAGCGACCGCTGCTCATTGTGGTGAAGAAGGCCGGCCAGGAGGTCACGCGCGAGCAACTGCTCGACTTCATGCGCGACAAGATCGCCAAGTGGTGGATGCCCGACGACGTCGCCTTCGTCGACAGCCTGCCCCACACCGCCACCGGCAAGCTGCTGAAGACCAGGCTGCGGGAGGAATTCCGCGACCACAAACTGCCGACATGAAGACCCCTTACAGTTTCTTCCACCAGTTGCGCGTGCGCTGGGCCGAGGTGGATCGGCAGGGCATCGTCTTCAACGGCCACTACCTGACCTACTTCGACGTCGCCATCACCGAGTACTGGCGCGCCATCAACCTGCCCTACCCGGACGGCATGGCCGATTCGGGCAGCGACCTGTACGTCGTGAAGACCCTCATCAACTACAAGGGCTCGGCCGAGTACGACGACATCCTCGACATCGGCGTGCATGTCTCGCGCATCGGCCTGACCAGCATCACCTTCCAGCTCGGCATCTTCCGCGAGGGCGAGCGGCTCATCGACGGCGAGGTGGTGTACGTCAATGCCGATCCGGAGACGCGGCGCGCGGCGCCCGTGCCGGACAAGCTGCGCCACGCCATCGAGCATTTCGAAGCGGATCATCTGAAATCAGCCGCCGCGACTTGATCCGCACTGCGGAACTTGCTGCGGGATTGACTGGACAAACCAACGACTTCGGGTAAAGTGTGGTGCACTGCATCACCCATTTACCCGGAGAAGGCTCTAGATGATCTACACGCTCCACGAATTGCAACACGCCGCCTCCGCTCCACTGCGCTTCTGGGCCGAAACCAGCCAGCAGCTTTTCACCAACTCCTTCAGCCCCCTCGCCTACCTGCCCCACAGCAGCCGCGTCGCCGCCGGCTCCGAATTGATGGCCCGCGCCGTCAGGCGCTATGAAAAGCCGGCGTTCGGACTCGACCATACCGTCATCGACGGCAAGACCGTGGCGGTGCATGAAGAGGTGGTGGCGTCGAAGCCCTTCTGCAATCTGCTGCGCTTCCGCCGCGAGACGAACACGAAGCACCCGAAGGTGCTGCTGGTGGCGCCGCTCTCCGGCCACTATGCCACTTTGCTGCGCGACACTGTTTTCGCGCTGCTGCCCGACCACGACGTCCATGTCACCGACTGGCACGACGCCCGCCTGGTGCCGCTGGCCGAGGGCTATTTCCATTTCGCCGACTATGTCGCCTACATGCAGGACTTCATCCGCCTGCTCGCGCCGGACGTGCATGTCATCTCGGTATGCCAGCCGACAGTGCCGGTGCTCGCGGCCGTCTCGCTGATGGCGGCCGCGGGAGACCCGGCCCGGCCGCGCAGCATGACGCTGATGGGCGGCCCGATCGACACGCGCTGCGCCCCGACTGAAGTCAACCGCTACGCCAAGACGCGCAGCCTGCGCTGGTTCGACACCCACGTCATCACCCGCGTGCCGCTCAAGTATCCCGGCTACATGCGGCGCGTCTACCCCGGTTTCCTGCAGCATGCCGGCTTCGTCGCCATGAACTCCGACCGCCATCTGCAGGCACACGTGGATTTCTACAACCACCTGGTGGAAGGCGATGGCGATTCGGCGGAAACGCACCGCAAGTTCTACGACGAGTACAACGCGGTGATGGACCTGCCGGCCGAGTACTACCTGGAAACCCTCGACATGGTGTTCATGAAGCACCAGCTGCCGAAGGGCGAAATGACGGTGGCCGGCCAGCACGTCAAGCCCTCGGCCATACGCGACACGGCATTGATGACCATCGAAGGGGAACTGGACGACATTTCCGGCCCCGGCCAGACGGAAGCCGCGCACGGCCTGTGCAGCAACATCCCGGCGAAAAGGAAGGAACACTTCCTCGTGCCGGGCGTCGGCCACTACGGCATCTTCAGCGGACGGCGCTGGCGCGAGGCGATTTATCCCCGCGTGCGCGAATTCATCCGCCGCGCTGCCTGAACAACGCCTGAACTAATCCTCCTCGGCGGGCTGGCGCCGCTCTTCGTGGCGCTTGACGTCGCCGCGCTGCTTGCGGCCGTATTCCTCGACCTGGCGCTTGGCGGCGTCGAAGGCATCGCGCAGGGCGACATAGATGTCCTCGTGCTTGTCCCGGTTCACGACGATCTCGCCGCCCGGAACCTTGATGTCGATGCGCACGTTATGCATCTTGCCCTGATGCTGGTGCTTGTGCGGCAGTTCCACGGTGACGTGGCAGCCGACGATGTTGGGATAGAAGGTTTCCAGCTTGGCCGCCTTCTCGCGGATGTGCGTTTCCACCGCGTCGGAATGGGCGATGTCCTTGAAGGTGATCTGGATGGGTCTTTGCATGACGACACCTGTCTGTGAGTGAGGTTGAATCCGCTTTAAGAATAGCCGGCGGCGGCGGCACGGCTTTGAGCTAAATCAATCCATGGTTGTCCGGCTGTCGACTTCCCGCGCCAGAGCGCGCAGCGTCTCGGACACCGCCACGGGATAAGGCGGCGCGGCGGTGAGGGCGCGCAAGGCCTCCGGCAGCCGCCCCAGTTCCTCCTGCGCATGTTTGCGCACCTGTTCGAGGGCCGGCGAAGCCTGCAGCCGGCGGCCATTCCGCATCACGTCCTGCAGCAGGGCCTGCCCGGCGGTGACCTCGCCAGCCCGCGTCAGCAGGTCGCCGTCCAGGCTGCGAACCACCTGCTTGCGGCCCGGCCAGGTCGCCTTTCCCTCGGAGCGCTTGCGCCGCGCCACGCCGGCGTATTCCTGAAGCTTGTAGGCGCAATCGAGATAGGGTTTGTCCGCCGAGGTGTTCATGCGCGTGCCGACGCCGAAACCGTCGATGGGGGCATGGGCAGTCATCAGGTCGTGCACGCGATACTCATCCAGATTGCCGCTGGCGAAAATCTTCACGGCTTCCAGCCGGCCGTCGTCGAGAATCTGCCGGACGTTGCGGGCGTGCGCCGCCAGGTCGCCGCTGTCGATGCGCACGGCGTTGATGGCGATGCCATCGGCCGCCAGCCGGTGCGCCAGCGGCACCAGCTTGCGCGCGGCCGCCTCGGTATCGTAGGTGTCGATGAGCATGGTCGACGCGGTCGGGTGGGAGCGGGCGAAATCCTCGAAGGCCTCAGTCTCGCTGTCATGCGCCTGGATGTAGGAATGCGCCATGGTGCCGTAGAGGGGGATGCCCCATTGCATCCCGGCCAGCACGTTCGACGTGCCGTCGAAGCCGACCATGTAGCTGGCCCGTGCGGAGAGCAGTCCGGCCTCGGCGCCGTGGGCGCGACGCAGGCCGAAATCGACCAGCAGCCGGCGCGGCGCGGCGAGTCTCACGCGCGCCGCCTTGGAGGCGACCATGACCTGGAACTGCAGCAGGTTGATGATGCGCGTCTCGACCAGTTGCGCTTGCGGCAGCGGTGCGACCACGCGCAGGATCGGCTCGTCCGGAAAGAACGGCGTGCCCTCCGGCATGGCGGCGACGTCGCCGGTGAAGCGCAGGCCGGCCAGCGAGTCGACGAACGCCTCGCTGAAGCGACCGCAGCCTGCCAGCCAGTCGAGTTCCGCCCCGGTGAAGCGCAGGGTTTCGAGATAATCGAGCACCTGCTCGAGACCAGCCGCGACGAGGAAGTTGCGGTTCTCCGGCATTTTGCGCACGAAGAACTCGAACACTGCCGTGCCGTTCATGCCGCGGTCGTGATAGACCTGCAGCATGGTGAGCTGGTAGAGGTCGGTGAGCAGAACGCTCATCTCAGGCGGCAATTGCCGTGAAGTCGATGACTGTCGCACCGAGGCTGCGCATTTCGGCGATGGCGCGCTCGCCGTCGCCGGCATTCATATCCACGGCGCGCACGGCATCCTGCAACAGGTATGTCTCATAGCCAAGGCGGAGTGCATCGCGCACGGTATTCAGCACGCAGTAATCGGTGGCCAGCCCGCCGACGAAGACGCGGCGGATGCCGGCGCGTTTCAGCCAGTCGTCGAGGTCGGTACCTTCGAATCCGGAATAGGCGTCCTTGTCGCGCGCCGTCGCCTTGGAGACAATGCGCGCCTCGCAGGGCAGGTCGAGCAGCGGGGCGAAGCGCGCGCCGTCCGAACCGGCGATGCAATGCGGCGGCCAGATGCCGCCCTGCGCCTTGAACGAGCTATGGTCAGGCGGATGCCAGTCGCGCGTGGCGACCACGGGAAAAGTCAGTCTCCGGAAGACGGCGATGTAATGGTTCAGCGCCGGCACCACCTCGTCGCCGCGCGGCACGGCAAGGCTGCCGCCGGGCAGGAAGTCGAGCTGGACGTCGACGAGGATCAGCGCGTCGCCCGCCTGCGCCCTGCAGGAAGTACCCTTGGGGTGCAATTGAACCGCCATCCTACTCTTTCGCTTTCCTGCCGCCGCGCTTCTTGCCGGCAGCGGCAAACGCTTGGCGCAGCGCAGACATCTCCGCCAGTTGCGTTGCGACCAGGTAATTGATCGAACCTTCCGGCACCATGCCCTGCGCGTCCGGCTCGCCGGCCGGTACGCCGGTCAGCAGCTCGATGGCCTGGTCGACGTCTTCCACCGCATGGACGCGGAATTTTCCTTCGGCACAGGCCGCCACGACATCCTCGCGCAGCATCAGGTGCTTGACGTTGGATTGCGGGATGACGACGCCCTGCTCGCCGCTCAGGCCGCGCGCCTTGCAGATGTCGAAGAAGCCTTCGATCTTCTCGTTGACGCCGCCGATGGGCTGCACGCGGCCGTACTGGTTCACCGAGCCGGTGATGGCCAGCGACTGCCGGATCGGCACGGCGGACAGGGCCGAGAGCAGCGCGCAGAGTTCGGCCAGCGAAGCGCTGTCGCCCTCCACCGGACCGTAGGACTGTTCGAAGACCAGGCTCGCCGAAAGCGAGAGTGGCAGACTCCGAGCATAACGTGAAGCGAGGAAGGACGTGAGGATCATCACGCCCTTCGAGTGGATCGCTCCACCCAGTTCGGATTCGCGTTCGATGTCGATGACGTCGCCCTCGCCGATGCGCACCGTGGCGGTGATGCGCACCGGGTGGGCGAACATGAAGTCGCCGAGGTCGATCACCGCCAGGCCGTTGATCTGGCCGACATGGCCGCCGGAGACGGCGATCAGCAGGTTGTCGCGGAGGATCTGCTCCTGCATGGATTCGTCCAGCCGGCCGGCACGGCGGCGCTGCGCTTCGAGGGCGGCTTCGACATCCTCGCGCGCGACGCGCTGGCGGCCGGCCTTGCCGGCGTGGTGATTGGCCTCCTGCATCAGGTCGGAGAGGCGGCGCGTGCTGGCGGAGAGCTTTTCGGAATCGCCGGCCAGCCGCGCGCTGTACTCGATCATGCGCGCGACGGCATGGCGATCGAAGGGATGCAGGCCGTAATGGCGCGCCAGCATGCCGAGAAAGCGGCCGTAGCTGCGGATATTCGGCTCGCTGCGCGCGACGTCGCTTTCAAAATCCGCGCCGACCTTGAACAGCTCGTCGAACTCCGGGTCGTATTCCTTGAGCAGGTAGTAGAGGATCCGCTCGCCCACCAGCACTACCTTGACGTTGAGCGGCATGGCCTCCGGCTCCAGCGGCAGCGTGCTGGCGAAGCCGAAGACCTGGCCGAGCGACTCGATGCGCAACTGGGCCGAGCGCAGCGCCCGCTTGAGGCCTTCCCAGGCGTAGGGTTGGGTCAGCACCTTGGCGGCATCCAGCACCAGATAGCCGCCGTTGGCACGCTGCAGAGCGCCCGGCTTGATCATGGAGAAATTCGTCACCAGGGTGCCCATGTGGGCGATGCTGTCGACGCGGCCGACCAGGTTCGGGTAGATCGGGTTGTCCTCGAAGACGACCGGCGCCGCCTTGGCCGCACCGTTGTCGACCAGCAGGTTCACCTGGTAGCGGGCCAGCGAAATGCTGCCGCTGACGATGACGCCGCTCATGTCGCCCTCGGTCTTCGGCTGCTCGCGCAATTCCTCCCCGCTTTCGATGACGTCGCGCATCACCTCGTCGAGGAACTCGAGGACGTTGAGGAGATCGGTGTAGCGCTCCTTCAGCTCCTCGATGAGATGGCCGACGGCCAGGCCCATGGTCTCGCGGCTGGCCTCCTTGATGCGCGTCTGCATCTCGCGCCGCCACTGCGGGAACTGGTGCATCAGCTTGTGCAGGCGTTCGCCGTATTCCTCGATCAACCGGCCGATGCGGGTCTTTTCCTCGTCGGGCAGCTTCTCGAATTCCTCCGGGCCCATCGTCTCCTCGCCCTTGATGGGGGCGAAGACGAAACCGTGCGGCGTGCGCAGCAGGGCGATGCCCTTCTCGCCGGACGCCTGACCCAGTTCGCGCAGGGCGCCCTCCTCGCGCTGCTTGAACTCCTCCTGGATGGCTTCGATGCGGACGCGGTATTCCTCGCTCTCGAAGGCGGCGGAGATGGCCTTGGCCAGCTCGGCGACGAACAGCTGCATGTCGTGCCTGAGCTGACCGCCGCGGCCGGGCGGCACGCGCAGCAGGCGCGGCTTGTTCGGATCGGAGAAGTTGTTGACGTAGCACCAGTCGCTCGGCGCAGGTTCGCCGCCAGCCTTGGCCTCGAGCAGGCGTCGCACCGCCGCATGGCGGCCGCTGCCCGACTCGCCGAGGACGAAAAGATTGAAGCCCGGCTGCTTGATGTCGATGCCGAAACTGACCGCGTCGAGCGCGCGCGACTGTCCGACGACATCCGCCGAATCAGTCAGTTCGGCGGTGGTTTCGAAGTCCAGCAACAGGGGATCGCAGCGCCGAAGCAGCGACTGCGCATCGAGAGGCTGTGTCTGTGGCATCCAGGCTTATCTATATTCGTATGTTCGAATCAACTATAACGCCCGCCAAAGCGCCGCACAAGGATTCAGGTTTTCGCTCTGCGGCCGTTATGGCGTTGAAGGCGCCTCATTTGACTCCGGTCAACGAACCGGCCAACGAATCGCCATAGCTTTTCGAAATAAAATGGTTCAAGATAACCAAAGCAAGAAGGAGATCGCCATGCCAAAGAATATACCGGCCACACCCTCAGGTTACGATCGTGCCCGCGTCCTCGAAAGACCGGACGGCTTCTACTGGCAGGACAAAGACAGCGGCGAGGAGTATGGGCCTTTCCCGACCCTGCTCGAGGCCGCGGAGGACATGGAATACAGCGACGAATCGGACTACGAGCCGGGCGAAACCCTGGCGCAGGCTGAAGATGAACTTGGCATCTCGGACTGGATCGACCCCGACACGGGCGCGCCGGCGGAGGAAGGCGCGCCGCATATAGAAGACCACTGAACAACGTTCAGTGAAGTTGCAGCTGACACCCCTCTAGCCGCATTGCAGCAGTTCAAATACATTTTCAAGCCGGTTCCGGCTTTGGGAAAGCGCCTGCTTTGCCGTGACAAGCAGCGCCGGCAGCGTTCCCTTTCGCTGGAAATAGGCGCCGCCGCACCGGAAATCCGCGTAGCCTGAGAAGTCCTCGCCGGACAGCCGCAATGCCAGGCTATGGTGCAGCATCTGGCCAAACTCCCGCACCTCCTCCAGCGTTAAATCACCCACCCCAAGCGCGAAGGTGGCCTCGCCGATGCGGGCGCGCACCATCAGGTGATTACTCCAGATTCTGGAAACGATATCGCCCGCCAGCTTGAGCAACTCATCTCCCCTGCGCGATCCGAATACGATGTTGTACTCGCTGAAATTGGTGAATTCGAGGAGCACAAGCGCCCCCGGGCAGCGCGGCATGTCGGAAAGGAGGAGTTCCGCCATCTGGATCGCGAAGCCGCGGCGATTGGCAAGGCCCGTAACGGGATCGCGCTCTACAAGATTGAGATTCCTGAAGTGCTCGGCAAGCGGCGGCTCCGCAGCGGAAGGGGCCGCTGCAGGGAACGCGGTGCCATTTTTCGGTCTTTCCGGGACGCTGCCCGCTGCCTCATCCTTCAGGGTGCCGAAAGCATCATGCCCCGGAGGGAGTCCGTCAGTCTCGGCCATCAGGCGCTCCTTGGCGCGGGCGGCCCCGGGAGATTGCCCGTTCCGGAAAACATTGACTGGAGCCATTCATTCTCTTCAACCGCCGGACACTACTCTGCGGTATGCCCGCGCAACTGATGCTTGTCGATCAGCCGATACAGGGTCACGCGTGAAACGCCCAGATCCCTGGCAGTGCGCGCCAGGTTATTCACGTTGCGGTTCATGGCCGACAGAATCACTTGCTGTTCGGCCTGATTCCTCGCCTCGTCGAGGGTCAGCATCTGGTGCCGGGAGGAAACCGCCTCAAAGCCCATGTCCCCCGATGAAATCGTGCGGCCCTCGCACATGACCACGGCGCGGCGCACGCGGTTGATGAGTTCGCGGACATTGCCGGGCCAATCGTGCTTGGTCATTGCCTCCATGGCTTCGCGGGAGAAACCGCGCAGGGAGCGGCGGCGGCCGTCGGAAAACTGGGTGAAGAAGTGGCGCGCCAGCACTTCGATGTCGCCACTCCTCTCGCGCAGGGAGGGAACGCGCAGGCCGAGCACGTTCAGCCGGTGGTAAAGGTCCTGCCTGAACCGTCCCGCGGCGACGGCCATTTCAAGATCGACGTGGGTTGCGGCGATGACGCGCACATCCACTGTCACCGGATCCTTGCCGCCGACCCGATCGATCTGCTTCTCCTGCAGGAACCGCAGTAAGTTGGCCTGGAGATCCATCGGCAGGTCGCCGATTTCATCCAGGAAGATCGTGCCGCCGGAAGCCGCCTCGATTCTTCCGATCTTGCGCTGCATCGCTCCGGTAAAGGCGCCCTTCTCGTAACCGAACAACTCCGACTGGATCAGGCTGGAAGGAATGGCGCCGCAGTTGATCGTCACGAAAGGACCGCCGGCACGGGAGGAACGCTCGTGGATTGCCTGGGCCGTGAGTTCCTTTCCGGTGCCGGTCTCGCCGGTGATGAAGACGGCCGCTTCCGTGCCGGCCACTTTCCGGATGTTGCGGAAGAGCGCCAGCATGACCGGGCTGCAGCCGACCATCTCGGCTTCCTCCAGCTTGCCCAGGGATTTCTCAAGATCGAGCCGCTTGAGCGAGGCCATGCCATAGGCGTGGCCGAGCGTCGTCATCATGTGCTCGGGACTGAGGGGCAAGGTGTGAAAATCGAAAAAGCACTCCGCGATCAGCCGCCGCACCTCGGGGTCGTTCACGGCTTCCTTCGTCAGAAGGGCAACCCATTCGCGGTTCTGCTCGGCAAGCAGTTCGCTCAGATCGGGAAACGCCCCCAGGTCGGACTGATTTTCGAGACGCAGGATGCCGACATTGCATTCGCGCGATCGGGTCAGCCTGCGGAACTGTTCCGGAGTAGTGACCGCATGCGGCTCCCAGCCGGACGCGCGCAGCGTGGGAAACAGTCCAAGGCATGATGGTTGCGGGTTGACATAGAGCACATCCCGCAGCGTTGTACGTTGCAGCATTTGTTCCCACTCCTTCTCTCCAGCGCATCCGGGAACCGTTTTCACGGGTTCCAGCGCGCCTTATTGTTGGTCTTTTATCGAGCCAGAGCCAAGCAGCGCATCAATGCCTGCTTATTTTCGATCCCTCCGGCGCCTCAGCGATACGACATTTCCTGGACGGATGCCCACAGATCAAGTCGGCTGCCTCCCAGGACCGGCAACCCATAAAAATATGGCACGCATTTTAGTGTGTCCACTCCTGCAGGCCATGCTCGAAGCGGTGTCCATCTGAGGGTCGCCCTGGATAATGTTGCCAATATGCAAACTCCAATAAATCTGGGAATCCCTGAATCCGATGAATCGACTACGTCGCATAAGTTAGCGTCTGAAAAAACAAACTGCAACTCGTGTTTCGCGTCGGCGAGCGACGCAGCAAAGGCTGCCCGAACCGATGGCCGTTTAAAAAAACATAGCACACATAAATGACGAAATGAAGCGACATCCTTCACGGGCCGCAAGATTCACGGTTTTTTGCTGCTACCCGGAAACCCAGTGCTGGCGCGGCTTTCGAAGACATGACTGCTCCAGGACAGCCAATCCCATGCGACATCGATCCGTATTACCAAGTGCATATGCCCTTCCGGCAAGCATGCGTTTTTAATCGACAATTCCACAGCTTCAAAAAATCGTATGCAGGATTCACAAATGTTTCTGTCGATAAGGCATTACATCTTTGAGCACCACTCACCAGATGACAATCGAGTTTAGGTATGCGGCCTAAGTGGTTTGAAATTTCACCCTTCTTTTTTGATCTCGTTTTAATCAACTGCGGCCTTGATTTATATCAATTATTTAAACTCGTATTCATTTCCCATTGTTTTTCATATTGTTTTATATCATCGCGATGAATATCGCATATTCCGAAGCGGTGTAAGGGAATCGTTACATTCTCAGCCTGGCCTCGATTATTCGTTCATGGATAACCCTGAGTAAACAAGTAGTTGCAAACATGGCACGGTATCTGCTGATTAGCTGGTGACAGAACTCGCAAGCTTCAGAAAGATAACTGCCGGAAAAGGTATCGAAACATGAAGCCAATTGAACAGGTAATAGAAAGAAATGCATTCTTCCTGCGTCATGCCGTGCTTGTCCTGGCGGGGTTCATCTTCCTGAGCGGGTCCTGTCTGGCCGCTGAAGAAATTTACGAAGGTAACAAAGAGCCTGTGCTGCATTCAGGCGCAAGGCTCGACGACGCGGCACTGGGCGCTGTGCGCGGCATGGGTGCGACGATGGCCATGCCGAACAGTCTGGCCGTCATCCTGTGGGATGAAAAGAACATGTGCTGCAACCGCCCCGGCCCCACACCTTCCGGCTATGCCGGCGAAGGCGCCGACACGCACACCGTTGCCTTCCGCGTCGTCATCCAGCGATAACGGAAAAGCCGTCATGCTCGAATTCGAACGCACCATCGGCTGGACCATACAGATAGCGGCATTGCTGACGCCCATGTTCTGGCCGGACAGCGTACGGGCCGGAGACGGGGAAATCGTGGTGGTGCGCCAGGTTTCGCCGCGCAGCGCCTTCGTGGCGGGAGACAACGGCCCGGTCCGGACCAGCGTGAATCCCTCGCCGGAGAACGCGATCAACAGCTCACTCGGGCTCGACAAGTCGCGGGGCGGGATCGTGCGCAGCGAACTGGCCGACGCCGACATCGCCGGCGTGGCTTCCGGCACGCCGATGCATGCCAACCGGGCCACCTCCGCCACGCATGCCGCCACGATGAATGTCATCGGTGGCACTACTAATGCCGGCGGTCCGGGCAACGCGACGCGGGGCGTCCTGGTGGGCGGCGGCGGCGGCATCGTCGGCGCCGCCGGCATGAACGCCGGCGGCGCCGTCCAGCGCGGCACACAGCAGCTCAACAGCATCCTGACCGGCACCCCGCTGCTGACAAGATGATGCGAAGGAGCCTGACATGAACAACGCCGAAAAGCTCTCCATCCAATGCCTGTGCGCACTGGCCGCGCTGGCGGCCGGTACGGCCTTGGCACAGGGTCCGCGGCCCGAAATGCCGATGCCCATCGTCATCGCACCCGGCGTCTCGAGCAGCGTCATCAGCGGCAACGCCCTCTCCAACATAAGGGGCCGCTTCGCAGTGAATATGGCAGCAGGGGATTCGAACGCCCAAACCAACGCCGCGGCACTAGCCATCGGTTTGAGCGAATCCACGGTAGGCGCTTTCGCGGGGACGATCCAGCAGGTCGACGCCCGCCAGGTTGCCGTGCCGGGAGTCGCGACCGCGATCATCGCGGACCGCGCATTTTCCAACGCCGCCGGGATGGTTTCCATAAACCAGACCAGCGGTGCGGGCAATGCGCAGGCAAACACCGCGGCGTTCGGATTGGGCTTTGAAGTGGGGGTGGTTGCGGAGAGTTCGCTCGCCGCGACTGCTTCCGGTGTAGCACCGACTGGTTCACCGGGAGGGAGCGTGCGCCTGAGGGGAGTGTCGATTTCCGACACGGCCTTCGAGGGCGCCCGCGGCCTTTTCCAGGTGAATCAGTCGGCGGGGTCGGGCAACAGCACGGCCAATAACTTTGCGCTCCGTGTGGAGACGGGCGCAAAACCGTAAGTACCAACCATTAAGGAGTATAGACCATGAAACGCATTTTTAAAATTACCCCGGTGGCGCTGGCGGTAGCAGCCGTGTTTGCCTCGCCGGTTCAAGCAGAAGACAACGACAGAGGCCGGCACCATGGCCCCTACAGCCTGACCAACAAGGCGTCCGTCGATCTCGACACGGAGTGGGAAATCACCAATGACGTCACGGTGTGGGGTGGCGCGTTCGTCCGCGGCGTCATCAACGTCGAAGCCGAGTCCGCCGCCCTCGTCGATGGCAAGCAGTTGAACTACGGCAACACGGTAACGAACGACCACAACACCAACAATGCGGTGGTCGACGGCAATGCCCTGCAGGGGTCCTCGGGCAACATCGGCCTGAACGTCAGCGCCGGCAGCAACAACCAGCAGGCCAACGAGGCCGCCCTCTCGGCTGTCGATGCGGACTTCGTCTTCGCCTCGGCGCAGAACTTCGCGCTGCAGTCGGCGGCGGGCAATCCCACGACGAACCTCGGCGTGACCAACAACGCCTTCCTGACCGGCAGCGCCCTGGCCGGCGCCTCCGGCAACATCGGTGCCAACATCGCCGCGGGCAGCAGCAACCAGCAGCGCAATGAGCTGTCCGCCTCGGTCAACACCGGCGGCTCGATGGCCAAAGCCTCCACCTGGGGCGTGCAGGAGTCGGTGAACAACACCGTCACCAACAGCCCGCTCGAACGCCAGATCGAGAACACCGTGAGCGTGACGCTGTTTGGCGGCATGGGCGGCGGCTACGTTGGCGGCGGTCTCGGCGGCTATTCCGGCCAGGCCAGCGGCACGACCTCGGGCAATTCCTATCAGATGGCCAACTACTATCTGGATAGCTGGAGTGCCGGCCTGCCGCATCCGAACGGGTCCTCGACCGGCCACCTCGACCTGGATAACGCGATCCAGAACGCGACGGCCAACCCGAATCGTCCGGGCGTGGGCGGCATTGGCTTCGACAACACCGGCACCTACAGCGGCAGCGAGAGCGGCGGGCTCGGCTTCTATGAAGCCGGTCTGATCGGCCTGATGGGCTCCTTCACCGGCAACGTGACCTACCTGCAGACGGTGTACCGCGACACGGTCAACAACGCCATTCTCAACGGCAATGCCCTGCAGGGCGCCAGCGGCAACATCGGCGTCAACATCACTGCAGGCAGCACCAACCAGCAGCGCAACTCGCTGGCGATCGCCGCCGGATTG
>Ga0172380_10006172_pt1 | contig 14088 bp, 16 predicted proteins | sample Leawe162metaG_FD_119747 | JGI IMG/M metagenome (GOLD analysis project Ga0172380, IMG submission 119747) | Leachate microbial communities from a municipal landfill in Southern Ontario, Canada - Leachate well 162 metaG | ecosystem: Engineered > Solid waste > Landfill > Unclassified | place... | reverse complement strand
GATAATTGCATACTGAGCAGGATTTCATCGCTGGTTGGCATTAGCACCTCTTCTTGGAGTTAGTTACCCTTAGTTTTCCTGCTGGAAAGTTTCATGCAAGTTGTGAAGCCAAACCTTCGCGAACTCTTGAACCTTCTTCGAAGAACAAGCGACCAATACGTCAATTGCTGGTTGACGACCAGCCAACACGACCCCGTTCATCGTTTCCTTCGCGAGATTGAACACGCACTTGCGAAGAACAGATTCCAGATTAGCGCCGAGGAACCTGTAGGTAACTTTGCAGTGACTGTCGAAAAGGATATCACCTTCTGTTGTCACATCATGTTCATATCCAGCGTTCGCCAATACGTAAGAAGCTTCAGCTACATCTTCCAACCCGTAACGAATCCAGTTGTGATCCATCAGGTACTTCTGAGCGGCGACGGCGAGATCGGAAACAGGTGCAGTTCCTCCTGTATGCGACAAGTGCTGTTGGAGATTCAACAAGCTTGCGCGAACTGCTCGATTCAATTCGTTCGTAAGGCGCTTGTCGTAGTCCTTGTTATCCCAGAAATTCACGACAACCTCGTAGGTCTTTGCGAAGCTTGGGTAGGAGTAAGGAAGCGCCTCGACGGCTTGCATCGAGAGAGGAACAGCAGGTAGAGATCGACCGATCATGCCGCGACGAGGATCCACTGCGGATGAAGTCGCTGTATTATTGTTATTACTGTCCTCAGCCTTGTCCAGGATCTTGATCATCTTGATAACAAGTTTGTTCAAATCCGGTCCCGGCTTTTCGCGAAGCATCCCCAGCTTCTGCTGGATGCGATGAAGGAACCTTGAATACTCCAACATGGAATCGAACCTGGGAAGAGAGTCCGCATGCATTACGGAAACAGGTTCCGACTTCGGATACTTCTCGGCAAGCTGGTCGTACTGCATATGGAGCTTGAAGAATTCCTTCACATCCTCAGAAGCAAGCTTCCTCTCAAGATCATCGGTTACATCGTCACCGAGTAGAATGCGATATGCGTTCGAGATTCCCGCAAGAGCTGTTGACATGGTTTGTTTCCTTCTTAGTTTTCAATCACGTTAGATACTCAGAAATCAACGTGACCCAAGACTCGACTTGTTTTCTTGCTGATTCCGAGGATGCGTTCGAACTCAACCTGATATTGGAGAACGAAGCGTAGACAAGATTGTAGTTCTCTTCATCGCGACGAAAAACAACTTCACCGAAACCGTTGGATATGTCGTTAAGCAAAGCCGACACTTCAGGAACAGACCCTGATTGGTTCAGCTCGCTCGACTTGAAGCTCACGAATTCGCCGATGTTCGTATCAAGTTCTGTTACTGCGGCACCGGAGTTCTTGGCGATCTGCTTGTAAGCTTCCTTCTCCAGGTTGTCCCGAACCAGAAGTGTTGGTTGCTTCTGGATCGAGTTGCGCAGTCTGGAAATCAAATCCTGCTTCTGCGTGTTGGGAAGTTGAATCAGCCAAGTTTCGAACTCGTAACTTATTTCTGTTTCGGTCTTCGATGACGAGTTGTAGTAAGTCGGTCTAGGTCTCTTGCGGTAGCTGTCTACGTTCACGACTTCGCGGCTTCTTCGTAATTGGTCTTGGTTTCGTTCCAAGCTTCCTGAAGATCATCGATTGCGTAGTAGTCGATAGACTCTTCGTTATCTTCACCTTCAGCACCTTCGCGGTAGAAGACTACAGCGCCACCGATGTTGGCGATCTCTTCGCCGAATCCTTCATCGGAGATTCTAGTCTTGGTATCTTCATCACTGAACTTGAACAAACCGTACCAACCGATGCCGTCGGTTTCTTCACCAATGCTTTCGTCGCAACCTACTTCATCGACAAGTGTCCAGATGAGGTCGTCGAAAGTAACTTCACCGTCACCGTCAGCATCACCGATTTCTTCGGAGTCTTCTTCGGAGTCTTCTTCGGAGTCTTCTTCGGGAAGTCTACCACCTTCTTGATTCTCAAGATCGATGTAGTTAGCTGCGAGATCTTCAGAATCTTGGAAGTAGACGATTCTCTCGGGTTCGATGTCGGTGTCTTCTGAATTGAATGTTAATATCGCACCTGCGTACTTTTCGGAAAGTTCCGGGAATCCCGATTCAACCAAACTTTCCTTGACGTCATTGTCGAACAAGAACTTCAAGTAAAGCTTTTTAGTCGTCTTCCCAGTGAAGCGGTCATCAACACCTTCGTCGGTCAAACCCCAGATGGTTCCGTCGAAATCTTCGTTTCCGGACTGTTCTTCCTTAGCATTAACGTAAACAAGCTGGTGCCCTGCATTTGAAAGCAGTCCAGCAAGTGCTCGCAAGGTACCCATATCATCCTCCCGGAGATGTTTCTCCCTACTAAGAATTACTTGTTTTCGTTGTTAAAACAGAAATAGCTCCTGACTGTCGCCAATCAGGAGCTTGTTTCCGGATTCCTATTAGTTACGCATGCGAATGTAATCAGCGTAGGAAATCAAATAAGCTCCGGTAGTTCCGGAGATGACTTGGAGCTTTCCAACATCACCCTTCGGAGCAATCCCGGAAGTCTGAATCGCATAGACGGTGGTCGCAGGACTGAACAATTGCGAGAAACTGCGCCATGCGACATTCATCAACCACTGAGCAGGCTTCACGACGATCATCGGAGTTTCATTTCCTGTGAGATCGGCGTAGACCGCAGGACTAACAAGAACGGCGACGCCTTCACCACGCGCACGGTCGGAGTAGATCGTGAAGATGCTATAGGATCCGTTACGAATCGCTTCCAATGCGGCCTTGGCACGGGACCAGCGGAATCCACCTTCGGCAACCATTCCCTTCTCATGATGTGCTTGTTCGAAAACGTTGATTTCGACATCGTGCTTGTTCGCAGTGATCTCAGATACCGTGGTAGGAACGGTATCACTGTTACCAGTGTCGACACTGAGCACATTCGCGGAAGCCGCCACGACTTCAGCGGCAAGACCGCCAGCCATGCCGACCGGAGTGAGCGTAGCGGAATTGGAAATCGACTGCGTGATGCTAACGTTACCGGCGACTCCAGCAGTCTTCGCGGCCAACGTGATGAGAGAGCCAGCGCCGGACACTGCGGAAACAGTGCAAGTCGTGGAGCCGTTGATCGCCAGGATGATAGCGGCCTTGACGAGAGTGGCGCTGTCGGTAGCGGTAGCTAGAGTAACAGGAACATTCGTTCCTGAAACGCTGGCATCCGTAGTAAACTCGAACGTCTTTCCGCCGACGACGAAAGTATCAGCTTCCTTGATACCCGTTGTCGCATTGGCGGCAACTGCGGTAAGGGAACCAGCGGCGGCAATTGCGGCCTTGGTGGAAGTGACACGGAAGTTGAAAGTAACATTTTCGAGAATGCCGTAGACATCCTTGTCGATATCCCACACACCAGCGACCGCAACACCAGCACCTGAAGCTGTTACGCTGGCAGGAGCCGTGGTAGTAGCGACGCTCCAAGCGGAGTCCGTGGAAAGCTTGTACTCGTAGACGAGAGCGAGAACGTCGTTGTCTCCGTCGATGGCATTGAAGCCAAAGTTTACTTTGTAGGTTCCGTCGGTGGCTTGAGTGAGAGCCAACCCTGTGATGGACTGAGTAGCCATGAGTTATTTATCCTTTGATTTCTGTGTCTATGTGTTGAAGCTTGTAGCAAGCGAAGTCTCTATTGGCTGATTGGAAGTTCTTGTTGAACTCGTCCTTGTAATCATCGAACTTATAGAGCGGCGAAAATTCCCAAGTAGCGTAGGTTCTCATAAGCGTACGCATGTTGAGCAGATTAAATTCAGCTACCTTCGAGTTAAAATCAACAGTTTCTCGTGATGTCGTCCCGCAAACCATCATTGGTTTGACAGACGTATCAGCAAGCACTGCATAATCGGCGTCTGATTTCAGTATCGCTGTGGTCAATGAAATTCCTGAAGCGTTCCAAATACCGATAGCTTTTTCATCGCCACCATCGAACCATGCGAAATCACCAAGCCCAACGAAATATCTGGTATGACCACGCAGTTGATTCGGTGAAGTAGCGTGCTCGCAAAGAGTAACAATGTTCTTATGCAAGTACTTGATGCTATAGTCGGTATCTTCATAGTAAGAACAACCATTCCTCGCAGAAGCACAATCTAGGAAATTTAGATAACCTTGATACCACTTGGAAGATTCACGCAGTCCTTCGACTAGGGAGTATAGATAGATGCTTTCATCGTAAGAAGATCCTACAAGTGAGTTCCTGAATACAGTGTCTACGCTCAATGGAAATAAATCAGCGGGAGCGATTCGCTTACCATCTTCGTCGTCGATGGTAAGCATCTGATGCTCTGCGTAAAGCGACAATGCGGCAATCAGCGTCGCTTTGCCAGAGCGTTGCCCTGCATTAAGAAGAAGCTTGTTCGGTGCCAACCACAAGCGGTCCTTTATGTGATCCGACTTCGTCTTGCCGCACTTGGGGCATCTACCGTGAACAAGGAAGGTGAGCTTGCTTTCAATAACATCGTTCGTTTCGTCGTACATGTCCAGCAGGAATTGCTTGTCGGAGCAATACAAACACACGTCGCCATGCATCTGAAGCATCAGACTCAACTGACGTGGGTACATCTTAACTGTGTAGATATCTTTGGTGAATTCGTACACGTTCGGAAATCTCTTGAATTGACTCTCATCCAACTCAGGTCGTCTTGCGCTCATCTCGACTCTCCTTGCTCAAGGTGTTCGTTTTAGTTAATCCGATGCAACATCACAATTGATATTGCTTTGAGCACTCAGATAAATGCTCTCAGGTCGAAACCTGCGTAAACATCTACTTAAGGCTTATGGCCCCAAAGTAGAAGTGATGTATGTTTGCGAGTCTTGTTTCCGTCTTCGTCGTACAGTTTGCCTCTGTTCCCACTCATCCTGGTGATGAAGTTAACTTGCTTCCTGCACCATTCCCAATCGTCATTGGTCCACTGCGAAACAGGCTTGGATTTCATCCTGATAATCGCTCTAGCGGAATCATGACCACTGGAAATACCTTGACTAGATGCTTCCTTGCGTGACAGCCCGGCTTTCTTTCCTTCGTCGGTAGCTAGGAACTTCTTGATCTCGCTTGCCGACATGTTGACCAAGCTTTTCCATTTGCGAAGAAGATCCTTGTCTTCTTCGCGGTCGTTGGTTTCAGTCCCTTCGGCCGAAACTGAATAACCACCGATGCTGATGAAGATCGAAGCTTCGTTGATTGGACTCGATGCTACTGATTGAACTCGTTTAGGTAACCTTTTCATCATCAGGTAGCCATCCTTGTCTCTCACTTTTCGAAAGCCGAAACGAGAATACAGCTTGAGCAAGCCTTCTACATTTGTCTTCTTGTCCATGGGCTGAACTTCCAACATGGTCGTGACATGCAACAGATCGACTGCATGAAACAACTCCGTCAATGCACGGGATGCTTCTCCGGTTCCTCTGTACTTTGATTCGATGATACGCACACCCTGCAAGCCAAGAACTTTGCCGTCCAAGGAGGCTACGGTTAGTTTGCACTTGCCTATGAAGAATGCTCTGATTGTCTTCAGAGCCAAGGCTTGTTTCAACTTGTCCATTATTACACTGGCTTTGATTGCCACGGATGATTCCACCTTGTTATGAATGGCACTGAGATAACTTAATCGTTCGGCAGTTTGATCTTGTTCAGCTTCTCATCCAGCAGATTCGACAAGTCAAGTATCGTGGTAAGGCTGACCGAGATGGCGTTGATCGTGTACAAGGTATGCACAACGGTTTCCCATCGAGCGACATGCACTGATAAGGCGAACTGCTCCCCTTGCTTGCCGAACTTCTGCTTGTTGAGTTCCAGATCCTGAAGGATCATGTACCACTGACCACGAAACAATTCGAAATCGTCTTTGGTGAAAGTCTTGACATCAGCTAGAAGCTTTACCAGATCACGAACCAATGATTCCATCATGTCAATGAGTGCATCCTCGGAAAGCTTCTTGTAACTTCTAGAGATGTTGTTGCCCGTGGACGCGATCTTGTTGAACCTGACAGCAAACGAATACTTCGGCTGTCGTATCTGAGCATCCACGTAGAATCCTCCTATAACCAAAGCTTCGCTCGCTTTCACGATTCTAATCCTCGTCGGTTTCAGACAACTCTTCGTCGTCATTTTCAAGCAAGTCGAACTCTTCACCATCGCGCTCAATATCGAATTCATTTTGGCGCTTCTCGATGTTGCTCCAGACAAGCTCGCCCTTGTTGATTGGGTAATACTCAGTTACCACAGCACCGTCGTTGTCTTCACGAAGGATCGCAATAAAACCAGACTTGCTCAACGCATCGAGATTGTTCTTGGAAATCGACTTCTTGATGTCGTCAATGGAAATACCGCTACGCTTGAGTTCCTTCGCTTCCTCGAAGATGTACTTGTCGAATTCGTTCTTCTTGAAAGAGAACTTCACGAAGTAGCCTAGCTCTTCGGTATCTCCGATCTCTGCATCAGCGCGGTCAAGGCTTGCGATGTACAAAAGCTCCGCAACTGCATCGCCTTGGAATTTCGAGCTTGCTTTCACCACGATGTGCTTGACGTTGGCCGAGACCAACTTGCAGGACAGGTTTCGAATCGACATCACATTCTCCTTAGCGTTTGTAACAAACGCAGTTGCAATTTTCTAGGCATACGCATAGCATCAAGTGTTTGCGCCAAATCAAAAGACTTGTAGATCTCAACAAGCTCTGATTTAGTTATGTCATGCTCTTTGCTTATGTTGTTCAACATCTCTTCGCCGGACAAGTTAATGTCCCATGCTTCGCGCTTTATCTTGAACATCAAATCGACTTCATCGTCAGTGAGTTCTCGAATGGCTGAGTACGAACCTCCGGGAGTCAAGTAATGCACTTTGATCTCGGTTGGTTCAACATAGCCCAAGAACATTGCTTGCGGCTCATGCTTCTCATTCAACTGATAAGAAACAATAGGCCGAAAGCTGTTTGGATATTGTTCTTTAGCGAACTTCAATGCACCTGGGTCTTTGTGCTGAGAACCTAAACCCCAACGTGCTGTTGGGTACAGATACTTCGCTTTAACTTGAAACTCAAGAACTACGTGCCCGAAATCAAGGGCTGTTCTTTTGTCAGGTGTGATGTAAATACCGCGCTCTCGACCTTGGTTGTGTGTTCTGTAATGAACTATAGAACCGTCTATACCACGCTGAAGAAACTCGATAGTTTGCGACGCATCTGTCCCGTGATAGACAGTAAGTTCGGTACTTGGCTTGAGATCATCAAACATCGAAGTAACTAGAACATGGGCAACACTGAGATCCTTAAGTAGATTGGACAGCGCATGCATTATATTGACCTGATCAGCTTGTTGTCTTGGATCTTGCTGATTCTCTGATAACTTGGCTTAAGCTTTCCATCCTTACCTAGTTGGAAAGTCACACCAGCGAAGTGAATCAAGCAAGGGTCTCCAAGTAGTTTCTCGATCTTCCTGGCCTCGTCGATGATACGCTTGGTAAACTCGGCATTAGGTTCCTTCGGCTTCTCGATCAACGTGCTGAATAGCTTGCCATCGGATTCCCTCCGGATCTCAGCTTTCGTCGAAACTCTAACCAACGTGTGCGCTACCCCGGCCAACGACAGTTTTTTAGATAATTGGTTTAACATCGAATCAACGCTGGTATGCTGGTTGTCGAGAACGAATGCCGTAGTTCATCAGAAGATCGCGGCCGCGATGAATCAAAGCAACACACTTGTCGAGAGCATTCTTGTCGACGAACTTCCTGCTGGCGTTGATGCTTCGCATTACGTTCGTCAAGCCTTCCATGATTACCTGGATCTCTTCCTCGGTGAGGTTGGCCTTGTACCTGTAACGTTTCATGATGGTTGCAAGAGCCAACGCGCTGTCGGTGATGTGGAACACAGCAGATCTCTCACTGTCGTTCAAACGCTGACTGGTGAGAACTGGTCCCATGTGCGACTTGATGCCATGCATGAGCATCATGATCTCTTCAGCAGTAGCTCCGTCGATAACTCCTGGATTCACAGATCCGCTTACTTCGACGTGTGCTACATTGGAGGCTGACAAATACTTTGAAACTTCAGACATTTTCATTTCCTGCCATCCTTCACGTTACTTAGCTCCGTGTGATTTGAGAAGCAACTTGTTCCAATTCACTTTTTGGTCAACTACGAGCTTCACTGCATTCTTCCCATGCTCGTAAATCCCTCGAAGCTCTTTGAGCAGATCAGCGTATTCCTCTAGTTTGGCTGGCCTTGTTGCGTTGTACCAACGCAACGAAGCTTCACCATGCTGATCCATGTGCGAGTAGGTCATCACCATATGTGGACTAACCTCGCTGGATCCGTAGGTCTCAGGGAAAACCGCAGTCACTTGACCTTTGAATTCACCGGACTCTTCTGCCCTAAACGTAACCATGCACTTCTCAACAGCCTTGGCTGTAACTTTCTTGTTGATCTTTCGCATGTTCAACGCGAATTGGATACGCTTCCTGGTCTTCTCGGAGATCTTCGGATTCTTCAAGGCGTCCTTGAGAGTCGAAAGAGGAATCGTCTCAGCTTCCGGTATCTTGAAGTAACGATGAAGAGCGCCCTTGGTTCCCGACTCGTCCATCTCCTTCGAGACATCCTGAATCCACTTGGTTTTCTTTGCGGATACTAAGGTGTGAGCGATATTGGAATTCGACAGACTGGCAGATACTTGTTCGATATTCATTGTTATCAATCTCACAGCTTGGACACTTTGTCTTTGTATGTTGCGGAAAGCTTTGGTACGTAATGATCCTTGATGAACTTAGCAATAGCCTTCTGGTAGGCTACGAATTCCTTGTACTCCTCTGGCTTCATCTTCCCTTGCCAAGAAGCGATAGTGGATCGAATTCGCTTCAGATCACCGAAGATGATCGAACTTGCGCGATCCGATAGTTCACCGTCGGCAGTAACTTCTTTGGACGCGACCAGCTTCCTGGCATTTCCGGTCATGAGTGCGATCCTCTTCTTATTCTCGGCAATGAACTTGTCGAAGAACTTTGGCTCGTCGATCTTGTCAATCGGAGCGTTAGAGCAAGAGGATGCGTACTTGTAATAGAGATCTTGAACAAGTCCAATGGTGTTCTTGTCAACATCGAATCCAGCATGAGTGAGTTCGCGTTTCCAGAAGAAGTCGTCATGCTTGAAGACATCCCTATCAATTCCTCCACCAACAGAGGTCGCCGAAGTGGAGCGCAACGTCTTGTAGATCAACTGGGAGATCTTGGTAACCTCCTCAACATCGACCTTGTTGAGTCGGGCCTTGTTGATGATGCCTGCGACCAAGGATGATACCTTCGAGAACTCTTGGTCTTCGTACTTCTTGCCCAGTGCATTCAACTTGATACGAGCGATAGATAGGACTTTCGCAAACAACCTTCCCGCAAGCATTCTCGATCCACCGAAGCCGACGACGCCAGCTTCATCTTCGATATTGCTGGGCAAGCGAAGAATGTCCTCGTAGTAACTGGAAGCTTTGATCAATTTCGGAATGATTGGCTTCTTCGAATCGACTTCGGTCTTCAGAAGAGAGATGAGAGCCTTGTAGTTGTTCGAAACATCAGAAGCTTTCGCGTCAGCAGTTACGCTCATGTTGAGGTACTTCGTAATCGTCTTGGCGACAAAGACATAGAAGTTGCGAAGTTGACCTGGCGTTGAGAACTGCTCGATTTGCTTCCAAGCCTTCTGCTTGTCTTTGCGTGCGTACACCTGAATGAGATCAGATTTGAATGTCCACTTGAACAACCAATTAGACAAATGCGCCGCAATCACAGTTCCATCAGCCTTGTCGGTGCGGTCGACAACAAGATCGCCGGACTCAATCAGGCTGTGCAAATAGCTCAACGATTTCTGGTAGATATTCGGCGAAACGTTGCGATCCACTGCGGCCGTGCTATTGTGGTTATCGGAATCTTCCCAAATCTTGGCTTGATGCAACACTTCGGCATACTTGCCTTTGGTCATCCTGCACCCAGACTTGAACACGAGCATTCCATTCTCGCGAATGTTCTCGGAAAGCGTAATCAGTCCACGCTTTCCGTAACCAACACCGAGCTTCACGACTGCCTCGGTTGGGTTTTCGTCTTGGGCGCGGTTCGCATCACGCTTCGCAATCCAGATCTTGTTGCTCATGTTCACTACCTCTTGTTATTAAACACTGTAATTGGGCATCGTGTGTCCCAACTTGGGTGTACGTAGTTGGATGCCGTCGCGAAGCGTAAGACTTCCTGGGGCTTGTGTTTTCAGAGTCATCTGGAAATCGCAATCGTTACCTGAAACTTCGACGTTCAAGTACGATACAGAAGCAAGCCTCTCTTCCGGAGTGCAAGCCTGGTCGTTCTGTTGGTGTCGTTGCAGTTTCGCCGCAGCTTTGTGAAGCTCAGATGTTACGAAGCTCCTGGCGGCACCTGTTCCCACTACGACTTTCTTGAGGCGTGTTCCCCAGTCGTGCGATGGGTCTTCGTCTGAGAGAACGAGTTCCGCGAAGTCCTGGGACAGCTTGTCGCGACCCTCGATCCAATCTCCGGTTCCTCTCGGGTTCACGAAAATGTCACCGTTGACAATAGCGAGGGTTCGCGACATGAGTTATTATCCTTACAGGAGGGAGTTGACGACGGAACGGATGCGCTTCCAAGATTGGTAACGATCACCCTTGCCCTTGGGGAACGAACCCTTGCGTCCGCCCTTCACCCAAGCATAGTAACCCTTGGCGTACTTGGCGTCGCGCGCATCGTCGAGATCTTCGATCAATGCTTCCAGGCTGGTGAGACGTCCAGCAGCAGTTGCTTCCTCGGCCGCGACGACGACACCACCAATTGCGAGATATTCTTCGACTTGCTTGCTCATGTTATTTGCTCCTGGGAACTGTGATTCCGTATTTCGATGTATTTGACTTGTTCTATATTTCAGATTGTCTCTGTAGCCATCCACGGCAATCAGTGCCTTGGCTTGTTTAGACACTTCGTTACCTTTCAAAAGTTGGTACATGGCGTACAGCCTTGCCATCAGGCGCTTCTTGTTACTGTCGCTCAAGTTCTTGAAGAAGTCCTTCTGCAGTTTCTTGGCTTCCGCGAGGAACTTCGGAAAACTGTCGACACGCTTGGCGAATTTCACATTCAGCAGTTTCCTACGAAGCTCATCAACAATCTCGGAGTAATGAGTATTGCGCTCAAGATCGAAATTGAAGTATTGCTTGTCGGAAACCAACTGGCGCTTCGCTTGCTTCTCGATGTCATGAACATGCTTCTCGTAACGCTTCTTGGATTTGAACTTCCTAGCATCCAAGTAGTGTACGAACTCATGAACGAAGTAGCCACGCACGGTATCGGTGAGACTTCTCAAGATAGTGTCAGTGGTTACACCTGACTTGGGCAGGCAGTTCAATTCGATAATATCGATACCGCTCTTGCCGTAATATGATGCCATCTGCTTCGAAGACTTTGATCTAAGGATCAAAGTGAAGCGAACGCTTTTGGTTCCCACTCTGGTTTCAATCCTGTGTACGTAACCTGACTTCCTCACACCGTCGACTACGAGTTCGTACTTGCTTGGTGTCGTTTTCCCCACCAAGCGAAGCACCCGCAACCAAACCTTGTTGGCGATATCAATCGATGCCAGATCCGACTTGGCATCGGAATGCACTCTAAGCATAATATCAAGCTTCCTGAATCCCGTAACTTTCCAAGATGTCAACTCGTATGTTCCAACCGTCAGGCCCGAAGTCGAACAATGCGGCAAGCAGATCCATCAAATCCTGCTTCTTGATGGAAATCTCTCGCTTCACCTTGTCATCGGATGTGATCCTCAGAGTATCGGAGAAGGCGTACTTCTTCAAACGCGATCCCAACGCATGCATGATGACCAATGCGTTCTTTCCATTAACGTTGATATTGGAAGTGCTGGGAAGTTTCCTGGCAAGAACATCCTTGGGAGTTCCACCGATAGGGAAATCGAATCGAACCGGACTGGCAGACACGCGAACTCTCCCTTCGGACAAGCGTTTCGTTTCTACTCCGTAGTGAGCGAGACTGTGCTCCAAAGCTTCCACGTTCTGCATCCAGATGGGATCTTCGTTCAAATCCTGAACGAAAGCAGTAACCTCACCTGTCTTCGACTTGTGTGTGAAAGCTTCGGTGTTCCTGTTTCGTGCTTGAATGCGATCAAGAATCGTATTTGCTACAGTTAGCGACTCTACTAGGGATTCACGATGCTCCCTGTCGACCATCGCTACTGAAGTCCCAATCTTCAAACGCACTTCATCACAGTAGGCATTGGTCAACGTTCCCGATTTGCCTTTCACTTCGTGAAGCAACTCGCCAATGCAGAGTCTGGCCTCGTTGGGTTCCATTTGTTATTCTCCTTGTGTTCTCAATCCACAGCGTCGTTTATTGGCTCATAAGAAAACTCAAGCAGTTCTCCCGACATCGACTTCAACTCGGTGAAGTCCCTACCGAGACGAACAATGGAAATCATATCCGGCGTTTCCGGAAGTAGAAGTTCGTTACGTCCGGAACGGTTGCCATTCACATCTAGGCGCAGACCGAAGTCGCCATACCAACAAGTTACTTCGACTTCCTGCGCAGGCATTTGAATCACCGATGCCGATTCGACGGAATGCACCACTGAAGTATCAGGGTTGGAGAATCCGAATTCGAGAACCCCATCATGCCTGTGTCGAAGGAACCAACCGTTACTTCCGGTGGAACTTCTCGTGTCGAAGAAGTACTGCTCACCTGCGGTCGTCGGTATGCCTTGGTATCCCAAGAACATCTTGATTCGGAAGCGTCCGAACGTCCTTGAGTACTCGACACTGCTTGGAATGTAATTGATTGAATCCTGTTCACGAATGCCCCAGCATCTTGAACTAGCAGTTCCGCCATACTCCAACTGAGGCATTGCTAGAACGAACACCGCCCTATCACCAGGGTACAGATGAATAACTCTCAAAACACCTACGCAAGTTCCAGCATCCTCGATGTCGCTTACAGGTATAGTTACTTGTCTTAGGCTAAAATCATTCACGTTGTCGAGGTCTATGAATTTCTCGTGACGAAGCGTGGTATCCTGGTTGTACACGCGAAGGCCGATTTGGAACTTGACAGTCTTGCTTACCAAACTTGTTTCGAAATACGTCGAGAACGTCGTTGTCTGTCCTAGGCAGGCGCACTTGACGGTTTCCCATTCCCACGTTGCGTTATCGTGGTTCGGTGCTTGAACCGAATAGGCCAACATTCTGTGTTGCGGAAACAAATCGAATGTCTGGTAGTTCTCTGTTGTGAGGATCCCTGTTTTGATATAGGACCAATCACCTGAGTGCAATCCGAAGTCGGAGTACAACTGCCTCGATGCTGGTTCTACGAATAGACTGCAATCCAGATTCCACGGCGTCTTGTTCAATGCTTGTTCCACGGCATTGCCTGCGTAGTCAAACAAGTATCGGTTACCGCCTCCGGCGTAGGTGAGTTCACCGGTGCAATCGACTTTAGGATCTCCGGAAAGTTTGAAGTTGAGTTCGATCCTATTTGGAGAGACATCGTCAAGCATCCTGATTTCGTCAACTCGGGTAGGCAACCATCGGTCAGCATCGACCGCTGGCTTCGGACGCACGTAATCGAGAACCGATTGATCGTTCTGATAACCGTCTACCTCGACGGATGCCCATGTGCTTTTATTCCCGATTGTTGTTTCCAACACGCAACCCAAAACGAGATCATCTGGATCTTGGATTCGATAGTTAAGTTCGAATCTTCCTTCGAACATGAGATCAAGATCTACTGAGAACTGCTTGACAAGCTCGTCGGTTCTCGCGTCGATCTGAACACGATACAATCCCAAAGTTATCGAGGTGATGGAATCGAAAGTTAACCCACCTTCGCGTTGCGACAATGTAATTTTCAGAAGACCGTCGGAGTTGGCTATCCCGGAAAGACCGAACTGATCGACGGTGTTCGTTTCGTAACGTATATCCTCGGTGAATGGTTCCAAGACCTGCGCGTCCAGCACATACGGTCTGGCACCGAGTTGCCTTACAAATAGACCGAGTGTTGGTGGTAGGAGCATTGGTTTTCCCG
>Ga0172380_10006170_pt1 | contig 14090 bp, 14 predicted proteins | sample Leawe162metaG_FD_119747 | JGI IMG/M metagenome (GOLD analysis project Ga0172380, IMG submission 119747) | Leachate microbial communities from a municipal landfill in Southern Ontario, Canada - Leachate well 162 metaG | ecosystem: Engineered > Solid waste > Landfill > Unclassified | place... | reverse complement strand
GGTATAGTCTTGATTTTCATCAAAAGTGAGAACAGAGTTGTAGATGTTGTTGAGAATTAGCATCCCAGATGTTGGCTGCTTGAGGATTCATCTTTCCGTGAGCGCAACTACTGTTGGATCTTGTGCATATGCCGTAAAATTGAGTAATTTCATCTTAGTATTCATTCATTCTCTTTTATCCTTAGCTCATTCAACTCATGCAAATACTGTTTGTGGTTTATCCAAGCCTAAGGTAATAACCGATTGTATTAACGTGGTGCTGTCTGGTGTTGCAGGAGTCGCCTCTATTGCTGGATCTTGATTAGTGGCAAGCGATTCTGCTTTATCAAAGAACTCACCAGTCAGTGTGCCTGTTCGATCGAGAGTATTGAGTTGATAAAATTCTTGTAGATTAAACTTGGAGCTTCTACCTCGGTCTCCGTCCACAAAATTTGTCATTGGTAATTTGGTGGTAACATTTGTATTGTAGTTGCTTTGCTCGAGTACCTTTTGTACATAGCATACCAGCTTAGTGTCTGTTGTCTTGAGTTTTCCTCAAGCTTCATCAAACAGTTGTCTTGCTTTTGCTACGATGTCTTTTGGCTGCATGTCTGCCATTTCGGCTTTTGCCTCCGCTACTTTTACTTCCTTAGCCGAGTTTCTTGCCTCAGGGCCTTGCTCATACCTATTGAAATAAGAAAATACCATTTTTTTCATACGAGATTTATATAGTATAAATAAAAGATAAGCTGATAGTTCTTGAACTATACTCTTATTATAAACAGCTATACTATATTTGTCAATTATTTTGTTACTCCTTTACATGACCTATATACCGTCACATCGAATGTCTATGATTGATTTGTTTTTGCATCACAACGCCCAAGTGAATTTGAGTGCTATTAGGGATCCTGAGGGGGTCTATCTGAAACATATTTTTGATAGTCTGGAGTTGCTTAACGTGCCTGTTATGCAAGATATATTAATGAAGCCAGGTGTCGCTATCGCTGACGTTGGTACGGGTTGATGATTCCCTCTTCTTGCCCTCGCTAAACGTCTGCCTCATGCTGAGTTTGTGTGAATTGATAGCGTCCGTAAAAAACTTCAGGTTATTGCAACTATTGCAAAAACACTTGAGCTGAAAAATGTTTCCGTGGTGCGAAGTAGAATGGAGGAAGTCAGCGAACCATTTAATATAGTTACGGCAAGGGCGGTGGCGCACGTCAAGAAACTTATTCCACGAGTACAATCTCTCTTGAGGACTGGATCAAAATTAGTATTGTATAAGGAATATAGTGAAGAGGAAAAGGAGGCTATTACAAAATTACTATCACCTCATCATATGATGCTTATAGGGGAGCATAGGTACGTCTTATTTCCTGGCGATATTCAAAGAGTTATTTATGTATTAGAGAAGCTGTAAAAGACGTTACTTTATCACATTGTGTTTGCTGATCTGATATGCAATTATCTTGGAAAGAACTACAATCCAATCCTGTCGTGAGTCTGATTATTTATCTTCTCATTATTTTTTTCGTTGTGTTTTCTACCAAGGCGTATGTGGGATACCTTGCTATTGAGCAGGCGATCCAGAGCAACGTGATGCGTAAAGCTCAGCTCGAGGAAAAGATTGCTTATCTAGAAAATTTCCGTTTGCCTTATCTTGAATCTGAGTACGCTGCTTATTTCATCCCGCATGAAAATGGGATGGCAAGCCCAGACGAACAGGTCGTAAAATTTATAAAAAAAGCTGAGCTAGTGATGCCCAATGTGACGGGTACTCCAGGGGGATTATACCTCCCCAACAGATCTTGATGATGGTCCGAATATATAAAATATAAGCTGAAAAAGATAGATGAATAGGGTATAGATGTTTGACAGATAGTTGCGTATTGGATATAATCTGATATGTAATATTCTATCATGTCTAGCGAACAGCCCCGAAAACCAACCATACTTACCCTGCAGGATGATGTTGCCAAAAACCGTCCTGATTTGTTGCATACCCAATTGGAACTCGAGTGATATGCACAGGACTTACTCAAATTGGGTGTAGATGTCCATACTAATTTACTGCCTTCTATGGTGGCCATAAGACAACAGGAGTCGGGTGACCGTGGTTTTTTTTCTTGGAATACTGTTGAACAATTTGGATGAGTGGTATGAATAAAATGATTTAAGACTCTCGGCTCTTTCCAACTCAATGTATATGACATCAAACGTATACTTTGTAAAGAACCAGAAGCACTTCATGTTGTGAATACTCTGCTACAAACTAGCCCTATTGAAGGACTCACAAAAATTGATGATCCTCGTAGCTTGACATATCAACAACTCAAATCGTTAACCCATCACAATCTATATGCATTTTATTTTCTCAACCATACGCTCACTAGGACTGCTCGTAATTTGCAATCCAAAGCTCGTGAGTGGTGATGAGTATATGATCCCAAGGATATAGCGTATACCACTCATTTTGCACAAAATCATACTCCGCAGACGATGTATTCTGCTATTGCATTGCAGAACATATTGCAACTTGCAAGATCTGAGCCCAATCCTATCAATTTGCGAGATGCTGTGGATGAAAACTATCAAGATAGTTCTTTTTGGAACAAAGTATGGCGAAAAGATAGTGGCGCTTTGACTAATGTAATGGATAAGAGTAGGATAGTTCTTGATGGAAAATATAATGAAGAATTTGTAAGACTGCTAGCATTGTTAAAGCAAAGAAAGTGAATAGATATCAAGATACAGACCAATGCTGATGGTGCCGTTACCAAGGTAAATGGAGTAGCTCTTATTGATAATGAAGATACTATAGATCCCGATAAGTGATTTGATGTCACGGCACTCAAGCAGTTGTTTGACGAGTACAACTATGCTTTTTATCCGCTGCTTTCTTCGGATTTTGCAGAAAAAAATAAAAACCGAGTGCATGACGAATATAACTATGCTTTTAGGCAGTATGTTAGTAATATTTCACCCGAGACCCGAGCCAAGAGATTTGAATGAATAGCGCCTGATACGGCTTTGTCTCAGCAGGTGTCGTCGTATAGATGAGTGATAAGCTACCCTCAAGATCAAATACAGCACGGTGTGCAACGAGATACAGTAGAACAAAAAGCAACAAGTGGAGCATTGGATTGTATCGGTTGGATCAAATATTTACTTCTCAAGCGTGATGCGATACCTGCATCATACGACTATATGTCCCAGCATGAGATAGATACCTACTCTTATCTTGGTGGAGTCAATGAGTATCATCACATCTTTGCTGAAAAACTTGATCCACATAGTATTCACGTCGTTACTCCTCAAACCTACCAGACTAATCATTATTTTCAGGTTATTTCATCTCTTCATGAATGAGATATAGTCTGATTTGGTCAGGAATTCCCACAGGCACAGGGAGGGAGACAGTTGACTATCCAACAGCCCAGTCAGAGAAAACAATCAACACAGCTGGATGTCAGTATGAGCCATGGGTGAGTGGTGACACGTGTCACGGCCAACAACGTACGAGTAACTATGAGCAGTGGCGAGGTAGGAAAGTGAGGCGAATGAGTAGTGGAGTTGCCGTTGTTTGGTCCTGATGGATATTATGAAAAGGCTTGCTTAAGTAAGTTACAAACTCCAGGGCTGAGGACATACAAACCATTGGTATTTTTTGGTAAGGTAGATACAGCTAGGTGTGAAACATCGTTGCAGGAGAGAATTGACGCACTGGGTGATCGTCAAGTGGAGATGGTAGATGGTGTGCCTGTGGTGCAACTGGATACTTACAAGGTATATCACAAAGCTGCTGGTATAGATCCAGTAAGCAAAAAGCGTGCTAACTATTGCTCTGAGATCGCGAGAGTCAACCAACAAAAACTCTTAGCTGGCACGGCCGCAAAAAACAAAATTAAATTTACTGAAGCGAAACAGCATATTGCTGATATCATGAATTCTGGTATGGATGAAGGATTGTATCAGTATCAGCAACATCGAGGATGAGAATCTGTGGAACCTATCGCATACAAGGGCTTATCGTGAGTTGATGGTGATGTGATTACTGAGGCTACGTATGACGAATTAGTACCTTTGCTGGACGACAGTAGACAGTGATACAAGGGATACGCTCCATTGGTTTGGGATATGTATGTGGACACCGCCAAAGGGCACAGATTTACAATCGTATATGGCACATATCATGACGAAACGGGATATTTCGTGATAGATACGCTCAGGTGACCTGCAAAAAAATCATGATGATGAACAGGTATTTGCTGACTACGTGATTATTTCACGACACCATGATTTTATATGAACGATAGGGAAAATCCGTATGCCAAAGCATTCTTGAGAGTAACACCAGTGGGGATTGATATGGTGCCAGAATATGTGCCCAAGCCTGGTATAGTACCTATGATGAATATGCTCGATGACTTTTCTGAGCACACAGATGATGGATGAGATGAAGATAATCTGACGGGGCTGCTTGATGAGCTTGATGAGCTGGATGAGCAAGTTTTGGAGAATAGAGATGCTTTGTAGATACTTATCCCAGCTTTTTTCTTTCTTCCAATAATTTTCCTTTTTCTTCAGCAGATAGTATGCTGGTCTTGATGAGCTGTCTGAGCAATATATCGGTTTCTTTTTTGAGCATAGATCAGATCAGCTGGGTGACCTTGTTGTCATCTAGATCGTGCGTTTCATGATCTCGCCGCAGTAGTTCTCCATTATCTGCTTTTCAAGTACTTTCGGTGGATGATGTGTGTTGTTGAAGAGTTTTATAGTATTGTATATGACTTACGATTATCTCGTTTTGAGTATATTGTTTCCGATTATCGTTGTATATGATTGCATCTAGCAGTTGTTTAGTATCCCGTTTGTTGCTTTTGATTTCTGGTTCGATCCTGGACTGATATGATCTATTCTGCTTATACCACATTTTGTACTGAGAAAGCACAATCTGGTCGGATAAGTCAAAATGATGGGCGATAGCCCCAATGTAATGTTGCGTAATGCCCAAATCTGCTATAGATCTGATAAGATCAAAACATTCATTGATGATTTTCTTTTTTTCGACAGGATTGTTGAGATCGTGTCTTTTCTTCATGGTCTCAAGTACGAAGAGCATACCATCTTGCTTGGTAGCAAGTAGATCTTCTTTAGTTTTGCCAGCGTTGGCAAAATCATCAATATCTTTCATACCATCGGGCAAACTCAGGACGGATGGGTAGAGATCGTATGCATAAGCCATCTTGAGCGCTCTGATAGTCGCAGCTCGTCATGCATCGTCATTATCAAACAATAGGATCACAGTATCGCTATATCTTTTGATTTGCTTGAGATGCTCTTCGGTTAGGGCAGTACCACAGGTAGCCAGACCTACTGGCAACCCTATCCTATAAAGTCCGATGACATCCATATACCCTTCTACCACAATGATACACTTGTGTTCCGCGATATGCTGCTTGGCCAAGTGGATACCATAAAGGGTTTTGGATTTGTCGTACAAGGGGGTATCGCTGAGGTTGAGATATTTGGGACTATCTTGTGAATCAGTCACTCTGCCAGCAAAGGCTACAATATTATTGACCACATCTCGGATAGGGAAAATGATTCTTTTCCTAAAAAAATCGTATATATCACCGCTGGGACCTGTTTTACACAATCATGATTCAAGGATTTGCTCAGTGCTGCATCCCATTTTTTTGAGATAGTTGATGAGATCGTAATACCCATCTGGCGCATATCCCAATCAAAATGTCTGGATAATCTGATCATCAAGGTTTCTTTGGTGCAGATATTCTAGTGCTGTGGGATTGGCTTGAAGATTGTTGCTAAAATGTTGGGCGGCGAGTTGGTTGATAGACTTGGTGTGTTCTTTGGACTCTTTTACTGCTGGATCACTATGGAACTTATTGTAGTTATTGAGGTCCAAATGAGCCGTCTCCGCTAGTACTTTGAGTGTATCTACAAAATCTAGTCTTTCGTATTCCATAGCAAAGGTGATTACATTGCCTCATTTACCACAACCAAAACACTTGAAAATCTGCTTGGTCTCTGATACCATAAAGGATGGAGTTTTTTCTTTGTGAAAAGGGCAGTTGCCAGTCCGATTGGACCCAGCTCTGCGCAGTGGTACGTATTTGGAAATATAGTCCACGATATTGATATGGGCGAGTATGTCGTCTGCGAGATTCATCTCGTGCATTATATGATTTATGATGCTGATTACAAAATATTCTTTGATATTCCAACTATTAAAAGTACCCTTACGGTTCTGATTATTTTACTATATCCGTCGTATGAAGTCCTTGATAAAAAATACTGCTTATATCGCCATCTTGCTTGCTTGCTTTTTGTTTTCTCCTGTTATATCTCATGCGTATGACACGACAAACAAAAACGAAGGTAAGATAGTAACATCTTCCAAAGTAGATACTTCTATACCCAAATGGTTCAAACCCAGTACAAACAAAGATATCAACTATCGATTGGGCGTGCTACCTTTGGAAAAATATAGATATCATGACCAGTACTATGTCATACCTGCTATGGGCTTTGTGGCTCCGCTTGTCTCACTCCAGAAAACGGGCAGTGACTATAAGCTAGCCACTAAGGGTAAACAACGAGATTACAACAAATACCTCGAGTGATGAGCGATTGTGTTCCCTGGTACTGCGGAAATAGGACAATCGGGTAACTCATTTGTATTTACCCATTCAAGCTGGTGGCTCAATAAACCATGAGATTTCAAAACTATCGGTAGATTGTACCACAACATAGAAACATGAGATAAAATATGGGTATATAAGAAAATAAGCTGAAAACGATATTTTTATGAATATACGGTGACGCTCTCCAAGAAAATAAAGGCCTCAGAGACCTGGATATTGTTGCCAGAAAAGGGAAAAGTGACTTTCTCGAGTGCTACCTGTTATGAATACGGCACGGCAAAAGACAGATGGGCATTTAGATCAGAGCTGACTTATGTATCAACTTTGGATAAGGTACTAAACCCTATCAAACCAAGTATCAGGAAAAGATCGAGCGCTCTCAAGACTACTACACAAGTGACGGTAAAACCGTAACATAGCTATATCAACAAGCAGCGCTTTCAAATGCCCTTGATATCGCAGCTGACAAAGTAACCTATCTATATGTTGACATATTGTTAACGATTTCAAAACCGTAAAACATTCCCCTCTATGGAAAGACTGCTACAGTTCTGTGTAGCCCTGGAAAAACTTTTTTGCGATATCGAGAGACGGTTGGGGGTGAGCGAATGGTTTATCTTGTTCCGTTGCTCACTATTAACGTGCCCTATGCTTACGATGGGCCTACTTGAGCGCAAGGCGTTTTTGATCGAAACACCCATGAAAGGGTGGTCGGCCTATATGCCATTGGCAGTAGGGTTTATCCTCAATTATGTCAGGACAAGGAATGCTCTTGCTTGGTGCTTGCGCCAGCAGTGGACCAATCCGCATCTTATTTGGTTCGGCTTGGTAACCCTTGCTTGGTTGTTTAGCATGCCCTGGGTGGATCCAGTGCCTTGGCTTCCAAACGAGTTTTACACCCATAAAGTAGATTTTTTTGTTGGGGTTCTGCTGGTCATGGGTATCGCTTGGTGGTGCATCCTGCTCCTGGTGATCAATAAGATCAGTGGTATTGTGGGTGTACCGCTATGCGAGAAATTGTTGAAGTTTCTCAATGACCCCGAGTGATTATTCAAAAAGTAAAGAAAAAAAAAAGATGGACGCGGTCGTGCGGACATCTTTTTCATATATGATATGATTTTTCTGATTATTACTTATATTCTGATTGATCAGCTCCTGTTTTGGGTAATACAGTTGGGAGTTCTGGTTCTTCTTCCTCTTCCGTTGGTCCCGTAATCAATAAGTCAGTGAAAGGTGGAGTGATTTGTGTGTTTTGCGCAACTATTGGTTGGCTCGGTGTTGATGTTGGCGCAGGTGCAGGACTTGGTACGTAGGTCGGAGACCCTCATCCTCCGCTGGGTGGTGGCGTAGGTGGCGTATCTTCTGACTCTTGCTCTAGACAGTCTGGGGTTTCATTTTCATTGCTATCTTGTGGTCTTGGTGTCTCAGGAGCGATTGCGCTGCAAGAGTCATTACATTGATATGTGCCAGTCGCTACTTCAAAATCACCGCATGCGTTTGTAGGACTTGTCGCTACACAACTCAGACCATACAATGGTGGCATTGGTGGAGTAGGCGCAGAGCATACACCCTGGCAGCTATACATACCAGGCATACTGTCTCCACACGCATTAGTTGATGAACATGGCATGTTGAATAACGGTGAGCAATCCACATCAATAGCATACGCAGAAGGTTTTTCAAATTGTCGCACAGTAAGTCATAATAAAGAAAATCCTAGTGCGCTTGCCGCAACTAATTTACTGAAAGTTTGTAGTCTTTCCATAGTGGGTTTTTTAAAGTAAAATAGATAGAGTAAAATATCGCTCTACTACTACTTTTATGTCATAAAATGTCAAGCTATGTTTTATAATATTATTTATATATTGCGCTTTACAAGCTTATCCCGAATACAATATCTGACGTATTATATTATTGTATTATACAAAAAATGAAACAGTAGCGTTTCATTTTTTGTATTAGCTATACTACACTATTATTTACCTGTTTTGGTAAGGAAATAGTAACCTTGTTCATTTTTCTTGAAGAGATTTTTGTATTTGTGTAGATTGAGAACGATAGTGTTTGGACTTACCATTTTTTCCTTTAGTACCCACTGAGTGATCTCTTTGATAGGAGCAGGTCTATTGAGTTTTTTCATAACTCTCACTAAAATCTCTTTCACAACTCCGCCTACGAATCCTCGTGCTTTTGGAGCGTAAATACCTAATCCAATATTTACAAATACATCACGAGATTTTACCATCTCATTGTGTACCGTAGATATCTTTACTGCCTTACCTGGGAAGAACTCGATGATTTTGTTAGTCATCTCTTGGTAATGCATAGGTTTATTGATCACTGAAAATACGTAGAGTATTTTTGATTTTATTGTCTTGGGGTTAACTCTTGCTGACTTACTTGATCCTATAAAGCCATCAAATGCGGATATCTCACAAATAACTTCAAACAGATTCATGTAGAATTCGTTGGTAGTAAGATATTTTACGTTTGGATATTTTACTTCGTAGACGCTTCTTACGTGATCCATAAACTCGTACACATTTTGTTCTGGTTGGTTTTTCTCAACAAAGTAGTCGTATACATAGTTAGCAATATCTGAGACCAAACTTTCGTGAAGCGGGTCAATATAGAAACATTTTTCTAATATTCTATTTCTTGTAAGAGCAGTAAGATCGAAGTCAGAAAGGAGAATTATTTTGAGTTCTTGTCCTGAAAACTCACATACTTTTGCATCTACGATATGAGAGATGAGTTTGTCTCGACTCATAAGTCACCCGTTAGTGTCAAGCACATCTTTAGCGAACTCAATTACTTTTAGATACTTATCGTTATTGATGATTAGCCTCCTGAATCTCATGAGAGCTTGATTCTCAATTTGCCTAATTCTTTCTCTCGTCATGCCAAACTCATTACCAATTTGTTGAAGAGGAACTTCCTTCCCATCAGCCAATCAGAATTTTTTGATTAGCACAAACTGCTCTTTGGGTTTGCAGTACTGCATAACGTCAGCTAATTTAGTAACACTGAGATCTACAACAATAGTTGCATCATCTACTTTTTTTGTAAATGTCATCAATAAAGGTGACCTAAGAAATAAATGTACTGCTCATGATTAAACAACATGTTGTGGATTTCAAGTCTAATATGAATTATAATGGGTCAAATTGATATAATGTCAACAAAATTGATAACTAATAGTTATCATTAGTAAGTGATTATAAGACATTTTTGTGGCTTGATTTGATAGTTTTGAGCAAATAGTTACAGTGCTTTGTGCTTGCAGAGCGTATTTATTTACATCACTTATCTTGCAAATGAGTTTTAACTTAGAAAAAGATCTCCCTACTTGGGCAGATGCAGACAAAAAAATTCTTCACGTGGTGATTGAAGTCACCAAGGGTAGCTCTAATAAGATAGAGTATAGACCTGAAGGATACTTCGAACTTGATAGGACTTTGTATCATCAGATGTTCTATTCTTTTGATTATGGATTCGTACCTCAAACTCTTGAATGAGATGGCGATCCTATTGATGTAGTACTACTGACTACTCATCCGATCCCTATGGGTTGCGTGGTAAAGTCTAGGGTAATAGGCATGATACATACACAAGACCAAGATGGACCAGATATGAAGCTTATTTGTGTGCCTACTGACAAGATAGACCCAAGATGGTCTCAAGTACAATCTGTTAATGATCTCAATTCTCATGTTCAGGAAGAGCTGTTGTGATTTTTTAAAGAATACAAAAAACTTGAAAAAAATAAATATGATAAAGTAGAAATTGGAGGATTTAGAGATGTGCAAGAGTGCTATAGACTGATAGACATCGCTGTAGAGAACTATAAGAAGTCTAGTCACTAACAAATATATTGTTTCTGATTATCTTACTTTGTATTTAGTAGAGTGTATACTTATAATGGGTTTTTGACGTGCGCGAGATATTGTTAAACAATATGGTGGAGATTTTTTTCAAGGAATGCTAACGATGCCTTCAGATATTCAAAAAGCTGTGGTTGTTTTATACCAGTTTGTCAGAGTGCCTGACCAGATGATTGATGATGAAAGCATCAAAACTGATGAGCAAAAACAGCAAGCAAAGCAGCTTATACAAGATTACTATATGGGACGAAAAAAAGCATATGAAGATCGTGATGAGGGTCATAAAATATTTGGTCCAGTTGTGCGTATTTTTTATAGCTATGGTATTGATTTTGGCTATTCTGAAAGCTTTTTTCAAAGTATGCTCCAAGATACACAGAAGTGTAGGTATGAAACTTATGATGAACTCAAGAGTTATATCTATGGATCTGCTGAGGTTATAGGTCTCATGATGATACAGATAATGGGTTATAATTTCGACATATCTGACCCAGAATATGAGCACAAGTATACTAAGGTCATACACTGTGCTGCTAAGCTTGGTGAGGCATTTCAGCTATCCAATTTTTTGAGAGACGTCCATGAGGACCTGCTGTTGGGTAGAGTGTATATACCTCAAGATATGCTTGCAAAGTATAATATTACTCATGAACAATTGCGAAACTATCATCTCACACAGCAGGTTGACGAAGCTTTTGCTTGATGCATGACTGAACTGGTTGATCGAGTTGATGCTATGCATGATGAGGCGAATATATGAATTACATTGCTTAACCCTGCTTGTCAAAAGGCTATACAATTATCAAGTGACTTGCATAGATGAATACTACAACGTATAAGAGACAGCAAATACAATGTGTTTGACAAAAAATTCCAGAAAAATAGTTTCGGGAGATTGGTAGATTAAATCCTGCTGTTGCAACTCTATAATTTCAGATTATTTATTATTTTCACATATCTATTATGGCAAATTTGTTTATTGGATTTCATTGGTGGTGGTTACTGGCAAGTGTTGTGATTGTCCAAATTGTTTGAGCTATCTGGTACGGTCCTTTGTTTAGCAAAGTCTATGGGAAGGAACTCAAATTAACCAAAGCGGACATGGATGCTGGTCAAAAGGGTATGGCGAAACTCATGGTATGGGAAATCGCGTCTAGACTTGTATTCTTTTTGGGCTTAGGCTTATTGTTGCAGTTTGTGGGCATTGATCATAAACGAACTGTGGGGATCCTGTATTTTGCTGCGGTACTGAGCACCGAATGGAGCGCCGTTATCTGGTCCAATGGTAATACCTGGAGATTGTGGTCTATGAGAGCTGGAAAAGTACTTATAGATCTGTTGATTGCGCTTTTACTCTACGGTCTACTATAACATTGTCTCTCTATGTCAACTAAAATATCGCCACCAGGGAATTGGTGGCTTTGTTTTTTGCAAAAAAACAATGATATGTATATAATATAGTATCATGCGTTGTGCATTACCTTGTTTACTCTCTTATCTTGTGATATATGTCCAGTTTGGAGCTAGAAAAACTCACTACTGAACCCAATAATACACCAGTTGGGCAGATTGTTGCCAAAGTAATAATGGGATTTATAATTGGTCTGATTATAGCATTTTTGGTATTTGTCGTGACTATATTATTCAATACTGTCATACAACAGGGAGTAAGGGCTATTAGTACTGACAGCCAGGTGGGCGGTAATCCTATACTTCCGCTTATTTTCATGTTGATAGCATTTATTGCTAGTATGAGTGGTAATATGCTGATAGGAACTGTCTACAACCTGCTATACAACTCTAAGTATTACGACTTGAGCAAGATAATGTCACTGGTTAGCATCGCCAATATTGTGATCTTTTTCATCATGGCGCCAGTATATATGGTATTCCGAGACTCGATATTGGGCTTGTTTATTATAGTTGCATTCCATGTGATCTTTGGGGTATTCATATCCTATAGTCTGATGGAGTTCACCAGCAACCCCAATTATAGCGGCTCTAATTTGATAGGATGAACCATTGGGTTCTGCATCACTTTGCTCGTGTTTCTTGCTTTTTATCAGTCATTTGGCGCCGCAGAGTTTGGTTTGGACAATGCCAGTACACAAAAAATCAAAATGTTGATAGCAATACCGCCATTGCTAAGTTATACCATCATACCCTTTGCATTCTCATTGCGAGAAAAACTATATTACAAATTTTATGAAATGGGTAATAATTTCTTATACATTCCTAGTCTGAGCGAGGTTACCTATGATCAGGCAACAGGGCAGTGAACAGATGGAAAAGATATTACTGAAGCGGGTAATGATGATGATATCAATGTAGATCTGAGTCAACAGTAGATCATTTTTCTGTCTTCTTACGGGTTATTTGAGGGTTGCGGGACTGTTGAATCAGTTTCGTCTTTTTTTCTTTCTTGAAATTTAAGCTTCATGTATTTTCGCAATAGGGGATTGCTATGGATAAGGTACCAAGATATGCCCGTGCTGCCAGGAAACCGCAATACGGGTATCACAAGGCATACTACAGTAACAATAAGGTGCTTTGGGAGATTGTTGAAGATAAGTAGACGTAGATTTTCGTATGCCTTTTGACGATCTTCGGGATGCGCTATGCGCGAAAAACGAGCATGCCTAATATCTTGTGAGATATAGGTGATTTGTTTTATGATTCAATGTATGATAAGCTGATCTGTAGTTTTTATACCAGATTTGTAGAGAGAATGGATCCTACTTTTGAAGGTAATCTTTGGTATCAGTTTGGGTATCATGATGTCTGATTATCTTATCTCTATAGTGTAACCCGTGAGTTCGCTTGCTAATTTGATGTTAGAGGCAGCCTTCCCGATGGCTTTGCTTTTTTCTCCTTCAGGCACTTTCACGATAGCTTTCTTGCCCATGATTTGTACAGACTCGATATGAGCTGGTTTGAGAGCGTCTGCCACGAGTTTTTCTTCTCCTCCATCTTCGTCATATTCAATAATATCGATTTTTTCCCCATCCAGTAACGTGAGAATGGTGTTGATTCTTGAACCCTTTTGACCAACGAACACTCCTACTGGATCGATCCTTTCGTCTGATGTGGATACTACTATTTTAGTCCTTTTGCCAGGTATTCTCACTATTTTATCCACAAATACTTTGCCTTCTTCGAGCTCTGGGATGACTTTTTTCAACAGTGCTTCTATGAAGTCCGTAGAGGATTGCGTGATATCCAAAGAGATCTGACCACCATCTTTGGTTATTTTTTTCAATAATACAAATACTTCTTCACCTATGGTGTATAACTTACCTGGTATTTGTCCACTTGGCATCAATACCACAGCAGTGTTATCCACATCCAAAATAACCGTCTCTCCAATGGCTCTGAGTACTTTAGCTCTCAAAAGCTCTCCTTGTCTATGCTGGAAGTTATCATAAAACTTCTCTTTTTCTATCTCTTTGATTCTTTGTCTGATGGTTTGTACCGCTGCTTGTGATGCGATTCTTGAGAAATCAAGTGAATCAGGAGTGATGTTGATACCGTATTTGCTACCAAGTTGTAGACTAGG
>Ga0172380_10006167_pt1 | contig 14096 bp, 12 predicted proteins | sample Leawe162metaG_FD_119747 | JGI IMG/M metagenome (GOLD analysis project Ga0172380, IMG submission 119747) | Leachate microbial communities from a municipal landfill in Southern Ontario, Canada - Leachate well 162 metaG | ecosystem: Engineered > Solid waste > Landfill > Unclassified | place... | reverse complement strand
GATCGCCGCCGCGGTGCAGTTCCTCGGCAAGCCGGCCCAAGGCTTCGACCTGGCCACGGCGGGCATCTCGACCCACGCGGTCGACCTGACCCTGTTCGGGGTCGAGGCCGTCCTCGCCCTCGCCATGGTCGCGATGTGCTTCGTGTGGAAGACCAGGCAGTGGTGGATCCCGGCTTTGATCCTCGGCCAGCTCGCCATCGTCGCGGCGGTCGAGTTCGGCGGCAAGGCCGCCCCGGTGATGCAGCAGCTGCGCGTCGACGACCTCGCCATCATCATGGTGCTGATCATCGGCATCATCGGCTCGGCCATCGCCGTCTTCGGCGTCGGCTACATGCGCGACTGGGTCCACCACCACCACGACGATCCCGACCGGCGCCGCGAGTTCTTCGCGGTGATGTTCCTCTTCCTCTCGGCGATGTTCGCCATCGTCCTGGTCAACAACCTGATGTGGATGTTCCTCTTCTGGGAGATCACCACGCTCGCCTCGTTCCTGCTCATCGGCCACAGCCGCAGCACGGAAGCCACCGGCAACGCCTTCAAGGCCCTCGGCCTCAACACCCTCGGCGGCATGGGCTTCGCCGTCGCCCTGCTGTGGCTGGCCAAGCTGGCGCCGGAAGGCAATCGCACGCTGGAGCTGACCGTGCTGCTGGCCCAGGGCCAGGCGGCGATGATCCCGGCCTGCCTGATCGCGGTCGCCGGCCTGGCCAAGGCGGCGCAGCTGCCGTTCTCGACCTGGCTGCTCGGCGCGATGGTCGCGCCGACCCCGGTCTCGGCCCTGCTCCACTCCAGCACCATGGTCAAGGCCGGCGTCTTCGTCATCCTCAAATTCGCCGTCGTCTTCCACCATACCCTGCCCGGCTACGTCCTCGCCTGCATCGGCGGCCTGACCTTCCTGATGACCTCGCTGGTGGCGATGACGCAGAGCAACGCCAAGCGCGTGCTCGCCTACTCGACCATCGCCAACCTCGGTTTGATCGTCATGTGCGCCGGCGTCGGCTCGGCCGAGGCGGTGTGGGCCGGCATCATGCTGCTGATCTTCCATGCCGTCGCCAAGGCCCTGCTCTTCCTCACCGTCGGTTCGGTCGAGCACCGCATCGGCTCGCGCGATATCGAAGACATGAGCGGTCTGCTGACCTCGCGGCGCGGCCTGGCGCTGTGCCTCATCATCGGCATCTGCGGCATGTTCCTCGCCCCCTTCGGCATGCTCATCTCGAAGTGGAGCTGCCTTGAGGCGCTGGCCGTGGTCGGCGACTTCCCGCCGATCCTCGCGATCCTCCTCGCCTTCGGCTCGGCCCCGACCCTGGTGTTCTGGACGCAGTGGCTCGGCAAGGTCATCACCGTCGCCCCCGGCAAGGTCGGCGAAGGCTCCGTCCCGCGCGACGAGGCCTTCACCCTCGGCCTGCTCGCCATCCTCACCCTGGCCGCCAGCCTGTGCTTCCCGATCTTCGCCAAGTTCGGCGTCGAGACCTACCTCGCCGACGTCTACGGCAGCGTCCGCAGCATGCCCGGCAGCGTGCTGCTGATCATGTTCATCATGCTCGGCATGATGCTGGCCCTGCCGCTGTTCTACTTCCTCCTGCCGAAGACGCAGACCCTGGTCGCGCCCTACCTCGCCGGCGCCAACCTGCCGGGCAACCGCAGCTTCCGCGGTTCGCTCGCCGAGCAGCCGATCACCAACTCCAACTACTACCTGCACAACCTGCTCCCCGAGGAGCGGACCATGCGCTCCTCGATCATGCTCGGCATCGTCCTGCTCGTCGGCCTGGCCGCGGCGGTCATCGCCTTCGCCCCATCGCTTGCCGGCGCCATCGCCCTGCCCGCGGTCAGCACGCTGCTGCCGGCCCAGCTCGCGACCTGGCAGGTCCTCGCCGCCTGCGCCGGCTTCATCCTCGGGGCGCCGATCCTCGGCGGCCTGCTCGCCGGCGCCGACCGCATCCTCACCGCGCGCATGCAGGGCCGCGTCGGCCCGCCGCTGCTGCAGCCGTTCTGGGATGTGGCCAAGCTGCTGCAGAAGCGCCACGTCGCGGTCAACCTGCACCAGAACTTCTACGTCCTCGGCTTCCTCGCCTTCACCATCGCCTCGGGCTGCATCTTCTTCGCCGGCGGTGACCTGCTGCTGACCATCTTCGCCTTCACCGTCGGCGGCATCTTCCTGGTCCTCGGCGCCTACGCCCCGAACAGCCCGTACAGCCACATCGGCGCGCAGCGCGAGTTGATGCAGATGCTGGCCTGCGAGCCGATGCTCATCCTCGGCGCCCTCGGCCTGTTCTACGTCACCAACAGCTTCAACGTCTATGACCTGATGCTGACGCAGAAGCATTCGGTGGTGTGGCTGCCCGGCGTGCTCATCGGCATCCTCTTCATCCTGACGATCAAGCTGCGCAAGTCGCCCTTCGACCTGTCGACCTCGCACCACGGCCACCAGGAGCTGGTCAAGGGTCTGACCACCGAGTTCGCCGGCCCCTCGCTGGCGCTGATCGAGCTGGCGCACTGGTACGAGAACGTCTTCCTGCTCGGCCTGATCTGGGTGTTCTTCGCGTGGAACCCGTGGATCGCCGCCGCCGCCGTCGTCGTCACCTACCTCGCCGAGGTCCTGGTCGACAACAGCAGCGCCCGCCTGACCGTCATCACGATGGTGCGCTCGTCGTGGGCCACGACCCTGGTCTTCGGCGCGCTGAACATCGTCGCCCTGCCCTACATCATCCGCGCCATCGCCCGCTGAGAGCCAACCATGAGCGCCTTCGCCAAATCGCCCTGGATCCTCCACTACGCCGCGACCAGCTGCAATGGCTGCGACATCGAGGTGCTGGCCTGCCTGACGCCGCTCTACGACGTCGAGCGCTTCGGCATCATCAACACCGGCAACCCCAAGCACGCCGACATCCTGCTGATCACCGGTTCGGTCAACGAGCAGAACCGCGACGTCGTGCGCAATCTCTACGAGCAGATGCCCGACCCCAAGGTGGTGGTCGCGATCGGCATCTGCGCGACCAGCGGCGGCATCTTCAGCGAGTGCTACAACGTCTACGGCGGCGTCGACTCGACCATCCCGGTCGACGTCTACGTGCCCGGCTGCGCCTGCCGCCCCGAGGCGATCATCGACGGCGTGGTCAAGAGCCTCGGCATCCTCGAGCAGAAGGCCGCCGCCATGAGGAAATCGGCATAACCATGACGCAGTTCATCGAAACCCAGGAAGTCGTCGCCATCGCCCGCGAGGAGCTGCCGGCGCGCGCCGCGCAGCTCGCCAAGGACGGCTGGCGCATCGTCCACGTCGCCTGCATCAACCAAGGCGACCACCTCGACGTCATCTACGCCTTCGACAAGGGCTACAAGCTGGTCAACTACAAGCTGACCATCGCCAAGGACGATCCGGTGGTGCCGAGCATCAGCGCCACCTACCTCGCCGCCTTCGCCTACGAGAACGAGCTGCAGGACCTCTTCGGCATGAAGGTCGAGGGCCTGGTCCTCGACTTCAAAGGCAAGTTCTACCGCAAGCGCCACGAGGCGCCGTTCAATCCGCCCGCCTGCGCCGCCACCCCGCCGGCCGGAAAGGCCTGAGCCATGGTCCAGCGTACCATCGTCCCCTTCGGCCCGCAGCACCCCGTCCTGCCCGAGCCGATCCACCTCGACCTCGTGCTCGAGGATGAGCTGGTCGTCCAGGCCATCCCCTCGATCGGCTACGTCCACCGCGGTCTGGAGATGCTGGCGGCGAAGAAGGACTATCATGAGATGGTCTACGTCGCCGAGCGCATCTGCGGCATCTGCAGCGCCATCCACGGCATCGGCTACTGCATCGCCGCCGAGGCCCTGCTGCAGGTCGAGATCCCCGAGCGCGCTGCGCGCCTGCGCGTCATCATCGGCGAGCTCTCGCGCATCCACTCGCACATCCTCTGGGCCGGCCTGCTCGCCGACGGCTTCGGCTTCGAGAGCCTGTTCATGCACTCGTGGCGCGTGCGCGAGCTGATCCTCGATCTGCTCGAAGAGGCGACCGGCGGCCGCGTCATCTTCGGCATCTCCAAGGTCGGCGGCCTGCGCCGCGACATCGACGACGCGCAGCTCGAGCGCATGGCCGGAAAGCTCGACCTGGTCGAGCGCGAGTGCCGCGCCATCACCGATCCGCTGATCAACGACAGCACGGTGAAGAAGCGCACCGTCGGCGTCGGCAAGCTGCCGATGGAGATCGCGCACCTGCTCGGCGCGGTCGGACCGACCGCCCGCGGCAGCGGTCTGGCCCTGGACGCGCGCAAGCTCGGCTATGGCGGCTACGACGGCCTGAAGTGGGAGCCGATCGTCGAGACCGGCGCCGACTGCCACGCGCGCAGCGCCGTGCGCGTGCGCGAGATCACGCAGAGCTTCGACCTGATCCGCCAGACCCTCAAGGCCATCCGTCCCGGCGAGGTCGACCTCAAGATCAAGCCCGGGGTCAACCCCAAGGGCAAGTACGCGGCGCGCATCGAGCAGCCGCGCGGCGAGGTGATCTACTACCTCGAAGGCAACGGCACGGCCAATCTGCAGCGCTTCCGCGTGCGCACCCCGACCTTCGCCAACGTCGCGCCGCTGGTGAAGATGCTGGAAGGCTGCCAGCTCGCCGACGTGCCGGTCATCGTCCTGACCATCGACCCCTGCATCTCCTGCACGGAGCGCTGAGCCATGCCCTTCTTCTCCTTCGCCGGCCTCGTCGCCAAGGCCGCGGTCAGCAAGCCGCCGACCCGCCTCTATCCGTTCACCAAGCGCGAGCCGTTCGCCGCCACCCGCGGCCATGTCGTCATCCAGATGAGCTCGTGCAACTTCTGCACGCTCTGCGCCAAGAAGTGCCCGACCGACGCCATCGAGGTCGACCGCGCCGGCCGCGTCTGGCGCATCGACCGACTGAAGTGCATCCAGTGCCGCGCCTGCGTCGACGCCTGCAACAAGAAGAGCCTGACCCTCGATCCGCAGTACAGCCCGGCGATGACCGCGCACGAGGTCGAGAGCTTCAAGGGCGAGCCGCTGCCGCCCAAGCCCGAGACCCCCGCCGCCGCGGCCCCTGCGCCGGCCTGAGGGCGACGGCGCAACGCATCCGGTTGGCGCCGGTTCACGCCTTTCGCTTCGGAACTGTTGAACGGCCGGCGTGGACGCGCCGAGGTCGCGTGGCATGCTCGACATCATCCGCCATGCGCCATGCCCTCCTGCTCCTCTGCCTGATCCTGCCACTGGGTGCAGCCGAATACGCCGTCGCCCCACCGCCCCAGGGCGACGATGCCGGCAATGGCCGCGACCGGCCCTTCGCCACCCTGGGCAAGGCCCTCGAGCGCGCCGGCAGCGGCGACACCGTCTGGCTGCTGCGCGGTGGCGTCTTCCGCGAAACGCCAGGCAGCCTGCCCGATGGGGTCGCGATCAAGGCCGGCGGCGATGCCGCCAAACCGGTTCCGATCATCACCCCGGCCCGGCCGGTGGTCGGCTGGAAGCCCTGGGAAGGCAACCCCAAGGTACTGGTGACGACGGTCGAGCAGCCGGTGCTGGATCTCTACGTCGACGGACGCTTCATGGTGCTGGCGCGCTTCCCCGACGACGGCAAGGGCTGGCTGCGCACCGCTGCCGGCACCAACGCCGATGCCATCGTCTGCCCGGACCGCGCCAAGGCGCCGAAGGCGGCGGTCAACCGCTGGAACGGTGGGCAGGCGCGCTGGCGGCGCTGGTCGTGGTGGTGGGAGACCCGCCCGATCACCGCCGACGACGGCACCAGCCGGCTGCGGCTCGGTCCCGAGAACCGCTTCCAGGATCCGTTCACCGGCGAAGGCTCGGGCTTCTACGTCGACAACCTGCTGTGCGAACTCGACGCCCCCGGCGAGTGGTTCTGGGACAAGGCTGATAAGCGGCTCTACCTCATGCCGCCCGAGGGCGCCGACCCCAAGGCCATGCTGGTCGAGGCGGTCGCCGCCGCCGATGGCTGGAAGGCCCAGTCGGTCACCATCGAGGGCGTCGGCTTCGCCCGCTTCGCCGGCACGGCGCTGCAGCTCGGACGGCGCAGCACGTTGAAGGACTGCCTGTTCCAGGACTGCTCGACCGGGGCGGTGCACGGCACCTTCGACGCCGGCGGCTCGGCCATCACCGGCTGCACCTTCCGCGACGTGCGCAACGTCGCGATCAGCTGGATGGAGAAGCCGGACGGGCCCGGCGGCACGGTCATCGAGGGCAACCGCCTGGAACGCATCGGCATGCGCTTCGGCTACGGCGGCAGCGGCTCGTGGCACGCCGCCGGCGTCATCATCTTCAACGGCAAGGCGGTGGCCATGCGCCGCAACACCATCATCGATACCGGCTACGCCGGCGTCATCCTCGGCAGCCCCGGGCATGCCATCGAACGCAACATCTTCGTCCGCTGCATGGGCTCGCTCAACGATGGCGCCGCGATCTACGCCAACACCTCGCGCACACGGGTGCACGAGAACATCATCCTCGACACGGTCGGCAACCTCGACACCTCGCAGCTGTGGTATCCGCTCGGCCACGGCATCTGGATGGAGTTCCTTTCGCAGTTCCGCGAGCACAGCATCGTCGGCAACACCGTCTACGGCAGCAACGGCCACGGTCTCTTCCTGACCAACAACTTCGCCTGCGAAGTGCGCGACAACGTCTTCGCCGGCAACCGCCTCGGCCAGCTGCACCTGAGCACGCACGGCGGCGGCAATGGACCGCAGAACCACACCATCACCGGCAACCTGCTGGTGGCGCAGGCGCCGCTGCGCCGCATCCCGCGCCACGAGCAGATCCCGGCCAACTGGTCGGGCAATGACTACGCGCGCGGGCTCGACACCGAGACCGGGGTGAACTTCGGCAGCATGAGCGGCACGCTGTACGTGCTCTCGCCGGGGACGGCCGCCGCCGCCGCCAAGGACCGCCGCTGGGACGAGCCGGGTTCGTGGAAGGGCGAGCTGCCCTGGACCGACCAGCAGCCGCGCGGCGGACGTCTCGCCTCGTTGCTGCTGATCAACGACACCGAGTCCGAGCAGATCATGTCGCCTCCCGGGAGCGGTTGGCTGACCATCGACGGCAAGCCGACCGGCAAGGGCGTGACCATCGCCCCCTTCCGCAGCGCCGTGGTCGTGCGCGAGGGACGCGAGGACGGCCTGCCGCCCTATGTCTGCGCCAGCGGCACCGACTGGCGTGCCGAGCCCCGCGCCGACGAGGCGGCGCCGCTGGCGGCCAAAGGCAAAGGCCGTGCGCAGCGACGCGCGACCCCTGCGGCCAAGCCGGCGGCCGAAGAGGCTGTCGCGAACGTCCCGGCACCGGCCGCCACGCCGCAGCCGTCCGCGAAGGTGTGGACCGACTGGGTCGAACGCCTGCGCCAACGCACCGCCAAGCGTCTCGCTACGGGTCAGCGGGTGGGCTTCCAATACAGCGCCCTGCGCCAGCAGGTGACCCTCGCGGCGCTCGATGGTGGCACCGCCACCCTGCTCACGGCCGACGCCGGCACCATCACCGCCGACCTCTTCGCCAAACTGCGGCCGGCCGATGGCTTCTCGCTGGCATGCGACCTCTGCCGCAGCGGCGATCCAGCCGACCATGCCCTGGCGGCGTTCTTCGGACGCTGCTCCGGTGAGCCGGTCGCCGAACAGCACCTGCAGAAGGCCGGGACGCTGGCCGCCGAGGTGGTCGCCGCGCTCACGCCCTGAACGCGCTCAGGCCGGCTTCTGCTCGACCCCGCCCGGCGGACGGCGGATGCGGCCGGTCTCAACCGCGATGCGGTGCTGCTCGACCAGGGCGCGATCCTCGACGTCGATGTGGATGGTCAGCCACTCGAAGGCCAGGGAGGTGACGTGGCTGCGCTGGGCACCGTCCTGCAGCATCTCGAGGTTGGCGAGCAGCTGGTCGTGGCGCTGCTGGTGCACGGCGATCTCAAGACCGAGTTCGAAGGCCCAGGTCTCCTCATCGGCGAAGTGGCGCGAAGCGTAGGCGAGCAGTCCGTCGGCGACCTGCTGCGCGTCAGGCGCATCGCGCAAGGACACGTACCAGGCGAAGAGCATGCGATGCTGCCGGTCGATCAGCGGCACGCCCAGCGCGTAGCGGCGGGCGAGCTTGTCGACCGCCGCCCAATCGAGGTCGGCGGGGAGGATACCGGCGGGCAGGCTGGGCATGGACGGCTGGTATGATCCCGCTCCGGCGCTGCGCGCAATGCCGTGGACTGCCTCAGTTCAGACGACGCGGAAGGCGTCGAGCAGCTGCGCTGCCGGCTTGGCCTGGTCGGCGAGAGCGGCCTGGCGTTCGCGCAGCTGCCGGCCGTAGGTCGGCGGCGGTTCGGGGTTGCGGTAGAACACGCCGACGTGCAGGTCTGCACCGTAGTGCTGCGCCAAGTCCATGGCGGCGATGCGGTTCGACGGATCGTGGCCGAGATCGCTGAGCTTCTTCATCGCCGCCTTGTGCTGCGCCGCCTGCCACTCGGCGTTGCCGAAGGTGACGCAGGGCGACTGCACGTTGACGAAGGCGAAGCCGGGATAGCGGATCGCCTCCTCGATCAGCGCCGCCAAGCCGGCCGGGTCGGAGGGCGTGCCCTGGGCGACGAAACCGCAGCCGTAGCCGAGCACGGTCATCAGCGGGTTAACCGGCAGCTCCAGACTGCCCCAGGTCGAAGTCACCGTCTTGGTGCCGGTGCGCGAGGTCGGCGAGAGCTGGCCCTTGGTCAGGCCGTAGATCTGGTTGTCCATGACGATGTAGGTGATGTCCTGGTTGCGGCGGATGGCATGCGGTACATGCCCGCCGCCGATCGAGAAGCCGTCGCCATCGCCGCCGGCGACCAGCACCAGCAGATCGGGATTCGCCGCCTTGATGCCCTGGGCGATGGGCAGGGCACGGCCATGCACGCTGTTGAAGCCGTAGGCGGTGGTGTAGCCGGGAATGCGGCTGCTGCAGCCGATGCCGGAGACGAAGGCGACCTCGTGCGCTGGCCGGCCGATGGCGCCGAGCGCGCGCAGCAGCGCCGCCAGCACGCCGTAGTCGCCGCAGCCCGGGCACCAGATTGGCTTGAGGTCGCTCTTGAAGGCCTTCGGGTCGATCGGGACGCAGGTCTCGGGAGGGCAGGTGCTCATGAGGGCCTCACTCGGGGAAGGGACGCGTGTGCCGGCGCTGCAGCGCCAGGGTGTAGGTGCGCAAGCGGGCGACGATCTCCTCGGGCAGGAACGGGTTGCCGCCCGGCCGCGCCATCGACTCGATCTCGGGCGGGACGTCGACGTACATGCGCAGCAGGCGGTAGAGCTGGCCCTGGTAGGATTGCTCGACGACCATGCCGGCGCGCAGGGTGACGAGGAACTCGTGGTAGACCTCCTCGGCGACCGGGAAGATCAGGCGCGGCACCAGCAGCTTGACGCGGATGCCCTCGGCTTCGGCCAGGGCCAGCGCCTCGCGGCAGACGCCGGCGGTCGAGCCCCAGCTGATCATGCCGAGCGGTGCGTGCGCATCGCCCTCGATGACGAAGAGGTCGCGGCGCTTGCGCAGCGGTTCGAGCTTGCGGAAACGCTTGTCGAGCATGCGTTCGTGCAATTGGCCGCTTGAGGTCGGATCGCCGGCCTCGTTGTGCTCGATGCCGGCCGCGAGATAGCTGCCGCCGGCCATGCCGGGGTGGCTGATCGGACTGATCCCGCTGTCGGTGAAGCGGAAGCGCTTGTAGTCGTCGAGCTCGCGCTCGGACGGCTTGCGCCGCGACTCCACCGGCAGGGCGGCGGGATCGAATGGGATCACCGCCTCCTTGCGCTGGGCGATCTCCTGGTCGGAGAGCAGCACCACCGGAGTCTGGTAGCGCTCGGCGAGGTTGAAGGCCTCGACCGTGGTCGGGAAGGTGTCGGCGACGCTGGTCGGGGCGAGCACCGGCCGCAGCGCATCGCCGTGCGCCGAGAAGCAGGCCTGGAACAGGTCGGCCTGCTCGGACTTGGTCGGCAGACCGGTCGACGGGCCGCCGCGCTGCACGTTGACCACCACCAGCGGCAGCTCGGCGATGGTCGCGAGGCCGAGGATCTCGGTCTTCAGCGACATGCCGGGACCGCTGGTCGCGGTCATCGACTTGGTGCCGGCGTAGCTGGCGCCGACCGCGGCGCCGACGCCGGCGATCTCGTCCTCGGCCTGCAGCACGACGCCGCCGTGCTTCCACAGCTCGCGGTCGAGCCGCTGCATGATCTCGGTCGAGGGGGTGATCGGGTAGCCGCCGAAGAAGCGGCAGCCGGCGGCGATCGCGGCGATGGCGCAGAAGTCGTTGCCGTCGGCGAGCAGCAGGCTGCCGGCGGGATGCAGCGGCGCGTCCATCACCCGCGGATGCGCCAGCGGATGCGCCGCCGCCCAGTCGATGCCGCAGGCGAAGGCCTTGCACGCACCTTCCATGACCTCGGCACCCTTCTTGCCGAGCTTGCGGCGGACGCCGGCGATCACCGATTCGCGGCCGATGCCGAACCAGCCGGCGATCAGCCCGAGCACGACCATGTTCTTCGAGCGGTCGCCGCCGTTGGCCTTGGCCAGTTCGGCGATCGGCACGGCGATCGCCTCGGCCGGAGCGATGCCCTCCAGCGGCAGGTGCCCGGGCTGAACGCCGGTGCGCGCCTCGTAGATCACGACGGTGCGGCCGCCGACCGGCAGCTCGGCGCCAAAGCGCAGGAAGTCCTCCCAGTTGAGCGCCACCGCCACGTCGAGGGTGCCGCCGGGGTTGTGCAGCGGCTTGGTCGAGAGGCGGACGCGGCACGACGATTCGCCGCCACGGATCTGCGAACCGAAGCTCTTGGTCATGATCGCGAAGTAGCCGTCGGCCACCGCCGACGAGATCAGCGACTCGCCGGCCGAGACGATGCCGTCCCCGCCGGAACCGGCCATGCCGATGACGAGATTGTCCATGTAGCGCCTCCGCTATGCGATCGAGGGTACCGGTGGTCCGTCGATTGTGGATGAGAGAGTAGGTTAAGCCCTGATGACACCGCTCATCGTATGCGGGACATGGGTATCCAGCTGTCTACTTTTTCGCCGCTGGATTCACATCAAAACGATGAGTATATCCCCATTCGCCGATCAGCACCCCGTCATGCGCCGCGCATGACTGGATCTGACCGCCAACGCCCGTAGACCTCTGCCCTCCAGGACCATGGACAGCCCGACCATCGCCGCCGCCGCAACCAGCGTCCCCGCCAGTGCCTACGGCGCCTGGGCGAGCGTGGCGGTGATCGCCGGCCTGGCCGTGGCGGTGGTCGGCGGGGCCCTGCTGACCGTGCGCCTGGTCACCCGCGTGGTCGACCGCATCGCCGACAGCAAGCAGCGCCTGAGCACCTACGAGTGCGGCGAGGCGCCGGTCGGCTCGGCCTGGTTCCGCTTCAACAACCGCTTCACCATCGTCGCCCTCACCTTCCTCATCTTCGACGTCGAACTCGCCCTGCTCTGGCCGATCCTGCCGCGCTGCCTCGACTGGATCGGGCAGGGCCACGCGGCGCAGGTATTCATCGAGATCACCGCCTTCGCCGCCACCCTGGCGATCGGGCTGATGTGGGTCGCCGCCGCCGGCGGCTTCGTCTGGGACCGCAAGGTGTCGGATGACTGAGAAGCCCGGCAACAGCCCCGAGGACCAGGTCTTCACCAGTTCGGTCGACGAGTTCCTCGCCTGGGGCAAGGAGAACTCGCTCTTCTACCTGCTCTTCGCCACCGCCTGCTGCGGCATCGAGCTGATGCAGACCGGCGGGCCGCGCTACGACGTCGACCGCCTCGGCATGATCCCGCGCGCCACTCCGCGCCAGGCCGATCTGATGATCGTCGCCGGCACCATCACCCACAAGATGGCCAGCCGGGTACGCACGCTGTGGGAGCAGATGACCGAGCCGCGCTGGGTCGTGTCGATGGGCTCGTGCGCCAACAGCGGCGGCCCGTTCAGCAAGTACAGCTACTCGGTGCTCAACGGCGTCGACAAGTACGTGCCGGTCGACATCTACATCCCCGGCTGCCCGCCGCGCCCCGAGGCGCTGATCGATGGGGTCATGGCGCTGCGCGAGCGGGTGCGCAAGTACCGCACCCTTGGCGTGCGCGACCGCGATCCGCACGTGGTGCAGGGTAGCGACTGCGCTTTTGGATCGCACCCCGGCAAGCCAGCGGCCAGCGGCCAGGAGCCAGCGTGACCGCCCTGGATTTCGCCGCCATCGCCGAACGCGCCAAGCCGGCCGAGGCGCGGACCAGCGACAACGGCCAGCCCTGGCTGTTGGTGCCCGCCACCGAACTCGTGCGCCTCTGCATCCTGCTGCGCGACGACCCGGCCCTGCGCTTCGACGCGCTGGCCGACCTGACCGGCTGGGATCTCCTCAAGTATCCCGCGACCCCGCCCAGCAGCGACATCGCCGTCGTCTACTACCTGCACAGCCTGACCCACCGCCACCACCTGACGCTGAAGGTGCTCGCCCCGCGCGAGGCCTGCGCCGTACCGAGCGTCTCCGGGGTGTGGCCGGCGGCGGTCTACTTCGAACGCGAGGTCTTCGACCTGCTCGGCGTGCGCTTCGACGGCCATCCCTCGTTGAAGCGCATCATGTGCCCGGACGACTGGCTCGGCCACGCCCTGCGCAAGGACTACGTCTATCCGGCGGCCTACAACGGCATCGCGCATCTGCGCGAGGGCCAGAAGTTCGAGGCCGCGCCGGTGCGCGGAGCCCCGGCATGAGCAGCGACCTCGCCATCGAGACGCTGGGCGGCGAGCGCATGCGCCTGAACATGGGGCCGCACCATCCGGCGACGCATGGGGTGCTGCGCCTGATCGTCGACACCGACGGCGAGGTGGTCGCCAACTGCACGCCCGACCACGGCTACCTGCACCGCGCGATCGAGAAGATCGGCGAGTGCGTCGAGTGGCCGATGTTCGTGCCCTACACCGACCGCGTCGACTACGTCTGCGCGATGAATGCCAACCTGGCCTACTGCCTGGCGGTGGAGCGGCTGCTCTGCACCGACGCGGCGACGAAGGTCGAGGTGCCGCTGCGCGCCGAGTGCATCCGCGTCATCGTCGCCGAGCTGAACCGCATCTCCTCGCACCTCGTCGCGGTCGGCGCCATGGCCATGGACCTCGGCGCCTACACGCCGTTCCTGCACGGCATCGCCCAGCGCGAGGGCGTCAACGACATCTTCGAGAAGCTGTGCGGCCAGCGCCTGACCTACAACTACATCACCATCGGCGGCGTCGCCTTCGACCTGCACAAGGATGCAGCCGCCGAGATCGAGGCCTTCCTCGCGCAGTTCGAGAAGGAGATGCGCCGCTTCAACCAGCTGATCACCGGCAACACCATCTTCCGCGACCGCTGCGCCGGCGTCGCCGTGGTCTCCGCCGCCGAAGCCGTGGCCTACGGCCTGGTCGGCCCGAACCTGCGCGGCAGCGGCGTCGACTGGGATCTGCGTCGCGACGAGCCCTACGGCCTGTACGGCAAGCTCGGCGTGCGCGTCCCCGTCGGTCAGGCCTTCGCCGGAACGCACGGCATGATCGGCGACTGCTACGACCGCTACATCGTCCGCCTGCTGGAGATCAACGAGTCGGTGCGGCTGGTGCGCGAGGCGCTGAAGCTGCTGCCGCCGCCAGCCGAGAAGGAGGCCGATCCGGTGGGCGGCTTCCAGGCCGATGTCACCAAGCAGCTGCGCAAGCCGCCCAAGGGCGAGATCCGCGTCCGCACCGAAGCGCCGCGCGGCGAGATGGGCTACGTCATCGTCAGCGACGGCACGAAGATCCCCTACCGCGTGCGCTGCCGCACCGGCTCGTTCACCGCCTGCGGCATCTTCAACAAGCTGATGAAGGGCATCTTCCTCGGCGACGTGGTGACGGTGATCGGGTCGTTCGACATCGTCGTGCCGGAGATCGACCGGTGAGCGTTCGTCGTTCGTCGTTCGTCGTTCGTCGTTCCGCAGGGAGCGCGCCGTGAACCTCGGAGCGCCCGTCGATGCCCTGGCCGTCTGGCTGTCCGGTCCCGACCCGGCGTGGTGGGCCGTCGGCCTCGCCATCATCGCCATCTGGATCCTGCCGGTGGCGGCGGTGGTCCTGCCGATCGCCGGACTCGGCCAGATCATCGAGCGCAAGGTGGCGGCGGCGATGCAGCGCCGGCACGGGCCGAACAGCGTCGGCCTCGACG
>Ga0172380_10006166_pt1 | contig 14096 bp, 14 predicted proteins | sample Leawe162metaG_FD_119747 | JGI IMG/M metagenome (GOLD analysis project Ga0172380, IMG submission 119747) | Leachate microbial communities from a municipal landfill in Southern Ontario, Canada - Leachate well 162 metaG | ecosystem: Engineered > Solid waste > Landfill > Unclassified | place... | reverse complement strand
TCTAGAGACATCAGAAGACGAAAATTCCATGTACTATGCGTGCGTGCGTTTATATATGGCGCGCGGAAATTTAGAATAGACCTGCCTTGCACAAAAAAATCACAATCATTTAAAAGCTAAATTCGTATGTCGCGCCGCAACCGTGAATTACTTTCGCAGTGTGATTAATAAGATCAATATGGGCGCAAAGCGTGCATCCAGATCCATTTTTGCACACGACGTGCGCGCGAATCGCATTCGCGAAATTCGCGCGAATCTGTATGCTTGAGATCATGTCCTGCGCGACAAGACAATTGTATATTTCCGTAATATTAAAATATTCGTGTCTATCAGTCTCAACAGTCGCCAATGTAGCGTAGACGTCCTCAAGGTACGGTTTAGTATGATGCACGGCCTCTTCGCGCGCATGTGCGCGTCTTGCGCTCGTGCACTCGAAAACGCGCGAAATAAAGCGATAACATAGCGCGCGCAGAATTACGTAACTTCCGCACGCGATCGCCAAAATAATATGCGCGATTCTCAGCATTTGCATGAGTAAATTTGAAAGACTGGATATAGTTATTAATTGATATTCAATACAGATGTCCGCGCGTGCAGAAAACGATGATCGTAGCGAAAGTGAATCAGTCCGCGATCCAGAGGATGAACCACTGGAAGCTGCGGATGACGAAGAAGATGAAGGACTGGAAGTGCGCGAAAGTGCGCGCGATGATAAAAACCGCGACCCGGAGGAATCAGATGTGCCTGAAGATGATGATGAAGATGAGGATTCCGCGCCAATCATTGCGCCAGTTGAAGAGCGACATCCGCAAGCGGAACTTGATATGGTTAAGGGCGCGGCGGAAGAAATAATCGTTATTCCAATAGAGAAGCGGCGCACATCGCAAATTATGTCGCTCTCTGAGTACACGGAAGCAATCTCTTTGCGTACAGAGCAAATAAGTACGGATGGCATGTCATCCGCAATGATAGACGAAATTCCCGCGCAAGCCACAACCGCGCGCGACATTGCGATTGCTGAAATTAAGGCGCGAAGATGCCCATTGAAGATCGTGCGGCACGTGGGTCGCGCGATGAGTGACGATGGACGACACATAAAAAATTATGCGGAGATTTGGTCGCCAAATGAAATGACGCATCCACCATTCCAGTGATTTCGCGCGGGAATGTCCGACGGAAACGTCCGACGGAAATGTCCGTCGGACGTTACACTATTTTTTTCCTTTCGAAATCCAGTCGCGCACCACATTCGCACACGTATTGTGTTGTTGCGGCCTTACCAAAGCGAACAAGCGTCATGTATTGCAAGCCACATTCTTCGCAAGCAATCGCGACTGTTTGCCCTGCCGGATCACGACTCGCGCGATCCAGGATTGTTTGGAATTTCTCATCCTCGTGAACGTTCGTCTTTTCGAACCAAAGCGTATCTTCCGCCAAACCCTTCTTGTGGTAATGGCATATTTCGCATTCAAAGACGACAGATGCGTCACTTGCGGATGTCGCGCGCGGCATGTGGCGCTTGCAGTTAGGGCAGAATTCCATTTCTATACTCTGGTTTACTAATTCAAAAAAATGAATTTAATATGCTTATACAACAATATATATCCACCACAATGACATCCAAGCAACAGAATCGCGGAAACGTCAATCGCGGTTACCTGGCGGCTCTGGCTTATGTTCAAGGACATACAAACGATCACCCAACTGAAGAGCAACTGGATGAAACGCGCGCGGATTTGCGCGCGACAGTGGAGCGCATTGACGTCTTGATTGCAGAAAGCGCGCGCCTTCGCGAGGAGAACGCGCGCTTGACGAGTGAAGTCGCGCATCAAACCGCGCCAGTGAACCTTGAGGTGATCGCGGAAACGCAAGACAAGATTCTTGGGAAAAGTACGCCATGCGGTCAGATCATGCGTATCGCGCAATCCAATGGTCAGGATATCTTCGCGATTTGCATCAATGCCGGAATGGCAATTAATGGTGGCAAGTGCTTGATTCACGCACCAAAAAAAGCGCGCACGCAATCCTATGTTTCGGTCGCGCGCGCAAGCAAGTGAAAAAAGACTTTTTACTTTTTTTGTGATCTTTTTTAGAATCCAAGTCCCTCCATGTCCGCGGGGAGGTTGACTTCGATATCTTCGATTATGATGCTTTCGTCTATCATAGGAACTTCAGTGTCGCTTGGCATTAGTTTAGTCTTAGATATATAGCAGGATATAACTTAGAGGAGTGATATTCAATTTTCATGGGTAGCTACGAAGTTTATAATTTTGCATGCTCTATTCACATTAATTGGCCTAAAGATCCAACGCGCCCGGGAAACCTTTGTGGATATCTTTGGGTTGCGCCTGGCACAGAGACTTCTTTCTTATCGGCGAATGTAACATTTGGGAATACTGCGAATTCGCGCGATGGTGAAGTGCGCGGTATGGCAATTGTGCGCCCTATTTTTGATTTGATAATGGAAGCTGAATTCTGGTCGCAAGTTGAAGACCCATTCCTCAAATTCATTGACGCGGCATCACTTGATACTGTATTTTACTTTCCGCCAAATGCATCGCCTGAAGATCGCGCAAGCTTCAAAAAATGGGTTTTTGATTCGCGATATGACTTTAAACTTGCAATGGCGAATTTCTATTACTTGCTCGAACTTTATCGCGAGAGCACCACAAAATATTCCCCAGTGGGTTTCGCGTGGCTCATGCCGGATATAGAAAACTTATTGAGTATCGTAATGGACATTGAATCCAAATATGGTCCCAAAGTACTTTCATCCAGCGTTCGCAATATTTCGCAGGCTGTTTACGCAATGAAGATAATTCCAATTACGATTAATGAATTGCGGTATCCTAATGATGTGCGCTATCGCGTATGGCGCGAAGTATATTCGCAAACTATGTGCAATCTTGTCCGCATGTCAAAAATAGCAACGCAATTTACTTTTTACATTACGGGATGGGAAATGATGCACGATGTTGATGAAAATACATTCATGAATCCGTACATTCGCGCGCGATTCCAGCGCGGTGAGGCAATTGAAGCCGCCAACAAAATTCTTGCGAATATTCATATGCCCGAAGTAGGTGGCGAAACAATTACGGATCCATACAACGATGACTTTGACACAATGATGCGCGCATCTGCGGGCAATCTAATTATGTCCAATACTGCAATTATCTGTCGAAGTCGCATAGCAACGCGCCCGTTTTATGATGGTATTGGTAATATCAGGGATATTTTATTTGATTGGATGTACGCGTATCTGGTATTGCATACTCATTTTGGCGTAATTCACACGGATGGACATCTTGGTAATATACGCGTACAACCAACAAACAGCGAACATAGTGTAGTCATCGGAACTAAAATGTACACTCATCATTCTCTTTACCGCGGACAAATTATTGATTTTTCGCGCGTCGTAATAAATCCATTCTTCGAGAATGTTATGTCATACACATCATCCGCGCCAGATGTAATCGCGCGAGAACAAGAAAGGCACCTATTTGACTTCTTTTTAGTCGTATTTTCCAATCATCCGCGCGTGAACGAAGTGCGCGCACTCATACATGATGACTACAATCGCGCGTTTCACATCCTATCTATTCTTGATCCAATTCATACTTTGCGCATATTGTCCGCGGTAATAACAAATGTGGATGAGCGCGATTTTATTAATGTTCTCATTGAGAAATGCACGTCGTTCCTTGAAGTGGCGCTCCGCGATCCATCCGCAATTGACCTTGCGTTGTATCCGCTATTTAGTATCATTCCGGAAGTTTTTGATATGCGCGACTATACTGGAACAACAGAACAAAAAATTAGTCTCACGTTCCCACTTAATCGCATTGCTCAATTCTACATCAGTGATAGTAATTTAGCAATACTCACACAAATCATTCGCGATCATGATACTTCCAAAACAATATCATGAGAGCTCGCGCTCTCCATGTCCATCGCGCATTCAAAAGTATCCTGTCCATACCCTCCCCAGGCCGCAATGCACCACCAAATATTATCGTCTAACATTGTTAGATCTGAAATATTATGGTGATATACTGGGAATACAAAAATAAGTCTCATTCATATTTACGCAGTTGATTTCGCAAAGTACATCTGACGCCGCTTGAGACTCGCACGCTCGCATGGCGATGCAAAGCGCACCTGTGGATTCACAACTCGCGCGACTTGGTCTGGTGCAAAAGCCATATCCGTCGTTATCATCGCGCTACAAATGCAATATGATCTCCCGGTGAGTGGATCAATAACGCAATCACACATTGCATTTCCTGGTGCTTTGTAAATCGCGGGCGCGTACGAGCGCCGTCCATCAGATCGCGCCATAAAATGGCGCAAGTTTTTTAGATCGCGCGAATCACTTGTTTGTTGCCGACTCATGTTCTATGGATATATTTGGCCAGTCAATTTCCCGCATGCAAAAAATATTGAGCGCGCTCTCACTTCATTGTGAGAATCGTCATGAAATCCGACATATTTGTTGCGCTGAGATATTGGTCGCGGATATTCGCGTGAATATGATCGCCAAATGCACCAATTGAGCCATTTGCAGCCAATTGTGCCGCAACTCCGCGCGCGATTCGCCCAATCATGTCGCGCACTGGATTCCATGCCGCGCCAAATAGGCCTTCACCGATACTCGCGCGATCGCTGCCGATACCAATTGCGCGCGTTGTTTTGCCACTTGCGCGCATTTCGGCAATCGTTAGATCCGTAAGCAACGATACAACGTAATCCATTTTGCTGTAAACGCAACTCGCGCGCGGAAACATTATGACATGCGCGTGATTTGATCCCAGAGACATGTAACCGCGCAAATGCAAATAGACAGGGCGCGTTTCATTCGTAAGTTGCGCAATTGTTGATGGAATGTCGTACATTTGCTTGCGGATGAACTCATGGAGCGCGCTTTCAAGATACACTGCCGCTGGACTTCCCGCTTCTTTTTTGCGGAAAATGTATCCGTAATTGCACGTCCCATCGCGCGCGTGATCAACAAAAGCCGTACGCGCGAGGAACTGCAATTTCTCCGCACATGGCACTTCTTCGCGCGGCATCGGTGCATACTGCGCGACTCCGGTAAGAACAGGGCCATCGACTTGCATCAAGAACTGCGGATCACGCACGAATGGATGGAAGTCGTGATGGCGGAAAATGAATGAATAGACCGCGCCCTTATCCAGCGTATCAAACGGGAAATCCGCGCCAGCACACTCTTTGAATGCTTCTAGGTATGATTTCGGTCCAACCCACTTGTAATCGCGCGCATCATATGACCGCGCGGTTGCCATGAGCCATGCGTTCGCGCGCGCGACATAGTACAACGATACGCGCGTACCATCAAGCGCGCGGTACACTGAATACTCACTTAGGCTCTTAAGACAGTATTGCAGCGCGCTCTCGTCGCGCACTACGTCTGGCATCGGATTAACAAGCACCTTGAAGTTGTCCAGCGTATCAACTATGATTCCATTAACTGGTACGGACAGATCCGCAAGAACGATGAGTCCATGCGTCGCAGACTCATTACCCGCATCGCGCGAGATTTTAATGGGCATACCGTGGCCGCGAAAGAACATTTCGATTCCATCAACACAGATATCGTGCGTTGCGAAGTATTTGCGCGCATCCGCGAGAACATCATCAAATGACATATCAGCGCGCGCCTTCTCATACGCAGATTTGCTTGAAGCACGTTGTATGCGCATTGGCTTGCGCTGCGCGCGCAAAATACCGGTGACCTTATCTTTTCCTTGCGACATTTTATGAAATGGATCTATATAGGCTTGCTGAATACCTTTAGATATACAAACGGCTAATTTGACGATCTACGATGTGATACCCGCAGGGGATGAGTTCGCGCTCGGAGAATATGATGGACTGTCAACTATTCAATTTTCGCGCGCTCCATCCGGTGGCTCTGCAGACGCGGTTGATATTGAGGTATTCGATGACGCTCATCGCCTCATAGATATCTATTCTATCCCGGATAGCGACAAAGAAACTCTCCTCGTCAAGGATTTCGCGGGCGATCGCTCTCTCGCGTTACAATTCGTTCACTTACTCAGGCTCAGCGCGATAATCCGCGCGGCATTCAAAATGCATACCAATCCAGAAATTATGGCGCGCCAACTCATAATAATCGGTCAAGATACGCGCCTATTCAATTCGCGACTTATTGTGCCGCTCGTACAACCGATCGCAACGGACACCTTTATGGATTACTTGCGCAAAAGTAATATCCAACGGCTCATTCGCGGACACATTGCGCGCGTTCACCATCCGCGCAAAGCCGCGCCTGCACCTTCTATTAACATTACGCGCGCTCCCGCGCATGATCAAACATCGCGCGCGACAAAGATGTCCGGCATTCAATTTCCGCAAAGCATTTTGTCCGCGATTATACCCTCAAAGGAAAGTACAGCGCGCATTGAGACCGTGACGCCCAATAATACTTCTGTTTACATCACAGAAATCGCGCTCGCACCCATCGGGCAATATCCCGCGCACAATGGCGCAATTCCGAGCGCGCTTGCATATGATTGTATTAGCGCTCAGCCAGAGCGCGCGGTTCCGCCAGTGGACCCGCAAGAACCATATTTGCCGCGCGCGATTCTAATTGCGGATCAAACCCCATCTTTGTATCGCGAAGTGTTCTTTTATGTGCGCCTTTTGTTCCAGCAGTATTTCTTTGCACGCGCGACTAATTGCGCACCCGCACATATTCGCGCGAATGAACAGGACGACTTTGGATCTGAATTAGTCATTGATGTGATTGACGCGCCGCAAGTAGAGCGCGTGGCAGCGATCGCGCAAATCCTCAGTATTGTGCCCAACTTCGCGCACTCCACAAATCTCATTGCGGACTTCCTTGCGAAAAATGCGCAACATGAGTACTGGAAAACCCGATACTCGCTCGCGGACACACACATAGAGATTATTGCGCGATTAACTGCGGAAATAAGCGCGCGAGCGGCCGCAATTCGCGCCGCGCGCGAATATAGCGCGCGACTTGGACGCCTGGAAATACTCGCATCGCTCATTGAGGACCATCTTGGTCTCAACAAAGTAATTACTGAAGGCGCAAAGCGCGCAACAAAGTATGATCTTGGCGGTATGGGACCAGAAATTGGTCTTATGCGCGTTGTTACCGCGCGCGTGAACAGTGACGAAGAGTTATTTGCGAAATTAACGCAAGCCGAGCGCAAATTTATTCTCGCGGAATATGAAAGTTTACGCGCGCGCACTATTGCGCCAATAGACTGCAAGCACATTGCGCTTGTTAGCACACTGCGCAAAGCAACGGCTATCACTACCATTCGCGCGCAACTTTCCGCACTTAGCGCGATTCTTGTTGCGCCTACATCAGTTGTTGCGACCAACACCATGATAAAGTGCGCGCTTTGCGGCCAGAGCGCGATTTGCCCGCATGCGCTCGATCTTGCGCGCGTTGTCGCAGATCACGGAACGCGCGCGCGCGAACGCGAATCAATGAGTGCGTACATTGAGCGTGTACCAGATCGCAGATTATACTATTGCCGTGTATGTGGCGAATACTTCTCTTGGTCCATCGCAGTTAGCGACGACGTTGAACAAGCGGATCCAGAAGATGAAGCAATCGCGTCCGAAATTTATCATGAACTCACAATTATCCAAAGGTATTTTCGCGCGCAAAATGTTGTTGATCAGCATTCACTTGTGCGCACAATTGAGCGCCATATTTATCCCTTTATTGAGGCAATCGAAAATAAGACCGCGATCGCGCAAACAAGTGTTGTCGCGGAATTCTCCGCGAAAATGCGCATATTTATTGCTATTTACGCATTCGCGGATTGCATTGTCAACATGGCGCGCCTCAATATCATTTTTGAAGGATTTGAACCGCGCAATCCCGCGCACATAGAAGCGTATGCAGTCAAGTATGCAACGGATAAGATTATACTAATTGAGAATGTCGCGCTCAACTTAGTCCCGCGCATGACTCGCGAAGTCATAAGTGCGGATCTAGTATCCGCCATTGGGCAATTGCGCGATGTTGCGTCCAGTATGCCATTTGGCGCACCTCCGCGCGATTATCGCGCGACTCTCATGTATGATCCAGTATTTGCGATTCTCTTTGCTCATTGCAGCGATAGTACCCGCGACCAACGGAAGCGCGACGATAGGAGCCGCGACGAACGGAAGCGCGACGATAGGAGCCGCGACGAACGGAAGCACGACGACCGCAAGAAAGGTGGAGCAAAGGCACGCGCAAAGACGCGCGAACCAGTCACGCAGGTTGAATGGATACCAAATGATAAAGATCCATTTGATTACGAGAAGTCTATTTTCGAACTACTACCACCAAAACCGCGCAATCCGCGCAACGTTTATGAACCTTTATTTGAGCACTGTGCGCGCGCAAAAGGCGCAGTTGCTTCCGTCATCGCGAACGCACGCGAAATGTATGCATTGCGCGCGTTTGACTACCCAATTGACACCGCAAATCGCGCTATCATTGAATATCGCCAGAAAGTCGCGCAGGAGTGTGCACAGATGCGCGCGCAGGAAGCCTCGCAAATCGCGCGCGCGCAAGATGAAAGACGTATTCCAACGCGCTTTATCATTCGCGCGCCCGCGCCTTCCTTTGTGTACAAAATGGGCGCATTATCCGCAATTTACGATGAGAATGGCCAGATTCACAAGTGGGACACAATGATCTTTGTTCCCGCGCAAAATGGCGCGAATCCGCGCGAATTGATCGAAGTGAAAATAGGTGCGCCAGACGCATTTAGCGCGCGCGACCATATCTACGCGGACAAGAAGTGTTCTGTATGCGGTATTCTGCAATCTAAGACTGCTGCGTTGAATGAGGATACGATCCGCACTGCACTTGAAGCGCGCGCGCTCATGGAGAATTTCTATCAATTCTTTGCGACGCGATGTCCACTCGAGGGCGCGCATGATTTTGCTGCATCGCGATCCCAAGTGGACCCAGTGTGCGCGAAATGTGGTTATTCTGCGCAAAAAGCGCGCGCGTACGATCGCGAGTATTTTGATAAGTACGCGCAGATTTTCAAGCAACATATCGCACCGCCACCAGGCTCGCGTCCCATTCCCGGGCGCAGAATCTCACCAGAAGACGAAGCACTTGAAGATGTTGCGCGCAATTTTGCGCAACAACCATGGACATTTAATTACGAAACAGTAGTGAATGCGTCCGCAACATTCAAAGTAGAGCGCCATTCTTTGCAAACTTTGGGCGCGCGAGAAGGCATGACGCGCGAACAACTCGCGGATGAATCATTTGTCGCGCGCGTGCCCAAATCGCGCTTTGACGCGCGCATTCACGCACTTCGCACGTACATATATGAAATTTTCATGCTATACGCGGTTGTTCGTAAATTATCCGCGCACGAGCGCGTGCAGACGCGCTCAATTTTGCAATTCCTTGATGATCTCAAAAAAAGAGTCGCGCCTAATTTGACATCCGCGCATTTGGAGAGTATGTCGGCGGAAATGCCATCTCTTGGCGCGCTGCTTGCGGAAAATGGGCTCGCACCGCGCGATGCTCTTGCGCCAGATCTAGTACTTTCGCGCGCAATTGAGCTATTCGCGGAATTACATAAACCCGCGGAAATCGTAGATTATTACTTAGAGACATTTTGCGCGATTCTTAATGCAATTAGCGCGTCCAAAGCGCATCTCTGCGCCGCATTCGCTCATTCCGCACTCGCGCGGATCCTTGCGCGCGAAAACATTACGATCAAAGGCGAACATTATAATCTTAGTGTTGTTGAGGGTACCAAACTTGCGAGCGATGATTTTGATAGTTCTGCGAATCAAGCTGGATATGATGAAAATGACGAAGATGATGTGCAAAACGCGCTTGATGAAGAAGCAAAAGATGATATGGATCCATTCTCTCTGGACGCGTTCGATATGGACGATGAGCGCGCGGATGACGATATTGTTGATCCTGATGATGAACCAACGCTTGTTCATATCGGTGATGAAGTTGGCTGGTAATCGCGCGATTCATCTAAACACACGCAAATATATAAGCGACGACGATTCCATGACAAAAATTGAAAGATTCATAACATCCACAAAGATGGACGGGCGCGACGACGAAAGTTGTGGTACAAATAATACGCTTCTCTTGGAGCAATTCGCACGCCAATCGCAAACATGCGCGGATTGTGATGATAAGATTGCGCCTAATATTTGTCCTAATTGCCTTATTCCGATGGATACGCAGGGTAATGAATATGTGTGCGGCCAATGCAAATGTATTGCCGCGCATACAGAAAGTTATATGGCCAGCGAATTCATGCAATATGGATGTCGCGATCTGCGTAGACATTACGGCTCTAGTGACCCTCTTGGTGCGCAAAGAGTTGGTGTGTACGAGAATCTTATAACCCGTCGTGAAACTTATCTCAAAGTCGTCGCGGAACGTCGCGGGATTCCCTACGTCGCAAATAGCGCCATGGTTGATAGCGCGCGCGATCTTAGCGCACTTGCGCCATCCACGCACATCTTGATTAATGTTGCGAAAATCTACAACGAAATCCAGCGAAAAGCGCTCACAAAGGGCGCACCATTTATTCGCCGGGGCGACGTGAAAAATGAGATTCTTGCCGCGATTCTCTTTGTTGAATGCGGAAAGAGTGAACAGCGCAGCAAGAAAGAAATCGCGGAAATGATGGGATTGCGCACGGAAGGATTCTCGCGTGGTTATGAACAGTTACTATTGCAATCTGCGGATGGTAACGTAACTCTGGACAGCGACGAAGAAATTTGTGAGCACAAGATCTCATATTATTACGAGCGCACAATAGGGGCATACATTGTCGCGCGATACAATGCGCCAGGAGGCGCGACAGAACTATTGCGCGATGTACTGAACTCATATAACCTGAAGTTCATTCGTTGCATTATTCGTAACGCACTCAAACATCATATTGGAGTTCAAAGTCAGTTGCAAAGTAAGATAGTTGGGACCATTTGGTTTCTGATTTGCACGATGCGCTACCCTCTCACAACCCAGTATCTTGATGCGAGATCCGGCGGAATCAAAAAGGGCACATTTCTCAAATTCTCGCACACCATCGCTAAAAGCGCGCGATTGCGCCACATTGCGAAAAACTATTTCGCGCATTTACGCGCGAAAGGCGCAATAGCGCAACTCGCGCTCTGAGAGTGCGCGCGACTATTTTTTTTGATTTTGATACGCGCGCACTGCATATAGATGAGCGAAATTACTGGGCGAACGATTGTTATTTGCGCGACCAACGGGAGCGTGACAATAGGCGCCGCGACCAACGGGAGCGTGACAATAGGCGCCGCGACCAACGGGAGCGTGACAATAGGCGCCGCGACCAACGGGAGCGTGACAATAGGCGCCGCGACCAACGCGACGGTCATCGCAACGCACAAAATTGGCGGTAAATGTGCAAGTGGAACATTCTGCGATGTTTATGAGCTTTGCGCAAGTAATCCCGCGCTAATCATCAAAGTATTCGCAAATATGCGCCAATTTCGCAGAACAATGCTCTCGCTCGCGGCATTGCGCGAAAGTGACGCGCGCAATCACGTGGAAAGAGTAATAGATAGTGGTTCATTTACTACATTTGACGAATCCGCGCGCGCATTTCGCGTGTTACCGTACGTTATTATGCCGAAGTATGAAGTGCGCCTCAAAGATTATCTCACAATATGTGTCCAGGAACATCAATCCGGGCTTCCAGCTCTTGCAACGCTCGCAATCGCGCGCCAATTGTTTTCCGCAATTAAATGCTTGCAAGAAGCAGATGTGGTGCACGGTGATATCAAACCAAGCAATATAATGTTGCGCACAGTCCCGCGCTTTGATACTATGAGTGTAACCACACTTGACATCGTTCTTTGCGATTTTGGATCGTCGCGTGTCGCGCGCGCTGAAACGCATCAATGCGCGCCCGCAAGTGTTGGTACAATACCCTATATTGCGCCGGAAATTCTACTCGGGCGCGCGTACACATCAGCTGCGGACATATGGGCCGCAATGGTAACTGTGTTTGAAGTTATCACCGGCGACATTCTCTTTGATGTTTTTGATGAAAATGACTTGAATTATGGCGTGGAAATGGCTGGCATTCGCATCGCAGAGGAAGAATCCGCAAGTACGCATACACATGGATCGCAAATGGACGATGATAGCATTGATCAAGATGTCGCGGGCGACATGGATTTCCCAACGATATACGCGCACATTGTACTCATGTATCGCCTACTTGGCGAGCCACCAGAGCTATTTTGCAATCTTTTCGCGGAATACTATAACAATGGCGTGCCGCGATATACGCCTGCGATTCTCCCTTGTTCTATTGCGCGCCACATTACCGAAAACTATAGTAATCTTAATCGCGAGCAAAGTCAACAAATAGAAAACTTCTTGTTGCTTGGCTTGCGCTATCTTGAATCAGATCGCGAATCCGCGAGCACAATTCTCGCAAATAAGTTTCTAACTGGCGAAGTCGCGCGCGCACCCAAAAAAAAGAGGATTGGTGCGTGATACGTGATCGCGCGCCAACCATTGGCCGCGTACCTACCGCAAAGAAAGGGTACGGCACCAGATGATCAATATACCAGCACCTGACTACATAATTGCGAAATCATATGCAATCAAATAAGACGCCTGCGGTTTAATTTGGCGCCAGCACCGGTTATGTATCTGGCGCGCGCGTTTAAAATAACTGTGATGTAAGATGACTATTTTTTTCCCATACGAAAAGCGGTTTACCAAATGAATCGCGCCAAACCATGCGACTTGCGAGAAGATCAAGATCAATAGCAACATCACTCACGTGTCCGCCAACATTAATCTTGCCGCATACCGCGCGATTCCCAGTCCATGCATGTTCTGTGTCAAAATCAAATGGGCGGTTAATTACTCCGCGCCCACCCTTAAGCGCGACAATGTATGCGCGCGAGATGTTCGTATCATCTTTTGGCGCGCCCATGTACAAATATGCGTCGCGATAACCCGCGCGATCGCAACTAGATGGCGATGCGCACCAAAAACCCGTCATGAACTCTCTTTCGTTTTTGCAACGCGTTGCGCGCGCGCGATACCAAAAGATGAGAATAATTATGCAAACAATGACTATTGCAATCCAGGAATCCATATATGTTTATGCGCAAAAAAAGATTCGCGCGCGATCTACTGAACATCCGCGCAAGTTGCGTCCTCATACTCAGATTCAGAATCCTCTGCGACGGCTTCCGGCACTACGACTTTTGCGGGTGCGCGACGCTTTGATTCCGCGGATATGGATTTTGCAACTCGCATTACTTGCTCGGGTACGTGCGCCACAATGCACAATTGTACTAACTTACGCGTCAAATGACCACCCATTATTGTGCAATTAAATGTGGCTTCCACCAATCCCTTAACAAGGCGATCCATTGCGTCAAACGCTAGATCCGCTTTGATTTGTTTCGCGCGAAAAGCGCTCGCACCAAAGCTCGCGAGCGTGCTATCGCAACTAGATCGCGCGGCCTTGAGATTCGCGTTTATCGTCTCTGGCATGCGCAGGAGCGCAGTAATGAGCGCAGGATCATCATGCTCGATGCTCGCGATCATATGTCCATGCATCACAACGAGCAAATCAATGACTGCACTGATTGCCTTTGGAGTTGGATTGCAATACAAATCGCACCCTGACGCCTTCGCATCAAAGAGAGCTGGCGGCAGCATTTCGGCGTTATCCATGATTTCATCCGCGATTTTCTTGTCCAAGCCTCCGAAGAGCGTCAAATAGTACACATTGAACGTGTGCCGATAGACAAGTTTCGGATTGGGAGTTTTCCTAGCCTTTGGCGCGCCCAGTTTCCTGCCTGACATGATTTGTACGGATTAGTAATGATAGTAAAAACGCGAATTCAATTTTCGCGCGCGACATATAGATTTACTCTGGAATGGAACACGCAAGCGCGAAAACAGTGTCTCTTGCTCTCCAAAAAGTCCGCGATGGTCCAATGCGCGCACTTGTTCAATCAATGATTGGCTCGTATGTGCCGCCGATGATGATCACCGTCGCGGATATTCCCAG
>Ga0172380_10006164_pt1 | contig 14098 bp, 14 predicted proteins | sample Leawe162metaG_FD_119747 | JGI IMG/M metagenome (GOLD analysis project Ga0172380, IMG submission 119747) | Leachate microbial communities from a municipal landfill in Southern Ontario, Canada - Leachate well 162 metaG | ecosystem: Engineered > Solid waste > Landfill > Unclassified | place... | reverse complement strand
GTTATCGTGAGATCATTTTTTGTAGATTGACACGAACCAGAACAACGAGAAATAGATGATGATAGATTTATATTCGATCCCCAAAAAGATACTATAGAGTTTTTTGACTTCAATGCCTATCTCACTGGTGAACTCGAGCCCATTACGGAGCATGTATGATATACGCTAGCCACTTACGAATGGGAATCTGGTGAGGCGGTCAAAACATTTTATGCATCACACGAGGCAGCAGGTGACATACAAAAACATCTCCATCTGGAGACAATACAACTGCCAAATCACGCAATAGCAAAAATAACCCTACAAGCATCGGATCCAACATCCAAGCCAAGTATTTACTATCTCATCAGTTGATCCAAAAAACAATACGAGCTTGCAAGAGAGCATATTGATCAGTATAGCACTGCACGCAAACTTGTGCAAGATGATACCATACGCCAATTCATTCATAACGGAACATCCCTCTCGTCTCACTAGCTCATACCCAACATAATCCAATCCTCCTTTACTACTTCATCATCACGCAGTAGCTCCTCAAATTTATCCAAACTATAGATCACGCTGCTATGGTTTTTGCTGAAAAATCAGCCTATCTTTTCTAAGGTCCATCCAAAGTGTTTCTTGGCGACATACATACACATCTGGCGTGCGACGGCCACCTCTTTTCTCCTCCCTTCTCAGATTATTTCTTCAGTACTAAGATTGTAATAAGCAGCAATTTTCTCCACCATTTGATCAAACTCCTGAGTTTTATTTTTTCTCATTTTATCGTTGCTGGCTTGTTGTGCCCCATCGCTATACATAGATGCTCTCGGCGTATAACCCAATGACTTGAGGGCAGCAACCACATCATCTCAGGTGAGGTCTTTGCCCAGTAGTTGTTTTTTCATAATAAGTGTATTGGTTATCCCTTCCAATTCTCTAATATTATCCGTGATAGTCTGAGCAATAAGCTCGTAGTACTCTGACGACAACTGCTCGCCCTTGGATTCTCGTTTGGCCTGTAAGATAGCCATCCTTGTTTCAAAATCTGGCTGAGATATCTCACAAATCGCTCCCAGGGCAAATCTCGTTTTCAGCCTATCTTCTATTTGCATAAGACTTCTAGGTGGTTTATCTGAAGAAAAGATGACCTGCTTTTTTTTGTCCACGAAGTCATTGAATAATCATAATAAGATATCCTGACAGGCATTTTTGCCAGCTATTACCTGGATATCATCAAGGATAAGCACATCCACTCCCTCAAATTTTGCCAGTAATTTATTGACCGAGCTGGATTTGATAGATTCGATAATCTCAGTCACCAACTTGGAAGTAGGTAGATACAAGACAGTCTTGTCAGGAAAATTAGCAATAATAGTATTGCCTGTAGCTTGCAGTAGATGTGTCTTCCCTAGCCCCACATTGCCATGCAAGAAGAAAGGGTTGTGGATGACACCAGGCTGGTTCGCAATAGCATACAGCAAAGAGTAAGCAAACTCATTATTGGAGCCCACTACAAAGTTGGTAAACTGGAATTTGGTATCAAACAATACACCAAACTGTTCGGTCAGAGCGTTCTTGTGTTTGTTGTAGACCTTTTGCGCTTGGGCAGCGGGACTGGGAGATTTGCCAAGTCACAATACGTCATCACCATCATCTCATTCTATCGATACTTTCGCTTTGCTTACCTGTAACTCCAAAGAACCCTTGAGCTCCACAGGCACAAAACCAGTGGGATTTATTTGTATTTCTACGGTATATTGATCGTTGTAACAACTTTTGACGGCTTCGTTGAGACCCTCAAGGAAAAATTTCTTGACCTGCATAAGTACGAATTCGTTACCTACGCCTACTACTATCTTCTTGGTGTCGTCATTGATCTCTACGATACCACACTTATTCAAGAAACTAAAAATCTTCTTGCTGTCATTGGACAAAGCAAGATGTTTAATAATCTGAATCCATAACTGGGTTAGATGTTCGGTAGACATATCGGTAGTTAAGGTATTTCCCCTCTTTTTTCAATCTGTGTTTGAGCAAAACTAACATGACAAGCTATCTTATTCTTGCAAATAATAGTCAAATAAATAATGATAGGCTTACGTACGCCGAGATGGTGGAACTGGTAGACACGCTGCGCTTAGAACGCAGTGCCGTACGGTGTGCAGGTTCGAGTCCTGTTCTCGGTAAATCGTATACATATGCATATACACAAATAGATACTTGTGTATTTTTTTGTATATCAAAAAACACATGTCAACCCGTACTCAAGCACAAAAGCAGGTTTGGGGCGTATTATGTGGTATAATATCATTATCAAATTATACTTATAGCGTCATTTACTTTTCGTATATCACAAATGGTGAAATCTTTCTTTTCTAAATTAGTCTGAGCAGGACTTATAGCAATGGGTCTATTGGGTATCTACACACAAGTGTCTGCATACACCACCGAGACAGGGAGCGTTGTTACAGGCTCGATTGTTACAGGTGATACAAGTACTGGTATAGTTGTCACAGGTACTGTGCAAGTAAGTACTACCTGAACAGTCACTCAGACAGGTCCTACGGTCACAGCTATAGAGACCGCCTTACTAAACAGTGCGTCTGCATGATTTGGTGTGTCTGAAGATCCAGAGTTTATCGAAGCACTGGCTTGGATGTACAACAATAGGATCACTAGCCTAGGTACTCCTTCTACCTACAGACCTTTCGATAAGATTACAAGAGAAGAAGCAAGTAAGATACTCTCTAGATTTGCTAGGAACGTCATTGGTATGGAGTACAAATCAGAGGTTTCCAACGAGATGTGTATTTTCCCTGACAATACTCTGATTTCCAACGATCTACTCAACGATGTGTTTGAGAGTTGCAAGATGGGCTTGTTTAGAGGAGGGACAGACGGATTTTATCCCAAAGGTAGCCTCAGCAAAGCTCAATCTATCGTGGTCTTAGTAAGGATGTTTGATAATCAGTCCTACCCCGAAAGCAGCAACCCACGATTTCAAGCGTACTACGAAAGAGCATATGAATTAGGTATCACCAAGGACAGGGATCTCACCAATTTTGATGGCTATGTGACAAGATACGAGATAGCACTCATGATCTATAGATTCAATATCAAATATAAGCTTCTCAAGCAAACAAGCGATACTATACAAGCACCGATTGAGTTCATTTCCATATTGCAAGAGACTATCGCTACAAGTGATGGATTGAGAAAAGCTAATGCTAGTGTGAAGACAGAGTTTCTTAGCAACGAGTCATTTGCGGCTAGTATCTTTGGCGACAACTACCGTATCAAAAAGAGAAAGATTGATAACTATGGTGTAGGAAATACTAATTTCATACGATTTGGAGATCTGTATACTGCAAACGAAAAAACATTTTTGGGTAGTACCAGTTTCACTGTCATCAATGGCTTTATCGAAGAGGCATACATTAGACCTACAGAGCTTGGCAACAAGTACTACGTTATCAAGCCTATACCACAATCTCCTTACTACTCAGTAGAAGAAAAGCTTGCAGAATAATATTATTGCCCATCAATATAATTGATAATCAGACTCATTTGACTATCCTAAAATACGCCTCACGGCGTATTTTTAGTATCTCACATAGCACCATATGCTCAGCGACGATATCAACAGCTACACCATTGCCGAGTATCAAGAACTGATTCAGCTTATCAATTATCACAACAATCTCTACTACAACCAATCCATCAATGAGATATCAGATGCCGAATACGACAACCTTTTTGCCATGCTCAAAGATCTAGAGACGGCTCACCCAGAACGAATCAGCCCCGAATCACCAACACAACGTCTCAGTAATCAATCTACCAAACAGTCTGAATTCAAAAAAGCAGAGCACCGCAACCCTCTCCTGTCCTTGGACAATACCTACAATGCAGAGGATATCCTCGATCGGCACGAAAGTATCTCCAGGATGCTCAACAAAACAGGATGAGACACCCATGGGATATCATTTTTGGTGGAACCAAAATACGATGGTATCAGCGTAGAGTTGATTTACAAAAATGGGCAGTTTGCACAAGCCATCACCAGGTGAGATGGGATAATCTGAGAAGATATTACAGCGAATGTTGCTACTATAGCTTCCGTACCCAAAACTATACCCTACCTGGAGGAAATCCACTTCAGGGGTGAAATAGTCATGCCCAAGTCAGTGTTTGAACGTCTCAACTCCGAAAAAGCAAAAAACAGCGAACCTCTTTTCGCAAACCCCAGAAATGCGGCATCTGGCAGTATTAAGCAACTCGATACCAGTATTACAGCCAGTAGATGACTTGTTTGCTACGTATATGAAATATTATAAAAGTCATTTTTTATGCTGAATCTATAGGCAAAAAATACATATTCTTGGTCATAATGAATCCAAATAGCAACCACGAGGCATACTAATGGACAATTTTTGTGTCATTTTGACCAAATAAGTAGCAATATGCAAGCTAGCCATACCCATTTTGAAGAAAATATGTAATAAACACTTGCATTCCCTATGACATCTAGTTATACTTATGGTACAAAAATTTACATCCTATTATTAGACACGATGACTATGAAAGAATTAGCGCTTAACAAGTTTGAATATCTTGAACAAGATGAAGCAGTAGAAGAAGCTGCTCCTGCGGAAGATGCTGGTACTGAAGGTACTGACGTAGTAGCAGAAGAAGCCCCTGCTGAAGGTGTTGCTGAAGATGAAGTTGCTGCTAGCGAAGTTGCTACCGAAGAAGATGATGATGACGTAGAGGAAGCTGGTGCTGACGACGAAATCGCATAATCATCCAAGGTATTTCTAAACCAAAAACCCACTTCGTGGGTTTTTTTGTATCATGATGAGGGCATTACGGTAGTATCTCGATAAGCGAATATCACTGCGCTCTTTGGCTTACGACGCCTACAAGTCTACCATCTTGATATACAGGAGAACCACTTTGCCCATAGGAAGTCTCTAGATTGATAGTAGTACCACTGATAGTAACTGGGAAATGCGCTAACTTGCCTGAAACAATGCTCAAGACGCTGCTTTGTGTGTCCGTAGTAACACACGTGTAGTTTCAGGGTATTTGAAATAATGCTATATCGCTAGTACCAATACGTCTGATAGCCTGTAGTAGTAGCATTTTCTTACTCTTATCTCAGGTTTGGGTATCCAACCAGCAGTTTGATGCGCAATCTTGGACAACATGATATGCGCTTATTCGGATACCATCCTTTCGATACGATCCTACTCACTTACGGCTCAGTATATTGTCTCCAGATTGTACGATCTCGTATACACAAGCCTGCTCATCAGAGCTAACGGGCAAGGTCTTGTCATTATCAACAATATAAGAAACACCCACAATAAGAAATGGGATACCAATAACGCCAAGGCAGAGTTGTACGAGTCTCATCATACTCACCCAATACAAAAAATCATTGGAAATCCCAGCCATAATTTACATTTCAGGTTATATGTACTCTTCTCAAGACATCATCATCACTCCAAATGCCTATTTTTATTACTATTTCTACTTCATCACCGAAAGGATGAATATATTTTGGAATAAGCTGAATCAACAGACTTATCCGCGAAGTACAGATTATATCCTCTCCAATCACAAATTTACCAATGCCTACAGAGTACTCGACAGAGAGTCTCAGTATCTCATTAGTCAGATTATCAATCCTTTTCAATGAAAATCAGAGGATCTCATTCTACAAGCCATCTTGTTCAAGATATTCAATAAATCACAAACTCGAGAGCAGCTGGTATACAAATTGGGCAAACTACCGACGATCCAAGCATTTGATGTAGGCACATATGCACATATATTATCTGATATCCAACAGTATCAGCCTATTTTCAATAATGCGTATATGATGACAGGTGCAACAAGTCGCTATCAAACCCAATCCAAGCACGAAACTCGGCTCACCATTGTTGCAAAGGAACTCATTCCGCTCATTCCCAAGCTGCTCAAGGCGTCCTCTCTACAAGCATTGTACGAACTACTGAGACAGATAACATTTTTTGGACCATTTATCGCTATGCAATACAGCATCGACCTCAACTACACGCCTATTCGGAAGTTTGACGAGAGTCAGTTTATTGTAGCGGGGATAGGAGCACGCAGAGGCATCAATAAGTGTTTCGATAGTTTTGATACATACGAACACGTCATCCATCGGACATATGATCATTTTCAGCAATTGTGTGATCAATACGAACTACAACCCAAACTCATTCCTGGTTTACCGCTGCACCTTATTGACATCCAATGAGGGTTTTGCGAGACAGACAAGTACCTGAGAGGCATCGCGCCAGATATATGAGCGAAAACAATGAGGATCAAACAATCCTATAGTGCAAATATGCAAAAATCATCCATCGCGTATGAATTTCCAAAGTGGTGGAATATTCACCTATCTAGGGAAACCTAATCTTTTTGCAGCATCAAGATAGGTTTGCTCATTTTTTTCACCAAGTTTGGCATATACACACCGCCCCTTACACAAACCAAATACGAAATCATTGCACAACTGCCCTTGTTTGAAAACACTATCTTTGCAGCCTCTATACTGCAAAAATTGCCTCAACCGTTGTATGAGCTTCCTGAGTTCCATGGTATTGTTTTTGGGACCAATATAGGTCGCGCCATCATTTACTCTCCACCTAGTAAGTACTACTTCTGGCCACGGATGACTGGTGATCTTGATATATACATAACTATTGTCTCACTTGAGCAATCTATTGTAAACGGGCTGATGTTGTTTGATGAGGTTAGACTCTAATACCAACGCTTCCGATTCGCTCTGACACACCATAAATTCTACATCTTCCGCCTTGTGCATCATATCCTGTTTTCGCAGCGATCCCACAGCAAAGTACTGAGTAATTCTCTTTTTGAGATTTTTTGCTTTGCCTATGTAGAGTATTCATTTTTTTGCATCACGAAATATATAAATACCAGGCTCTTCACTAATATGATTAAGGGTTTCCAAACTGATCATATACAATCCTATGTCAATAAAATATAATCTGATTATAGCATATTATCAATATCAATGTCCAAAATACTGGTACACCTATTGAAATCTAGCATCAACTCATTATGTACATGATACTGTAATTTATTTACTAATTGGTACAATGAAATTTTATCTATTCTTAGCTCTCGTTACATTACCATTATTGTTGGGTGGTTGTGGTCTTATCAAGAATAAAAATACAGCTAGCGATGGTTCTAACCCTAGTGTGGAAGCTGCTGCTGATACTATAGAAAAAGGGGACACTATTAGTGTAGACTATATAGGAACATTGGAAGATGGTACCTTGTTTGATACTTCTATCGAAGCAAAAGCAAAAGAACAAAATAAGCTGAATCCAGCAAGAAAGTATGAGCCTTTGACATTTGTCGCAGGCGCTGGACAGATGATTCCTGGTTTTGACGAAGGAGTTATCGGTATGAAAAAAGGCGAAACTAAAAAATTAGTTGTTTCTCCTGACAAAGCATACGGTGATCCAAATGATCCAAAGTACAACATCAACATGAATATCGAGACATTCAAACTCGCTGGTATCAATCCAGAAATAGGAAAAGCATACGACTTCGGTGGTCAAAAGGCTAGAATTATGTCTATCAGTGGTACTGACGTAGTAGCAAACTTCGCTCCAGAATTGGCTGGAAAGACACTGGTGTTTGAAGTGACTGTAAGAAATCTTACAAAAGCTGGTCAACAATAAGATTATAGTTCTTTCCGAAAAAGAGACGTCGTCTCTTTTTTTGTATAACGAAATTTCCCGCCGCAGTGGACCGCGACGGGAAATATTCTTTTGGTTGTTCGGATTGGTTTTTATCTGGTGCGGTATAACGGCTACTCATCTAACTCCTCCAGATCATATTTTTTGATCAGATTATAGAGCTTCTCGCCATACTGGCGATCTGACGAGAAGTTATTGTCTTGCAATGCCCTTGTCCAGGCATAGGCCGCGTACCGCAGTCCATCGTGTGGAAGATATTTTCGATACGGCCAGCCCCTGGAAATTCGCTGGGCCTGCGCTTCCCAGCTCTCCCAAGGATTGTGATAGATCCGGAAGAATGTTTTATGGATGTGACTGTAAGGATTGCTACAATGTCCAGAACCACATTTTTCACCAAAGCATTGCACCGCAAAATGATTATAGTTTTCCCTCGCCAGCTTCGAGGTGCCTGCTTGAGATTCATGCAAGCCCTGTGCCAATAGGACACTTGCTGGTACGCCGTATTGGCGCATCATGGCTTGCGCCACGGACCTATATTTCTCAATATATGCCCTTTGCAGGCTATCGTGCTGCTCCTGTGTGAAAGCTTTATCTTCAGGACGGGTCGCAAGAGATAATTTAAGATTCTCTATGTCTGCAACCGGCTCATTAGGAGGCGATTGATTAACCACGGCTCGATCACACGCAACAAAGATAATAATAAAAGCGAATACTAAAGAACGAATGAACATAAAAAAATGTATAAATAGTTATAGTTACATTACCTGAACATCCCGTGTTCAGCACGAGTACCATAAATATCTTATACTATATGTCAATAGGTAGTGTTACTGCACCAAACCACTTTTTGCTTTTTCGTATAAGGCAACCATGTCTTCTGGGCTTTTGTAAGTAGGAAATTTAGCAGTCCACTTGGGCATCACTAGATCAACACTGTCACACAAAGCCTGATTGGTATCAAACCAGACTTGGATCTGATTATCTGTATATCCATTTGTAGATAAAATATCACGAACTTGATCTTCTTTCATGATATAGTAATCCCCTTGGACTCTCCTTCTTGCTGGATCGGTCAGCTGTCTTTGGTCCTTGATAGCCATAGCCACTTCAAATGCTTTTTTATCCTTGGCGGCTATATAGTGAAAGTTTGTGCTTGCAATAACAGGTAAACCATGCTGCTGAGCCAAAGCCATAGTGTACTCGTTGATGACCTTCAGATTTGATTCCAGCTTATAATCTTGCGCAATGACCTCTAGGTAAAGATCCTCGCCAAAGACATGTTGGAATCGGCGGATCTGTTCATCAATCTTGGCGGCATTGTGACCGCTAGTATGCAAACCATGCAGCAATCACCTGGGTCATCCCAGTATACATATCAGCCCTTCAGCGTACTGTTCTAGCGTTGTAAAATCAGCAGTAGGTACATGAGCCATACCCTTAGTACTGGCTATCGTAGTCAGTTTCATGAGATTTTGGTATCACTCGTAGCTTTTTGCAATCAGTACAACATACTGCTCTAGATCGGGTTTTTTGCCAAGTTGTTGGGTTATCGTAAGTTCAATACCACAAATAGCCTTGAGATCAGCTTTTTTTGCCTTGGTATAAAATTCCATGATACCATACATACCATTGTAGTCTGTGATTCAGATGGCAGGATAACCATACTCTTTGGCTTTATCAATAATCTTACCAACCTTACCAATAGATTCTAGTAGGCTATAATGACTATGTCAGTGTATATGTATATACATCGGAAAATATCAAAATAATCAGAACCATAATAATTGATATTCTAGGGACGTTTTCAAGAACGATAGTATCGGTTATGCGGAGCTACCCAATAGCACTACAGCTAACTCATCTCTAAACCCAGAGGGTATAAGTTGAGTCATAACGTCAGCGCAGCAGTATGCATCATGACATGTGGTAAAAAAATAAAACTACCTGTTAAGTTCCTTTCCCACTAAAATACCCTTCAAGAGACCTCTATACTTATAGTATTTGATCCTACCCAAGCTGATAGTTTCACGAACTTCAATAGTATTTGCTTGCTCGACGCCATCCACCAATACGCCCACGGTGTCCTTAAAAATCGTTTGCAAGAGCTCATCCTTGTAGTGCAAAAGAGATTTTTTCTGACTCAACTTCACATGGACACCAAACTGAAACCCAAATTCCCTTAAGTTATCAACAATATTATCACCACCAAAACGGAAGGTACCTATATTTACAGTATTTTCATGACTTTCCAACTGTTTAGTATTGATCTTTAACCTCAATATAGAAGAGTTGCTCCCAAGCTCCAATGACATATATGCTGGTAACAATCTCTCAATTCAGTATCTTAGTTTTCTTGCGTGCTCAAGGTAATTTCTAGAAGTTGCAGGTAGTTTTGCGACATGATCATAATATCTTTGTTTTCGCTGTACGGGGTAGTTTTCGCTCAACTGTATCAATCATTTTTCTATAATTGGTCGGACCACTGTATTTCATCAATACGTCGCTATCGCCAAGGTCACCAACGATTCCACACCAGCCAAGTCAGATGGGTTCAATTTGCCCACCACAGCAAGCAAAGCAAAACCTATTCACAGTCCACATCCCACAGCGTACGGATCAATCATTTTCTCATAGGTAGAGTGCTGACCAGCTCTGATCTCTTCTTCGTAAGGAGCTAAGGTATAGTCAGTTCACTTGATATCCCTTGAATACGGATAAAAATGAAAGTCTAGCTCTATAGCATCATATGATAGCAACTCTTCTGGGGTCATGAGTAGTATATCAAAAATATCACGGTGCTCAGGATGCTGTTTTAGGGTAATCAATTGAAGATTTTCACGAGCCGTAGTATTCATGATCTATTAAGTTCATAATGTAAATGTATCGGTTTTATCTATAAGACAAGTCAATATATACATATACAATTTTATATCAATAGTTTTAACAAGATAATAATAATCTGAAACATATAGATAAAAAATCACCAACAAGTGGTGATTTCTTGAACCAGTATACTGTATTATTCAGCGGCTTGTGGTGCAGCTGGTGCAGCTTCTTGAGTTGCAAATGCAGGTACGTCTGTTTTTGGTTGGAAGCTATTGTTTCTAGGACCGTAGTTGTTTTTGAGAGCCAATGCTGTTTTGGAAATATCATATGGTATACCTTTCTCTTCGCAGATAAGCGCTCTGACAGATAGACCGATCTTTCTTGCTTTGGGATCAAATACAATGATCTTTGCTTTCACTACTTCTCCAAGCTTCAATACTTCAGCTGGATTATAGATAGCGTGATCTACGATCTCAGTAATATGGATCAAACCGTTGATGTCATCATAAATTCTCATGAAGGCACCGTATGGTACAAATCTGATTATCTCTCATTGAATAACATCACCTTCAGTAAACTTATTAGCAATTACTGACCATGGGTCTTCTTTGATCTTCTTCATAGACAATGATATCTTACCATCATCCAAGGAGATAACTTTCACTTGTACTTTATCACTTACCTTACCAAATTTGTCGATATTGTCTACGTGACCATAGGTAATCTCTGATATATGCACCAATCCTTCTACGCAACCACCAATTGTTACAAACAATCCGTAGCTAGAAAGACCAGAAATAATACCATCGTACATATTTCCTACTGCCAATCCTGACATAATCTTCTCTCTTTCTTCTCTCATTGCTTCTCTTTCTGAGAAGATCACTCTCTTAGCATCTTCGTCAATAGTGATGATTCTCACTCTAAACTCTTTGCCAACAAGATCAATCAACTTATTAAAGATAGCTTCTTGATTACCATCTTCCACTCTTGGGTAATTTACTGGAGACAATTGTGACAATGGTATGAATCACTTGATACCATGCATGTCAATCAACAACCCTCATAAGTTAGCTTCCGTAGGAATAACAGTCAATAATTCGTCACTCTCAAATTTCTCATGAATAGACTTCCAGATATCGTGTTGTAACAATCTTGTTACCGATACGATATAATATCCCTCTTCATGCAACACATCCGTAGATAAAATCTCTACTTCTAGTGTTGTGCCAACAGAAAGATCAAGACCTCCCTTTTCCAACTCTCTTGCTTCTTTTGGCATAATGACACCATCAAAGGCACCACCTTCACACGACAAAATAACACCATTGTTGTACTTAGAGATAATGATTCCTGTTACCTTCGCTCATTCTTTAATCAGCGGAGCTCACGCTGAGGTAAGTTTTTTGGACTTAGCCATTAGGATGTAAATATTAAAATATAAATAAAAAAATAACCATAGTCGGATAAATAATAATCTGACTCAAAAATACAACGCGGATTCGCAAAAAGCGCTACATATTAGTTAGCATTGACGTTTAGGCAAGCTCATTCAATATATTCACCATACATGAAGTATATTGACATAATACATCAACTATAGCTTATTTACTCAATGATAGACATGTTTGGTCGATATAAGACAGAAAAACTACATTGGGGCTAGACATAGCAACATCAGACTATGTTTATATCTCTCATTAAAAGCCCATTTTCTTTCCTACTTTCGCTAGCCAGATGCTCTTGGTTTCGCGTTTGATTGTCTGACAAATTGCATGTCGTACTGTGTGGTCAGGTTTGGCGCTCATATCGGGATGCGAACGCTTGAAACTGTGCAATAATAACATCGTTGCTCATGGCATAAGTTCTTGAGACTGTTGGAATAGTATGCTATTATCTTGATCGGCTTGATAGTTATCAATATAGTCACAAGCGATACTGCGCATGTTACCTACACAAGACAACCAGGCATTGGTATCAAAGGTCTGCTTTTTTTGCTTACAATTGGGAATATGAATAAAGTTCCAACCATCATCTCATCACAATGATAAGAGCAAGGTCATGAACTGAAAATCAGCTTTGTTGTAGATACGAAAGATGTTGTCAGATGGCGCAAGTTTAATACCAAGTTTTTTGGCACCATACACATTGATGTTGGTGAGCACGCTATCACTCACGTAGATATCTAAGCGCGGCCTCTGGTGTTTGTCGTACATATCGTAATCCAGTCGCGCTTCATGAACTCACACAATAGCAATAAGTTTCTTAGGGCTAGCACTAGAAGATCACTCGAGAGGGATATCGACAGGCGCATCAATTTCCACCAATGGCATATCGACGCTGCTTGCTGCGTCTAGGGAATTATTACTTTTATCAGATGCAAACGCATAACTCCAAAGTGACGATAGTCACAAGACAGAGGCTTGTGATTGTATAGGAAGGCTGCGATGCACAGTACTATCTAAGGCCAGCTGCGTAATAAGGGTACACTCAGGTGGCGTGAGGGATGCATAAAGATCGCTATGGTAATGACGGGTAGGCTGTTTACTAGCGAAAATACGATAATCAGTGTTGGCATTGTTGTTGGCGGTGTAGCTGGTTGCGGCCACTAGAAGACTAGCAAGTAGGTATGGTTTGGTATTCATGATAGTATCCTACCAAGTAAAAAGATACCGTACCAGTGTTTATTCGTTATTTTATTGCAATATTGATTGTGCTATATGCGATCAAGCCAATCTGCCGCTTGCCCAGCTGGAAGTCAGGTTATATCCTCATGTTACTCCATCTACATCTAGCAACTCACCTACAATATACAGATCTGGGCAGATCAAGGACTGCATCGTGCGATGGTCGATCTCATGGGCAGGGACTCCGCCTGCTGTCACAAATTCATCTCCAGCCCTTCTGGCGATAAGCTGTAACTCTAGTCCATTACCTAGTATATGTGCGGTGGCTTTCATGCTTTCTTGATGCAGACTAGCCATGGGCATATCGTACCCAAAACCATAGTGAGCACATAGTCATTGCACAAAACGGTCTGGAAAATGGGTTTTCAGTATGCTTCCTAGTTGCTTTTTAGCCTGAGTTGATTTTGCTTCTTGTAAAATACGTAGTCGATAATCGTATGATTGCTCATGATCAGGTTTTCGTTTGACCAACAAGGGATGATTGGTTTCCATAGACTCAAATGAAGTATAAGCAGAAAAAGCAAACACCACAGGACCAGTAATCCCAAAATGTGTCAACAACAGCGGTCCCACAAACGACTTACCATCTTTGGCAATCAGGGCACTTTGAGGGAAACTAATACCCGACAATGCATGCATCCGTTCGTGACTCGTCTGGAAACTATTGAGCGACGGACCAAGGGCAGTGACCGTGTGACCCAGCGACTGAGCAAAGGCATATCCGTCCCCCTCACTGCCTGTATGACGATACGCATTACCACCAGTGGCCAATATGAGTTTGTCCACGACATATGTTTGAGTGGTTCCCGTAAGCACAAAGCGATCTCATTT
>Ga0172380_10006163_pt1 | contig 14099 bp, 16 predicted proteins | sample Leawe162metaG_FD_119747 | JGI IMG/M metagenome (GOLD analysis project Ga0172380, IMG submission 119747) | Leachate microbial communities from a municipal landfill in Southern Ontario, Canada - Leachate well 162 metaG | ecosystem: Engineered > Solid waste > Landfill > Unclassified | place... | reverse complement strand
GATAAACGTCAGGGTGGCCTGCGAGCAGCCAGTTCGTGTCTTCGTCCTCGGCCAGCGGCGTCACGCCGCGGCGAAAGCGCAATTCTGCCGTAGCATCGGTGCGCGGGTAAAAGATGAAGCTGGAGCCCGAGCGCGTGTAGTAATATGGCTTACCGCCAACGAGCGTGGGATCGAGCTTCCGAATCTGGTCCAGCGGCAAGGCGCGGATCTGATTGTACGGGTCACTTGAGAGCGTCAAAGACAGAACGCTTTGGAAGCCCGTAGGGACGGCTGCAATACCCGCCGAGATCGCCAACGTGTCTGTCTGGTCCAGCGAGCGCAGATGTAGCTCACGCCTCACTTGGGCCTCACAGAGGCCAATGTATTGTGGAATGCGCGCCGTCATGTCGGGAGTGGGATTGCTGTTCGGGCGCAGCCAGTTGGCGATTGCCGTCTTCAACTCCCCATAAGTGCTGATCGCAGAGTTGCCGTCCGTGACCGGATCGTCGTTTACAGTGACGTTGGCGTGGCCTGTTCCGTTGCCGGCCCATATCCCTTGAACTGCAGACTGGATATCCGCGCCAACAAAGTTAGTGGCATCGCCCGGGTCAAGATATTCGGAATGACTGCTGGCGCTTGGCGTACTTGTCCCAAGCGACCAATACAGGCGAAACGAATCCGTGTTCAGGATCGTCAGCGACGTGCGGGCGCCATCGGCGGCAACAAGCTGCACAGCCGATGTCTGCGACGGTACCTGGGTTACGGATTCTGGCAATTGTCACCGGGAATGAGAAAGGCCCGCCGGGTTAGGGCGGGCCTTGGGGGTCGTTGGGTTAGCTTAGATGGCTAGATGTTGAACGGCCTGAAGTCTGGCGTTCGTCCCTGCGCAAAGAACCGGCTTATGAAGACCGCGTCGCCCGGCGCGATGTGCGGCGTTCTGCCCAATGCATAGGGCAGGAATAGAAACGGGGGCGCACCTTCGTCCGGACTAACTTTCGTCATGTAGCGCTCGGCCATCTGCGTCACGACGACGTCTGGCCGTATCATCTCGATCATTTCGCGATGCATGAACCTTGAGCGGCACAGCACCACCTTTCGGAAGAATTCCGCGAGGATCGTCACGCCTTGATAGAGGTAGGAGTCTCCGAAGATCAGCAGCGTCCTGTCACTCACTGATGCGGGATTCTCCGCGCAGAACATCCGCCCATCGTTGATATTCTGCGCGTTGGGCCCGGCCTGATGTTCCAAGCCGTTTTCAACGAGGCGCGTTGTCGGCGCGGCCTCGAACCTGAACCACGGCCCAAGACGCTTCGGCTCCAGCTTGCTCCCCAGGTCGCCCGGGGCCTCCCCGTTCGGCAGGACTCGACTGGCTATGTCGTTCGACGTTTCGATGCCCGACGCGCCCGCGATCATCTGCGCAATGAGCAGCAGGCCGTGAATCGACCAGTGCGTGTCGTTCCGGTAGTATGACCGGCCAAGCGGATTGGAGCGAAGCTCCTTACTCGGATACCAGCACCATTCCGGCGCCACGTCGCTGAACCCATCATACAGACTGGGCGCGCCGCTGATTGGAAAGCCCTCGGGGTAGACCTTGTATTTTTCGGGCGCGATCAGGTGCAGGTATTGGATATCAGCCTGATCGCAGTAGGCCTTTCTGGCCACGAGATTCGCAAGCAGTGTGGATCGGCTCTCGGGTGAGAGCTGGGACCTGCCCAGCGCAACGTCGATGACGTTGTGGACGCCCCGCGCCAGAAAAAGCTCATCGCTTTGTCCGATCAGAACGTCCCCAACCACATGGAGCCCGTCCATCAGACCAGTCCGAAAGCGACCCGATCCTTGTGGCGCCCGTATTGTTCGTCTAGCCGCATCGCCAGATGCTCAGTGGAGCACTCGCCGTGGAACTGGAATTCATGCGTCAGATCGGACCATACCGCCCGGTAGGTGTCCGCCTTCTCGAGCGGCGCAACCTTTACGCCAGTGCGGCTCAGGGTCTCGATTTCTTTCCAGAGGTGCATGCGCCGGTCCCTTTCTGCAGGACCGGAAGTCTAGAGCTTATTCGGCGGCCTGCAACTGTTGGTCGCCAACAACTCTTGGCTTCCTGGCTTCGACGATTGCCTGATCCAGCTTGCGCATCAATCCGTGAATTTCGGGAACCATGTCCAGATTCCTCGGATGCGCTGCAAGCGTCGTCTTCATCATCTCCCGAAGCAGGGCCATTTCCGTGTCGTTCAAGTCCACAGCATAAATCATGAGGTCGGTCCTGTCATGTTGAAGTAAGCTACGGTCACGCGAATTACCCCGGTGCCGTTGAAGTTTCCGCCCACCGCCGTAATGACGACGTTGCTGGCGGAGTAGAAATATCCGGTTGGATCTGCGGTCGGTCTGAAGCTGCCCGTGCTGGCGCCAGTGACAACGCCTGACGTGATCAGCGTCGCCACGCCCCAGCGGTCTACATCCGAACCATCCCCAACATTGTATCCTGTCGTCCCGCTACCATTTCCAAGCGTTGTTGTAACCCGCGTGGTCACGCCCAGAACGTATGACCCTGCCGGGATCAGGCTGCTCGCGGTAACGCTAGCGCCAGACACCCCGGAAAGCGTCGTGGTGACGTACTGAACATCGACCGACGCGCCATTGGCTCCAAGAAAGAACCGGTGTTTTGTCGGCGTCGTTCCCGATCGTTCGGTTCGATAGACGGAGAGCGGGGTGGCGATGCTGTCGTCCAGGAACTGCCGCTCCCAGTACGTGGCGCCAAGAATGTCCCGGACGTATTTCTCTCCAGACGCGCCAGACGAGTTGTAGTGGAGGAACCCGTTCTTTGCCTGCATCCGCGCAACGTTGACGTTCGCATATTCACTGTCATCGGCCAGCTTTGCCTCAAGCGCAGCGCCATTGTTTATCAGCGAGGGGTAGGAGGCCGTTCCGCCGCCGAACATAAGCCGCGTATTGATCTGCATGTCACCGCCATCAGAGGCGATGAGGATAGACCGCGTGCTGGCATCGGCGTTCGCATGCTTGCCATGGAAGTGTGCGCCGTAGGTGTCGTACTTCGTGAACTCGGTCGCGATCTCCATGTAGGATGTAGCGAACGCCGACGAACCGCCATCAGAGTTCCAGATGGAATAGTTGCCACCGAAGCTCGCGCCGATCTTGGCCGCTGGCGTAGCTCCAACATCGTCGCCTGACTGCACCGTGCCGTAGACGCCCGAATAGCCACCGACACAGAACAGACAGTCCACCGGATAGCCCGTTAGGCCAGTGACATCTGTACCTTGCCCACCCGCCTGGATGCCATATCCCGCAGTCGTCCAGATCGATCCGCCGATGATGCCTCTGCGCCCGTCCGCCGGGTCGCGCGCAGCGAGAGCTGCAGGGCTGAACATAAGTAGCTGGAAACCGATAGCCGTTCGCGCTGGCGCTTGAGCGGGCAACATCATCGCCCACTCTTTCAGAAGATAGCCCTGACCCCCGTTGTCCATGTCCTGATTGCAGAACAGGACCGCATATTCCTGCGTCGTCTCGGAACGCTTGGTGTCCGTATCCGAGCCCAGCGTGTCGCCAACGAAGACCTTGTGCATCGTCTCGATGCCGACGCCTGCGACAGGGCTGGTAAAACCGCGCCGATAGTCAGAATGTCGGATGCCGCCGAAAAGGCCCGTTGGGAACGTCGGCGCGCCAGCGTATGGTGTGATGTCGTCATTGAAGACAAACGACTCCATGAACGCGAAATGCGGCGTGTTGTAAGCGGTCGTCGCCTGAAAGTTGCGAGTCGCGTGGAAGTAGTACTGCTCGCGTTCCTGGTGAAGCGTGCGAAGGTGGTTCACCATGGTAGTCGTCGAGGGTGAGTAGCCCTCCGACTCCCAGTTCATCGTCGCGTCGTCGAGGTTGAAGAGGTTCGGGCTTGAGAAGTGCGTAGGGTTTGAGAACGAGACGCCGGGCCCGATGAAGATGCGGGCATTGTTCGGCGGCGTAGCGTCTGCGAACCTGTAGGCCCCTACATCGTTGACACGCACGCCGCCATTGGTCCCGGCCCGCGTCATCGCGAGGAACAGGGCGGACGTCTGGTCAACTGACGTCGATGCGACTACGCCATCATCAGCGGCATCTGTGAACTGGGCAAGATGGTCCTCTATCGCCCGCGCAACAGAGGCTCCTCGCGCCGTCGCTTTCTTCTCGTTGAACCTTGACTTGGACTCGACGCCCAGGTCATCGATCAGGCCGATGTATTCTTCGCCTGTGCCGCCGCTGAGCGTTGGCTTGTCGAGATCATTCTCGGCTTGTATCTCTGCAAGCGCATCAAAGACGGCGTTCTGAGTCGGCGCGAGATTGACCTCGCCATCGGCAATGGCGTCAGTCAGCCGCGGCGTAGCGGATCGGGTTGTTGTCCAGCCCACGCTATGCTCCGACGCTTTGCGCGCGGCAGGATTGCAAATGTAGTGACATTACATTATCCCTGCTTGATGCCGCGAACGACTGACGACCACAAAACCCACATCCTGCAGATGCGAGTGTCGCCAGCCTTCCTGCGAAGGATTGATGCGTGGCGAAGAAAGCAGCCCGATCGGCCTTCCCGCTCGGAAGCGATCCGCCGTATCTGTGCCGCTGCTATTGGAGAGAAAGCCCGATGACCGAAGAAGCTTCGATGTTCTGTCCGTTTGTCGAATGGGTTGGCGCCATGCCGACAGAAGACGGCGAACATGTGCTCGCGCGCTTCAAGCCCATGGATGAGCCGCCAATCACCGTGGCGATCGCGGAGCCAGATATTATGGGCGTAGCTATGTCGCTGATTGGATCGGCAGGTCAGGCGCGGACGAAGCGGGGCGCTCAGGGAGACATAGCCACGTTAGAAACGGAATGGTGGAGCGTTGGGGAACACCCGAATGGGACTCATCTTGTGATGAGCTTTCGCTTGCCGGGCGGACTGAGAGTAGGCTTCCTGGTCCACCGCGCCCAAGCGCAAGGTCTGATGACCGGAATTGCGATAGCTGCAGGACTGCCGGTACCTGCGCCTCCGGAGGGGCCGAAGCACTAGTGGTCACAGCTTGAACTCCGCGGTTCTCAGCTTCCTGAACTCGATGCTGTTCAGGCGCTGATTGATCTTCTTCTGGTCGTTCTCATCGAACCAGTCGATGCCTTCCTCGTGGCGCCATTTGTGGATCAGCGCCCAAGGCACGGAGGCGGCACGGCGAAGCAGCTTGTCGGCCTTGCCATTGCCATCCACCGACCAGCCGTCGTTGTGGTTCTGCATCGCGACGTTCTGATCGAGGATCGGCTGGACGTCGGAGTAAGCTGCGAAGTCACGCGAGCCATCGTCATTGACGCGCATGAACCAGTCGATCCCGGCCTTGGATCGCTTGATGAAGTGAAAGCCGCGCTGGACGGCCTCAAACCGCGTGGAGGGCAGCATCTTCGATTTCCAGATAGCCGTTATCTTGCTGGGCCAGCGCGATATCCATCGGCAGATCGACGAATTCGCCGCGCCGGTAGCAGGAGTTGCCGATGCCGGGCAGGTGGACGCCCTTGCCGACCTTGCCATCACCCTTCAGCAGGATGCGGCAGCGCACGATCTGCTGTTTCGGCTCAGCGGCCTTGCGGCGTTGCTGCTCCTCGAGGATCTGCTGTTCCTGCGCCTTGGCGGCGAGGTGATCGGTGATGCGCTTCATGATCTGATCGATCGATGCGCCTTTGGGGATTGCGCCGGCGAGACCCAGTTCAGTTGCCTTGCGCCACGCGGCAGCGAGCTCATCCGACTGGGCTGCGGGTGACTGGCCCATATCGAGGGACGTGAGCGTTCCTGGCGGAGGGCCGGTGCGGACGGGCGCCAGAACGGGTCTTGCGGCCAATTCAGCATTCTGCGCTTTGAGCGCGTCGATCTGCGCCTGCAGATCACGAACGCTAGGCGGCGGGTCAGCGGCTAACCGTACTTCGTCAGCCTCAAGTTCGGCGACGGTCTGCTTCAAGTCAGCCATCGATTTGGATAGGGGGCGCTCGGATTCGCCGCCCTTCTCAGCGATCATGTCCGCAAGCCGCTTGTCGGAAAAGCGCTTGTCAAATTTGATCTCCAGCCGCGTTGCTTCGACTTCAAGCAGCCGGCGCTTCTCGTTCGCGTCGGCATCCGCCATAGGCGGGTTCAGCGTTTCGTCTGTCATGATGTCTCCGGAAAAGGATCGGGCGGCCCACGAATGGGCCGCCCGTCAGGTGCGTCCTCCGGGTAGAGGAGCGAGGGCTATGTCAAATCTCTTATCACGGCCACTTGCTTCTGGTTCGTGCAGAAGTTGGCCTTCTCCGCTGTCGTCATCCAGCGGATGGAGTCGCCCGTCTTCGCCAGCGGCTCCGTGGCGACGCCACGATAAGTGCCGATCTTGCAGAACTCGGGGTTGATCAGCACGCAGTCACGGCTGAGGTCCGGGTGGGCGTAGAAGTCGATGGCCCCGAAATCGCTGACATAGCGATCGGCGGCGCCATAGATCGTGGCCTGGCTGTTGCCGCTGACGGTCGCGCGGATGTCAGCGATGCCGGTGAAGGCAGAGGCGATCTGCTTGTGCGTGCCCGACATGAACGCCGCCTTGTAGCGGGCGCCAAGCGTAAAGCCCGTCACAAGGACGCCCTTGAGCAGGGCCTCGGTGAACGTGCGCTGCGTGCCGTTCGTTGCGGCAGCGACGACGCCCGCAGACGACCAGCCGCCCGAAGAGCCGCCGGCGCCGAACGAGTCGTTGGAGGCGCCCCAAGAGGCGATCCCGGCGGTCTTCCGGGTAACAGAAGCCGGGGTCTCGTTGACCGACGCATAGTTCCCGATGAAGCGGGATTCCATGTCGAGAGTCAGCTCAACGCCCTGCTTGGTCTTGGCGCGCTGGATTTCCTTGTCGCGGCCAGCGAGGTCGGCGGCATTCACCGTGCCGGAGATCGAGCCATCCTTGCGGAAGATCTGGGCGTAGATGCCCTTCCGGGTCGGCTGGGCAACGGCAGTGTGGGTGGTGACGTCGTCGCCTTCATACTGCGCGTTGTTGGGGTCGCGCGCAGCGTAGGCGTCTTCCTGGAACTCGTGGAGCGTGCCCTTGATCTTCACCTTGCCGACCATGGACGTATAGGGCTTGTCCTCCTGATCGACGAGATAGACATCGTCTTCGAGGTCTTCGCGAACGCCGACTGTGGCGCTGCGAATGAGCGTGTTGGTTGGAACAGTCACTGGATTAAGTCCTCAATTTATGTCGCAGCTCCGCCTTCTCCGCCGCCTCTTCGAGGGTCAGGGATTTCTTGGCGTTGAGAGCTTTGAACCGGGCTTCTGACGATGAAGGCGTCTGGCCCTGCCCTGCCGCTGGAGCGGATGGGCCGGCATGCACCTTCGGCTTGGGGGGTGGAGGCGTCGTCGCCAGCTTCATCGACTTGTCGTAGAGGTCGGCTTTCTTCAGCCGCTCCGTCAGGTCTTTGGGCAGTGCGTCGAACTGTTTGGCCTTCCAGCCAATCTGCGCCTCTTTTGCGGAAATCCCTCTGATGCGTTCGGGGTCGAACCCCTCGCTCCGGAGATATGAGAACAGTTCGGACTTGCGCTTGGGTCCTTCGACTTCGTCAGCCAGTTCCGGGATCAGCTCGGGGATTAGCCGGGCTTGTTCGTCGGCGTAGGCTCTGAAGGCTTGGGTCTCTGCTTTGGATTTGGCCTGGATGGCCTCATCGAGCGAGCGCTTTTCTCTCCGGAAGCGGTTTTGCTGCTGGAGGTATTCGGCCGGATTCTGCTGGGCGAGCTCGTCGGCCTCGGGTGAGGCAAACCAGTCGTCCCAAGCCTTCATCCGGACCAGTCCGGGGTCCACATAGTTCTCACCGATCGTCGTCGCGACAGCTTCGAGGTGCTGGATGCGTGTCTCGAATGTCTTGGTGACTTCGGCGGATTTCTGCTGTGCCTGGGTAATGGCGGCTTGCTGCAGTTTCTCGCGTCCGAGGATGTAATCCTTGGCTTCAGCGGGAAGTTTTGCGAACAGCTCCTTGCCCTTGGCGTCCCAACGTGCAGGGGGTTCGAGTGTCGGCTGAGCCGGGTCGGGTTCCTGCACTTGCTCGGCGTCGGGGGTATCCGTTTCCGGGGCCCCTTCGCCATCGTCGGCCGCTTGGGGGGCGGCCTCTGAATCTTGTTCTTCGACCTGAGCTTCGCCCGCGTCTTCGGGGCTATCGCTCAGCGTTTCTGCGCCGGGAACAGGCTCCTGTTCAACCGGTGGCGCGGCCTTGTGCGCGAGTTGCCGCTCAACGGCCTGGTCGATGGTCAACGGGCCAGTGTCTGCCGCCGCTTCCGGCGCAGTTTGGGTATCCAGCGTCATGTAGATTTCCTAGGTGGTTGGCGTTTTCGCTTCCGCGAGGGCCTTCTCGATGACGGCGTCATCGGTCTGCAACAGCACTTTGGTCCGGACGCCCTCGATGGCGACGACCATCAGGAGCTTCGTGTAGGCTTCGTCTTTCATGCCCTTGCGGGCCAGTTCGATCGCCGCGGTGACGCACTCGGCTTTGTAGGCAGCGTGCGCTTCTTCGGTGATCTGGAGCTCATGTGTGGCCCTGCGGGCAATCTGCTGTGCGTCGCTCACGCGCCAGCCTCGCCGCCCATATGGACCTCAGATGTCCCGCCTGCTCCATTGGCCTTCGGGGCGTAGATGCCAGCATCGATCTTCATCTTCTCGATCGCCATGTTCATCTGCAGTTCGGCGTTAAGCTGGCCGCGTTTGAGTTCCAGCTCTCCCTGCATCTGACGTTCCTTGAGAGCGAACTCGCGGTCCATCTGCTCACGCTTAAGCACCATGTCGCGGTCGGCCTGTGCAGCCTTGGCGCGCTCGTCCGCCGCGATCTGCATCTGCTTCAGCTGGAAGTCGCGATCTGCCTGAGCCGCGTCCTGTTGGGCTTTCAATGCGGCTTGCTGCTGGTCGGATGCCTGCTTCGCCTGCGCCTTCTGGCCCTCCAGCTGCATGGTGTCAGCGTGCTTCTTCTCCTGAAGCTGAAGCTCGCCCTGAACTTTCATCTGCTCCGGGCTCGGGGGCTCGGGCGGTTCCTCGATCGGCGGCTGACCCGTAGCGACGCGCTTGGCGTTCTCTTCCTCTTTCTTCGCCTTCTCGGCGGCCGGATCGGTGAAGAACAGTTCCGGCGCCTTGAAGCCCGCACGCTCACAAAAGCGCTTCAGCGCATTGTAGGCATTCTGCCATGATGCAACCGGGCCGTGGTTGATCAGGATTTCCTTCTGCATCTCGAGGATTTTGCCAAGCGCAGCAAGCTCCATCTCCTTGCCGCCAGCGCCGACGCCGACTTCGATCACCATGTCCGAGCGGTCGCCGAACTCGGACGGGTTCACATCCACCCATTTGCCGCGGAGCTGGATCTTCTCCGCCCGGGTCGCGTGCTTCCGGCTCAGCGCGTGAATATCGAGGAACCAGCCCTTGATCAGCGTTTCCGCAAGGATCCGCGCAATCATGCGGACCCGCTTCTGCGCCATCGTCATCAGCGCCATAGCGCCTTTGGCGGTGTCGTGCAGCGTATCCGGGTTCAGGCCCTGGGCATTCCTGACAACGCCAGTGCGAAGCTCGCCCATGGTCGAGGCGTATTCCAGCGCCATGCCGACATCGAAGTTCAGCTGGCCGGCCTGGAGCGGCTTGATCCCATTGCCGTTCTTGGTCCTGACCGGAACCAGCGGCTCGTTCCGCATCAGGTCTGCGATCGTGTGTTCCGTCGCCTGATCCATCGCGATCTCAACGCGCTGGTTCATGGCGAAATAGCCGCTGTCCAGCATAAGCCGGAGCAGAGCGGTCTTGATCTTCTGGACCTCGATCAGCTTTTCAGCCAGCGACGTCCCGTAGAAGCGGTGGGCATTGATGAATGGCGTCCCGCAGGACAAGCCCGTCCGGTCTACCTTCCGCTTGTGGAGGATGACCTTGCAGGCCTCGTCGGTCTCGATCTGCCAGAGCTGGGACTTGCCCTTCCCTTCGATGTCGGCCCGGATGAAATGGGTATGGACCTCGACAGTCCGCATCAGGGACTTGCCGTCCGCCCCTTCCGGACCTGAGCCCTCGGCGGAGTTGGCTGTCGCAGTTGTCTCGCCAGCTACATCACGCGCTTGATCGGTCTGTTCGTCCGACTTCTGCGAGTATGCCGGAAGCTGGGCTACCTTGTCCTTCGCGAAGCCCTGATCCAGCAGGGCCTGCGCCCGCGGGAAGGTCCGGATCGCCTGATAGACGTTGGCGTTGACGTCCAGGGTCGCGTCCTGCGCAACTGTCAGATTGGTCGGGTCGATCGCATCGGACTTGATGCAGCCCTTGTCGTAGTTCTTGCGAAGGACCGCATCGAACAGCGGGACGCCGTCAGGTGACGTTCCCGCAGGTTTGCCCGGTCCAACCAGCTGCGCGCCACCGTCTTGGACAGCCATCTGCAGCTCAACGGCGGATTTCCCAAAGACTTCCTCGTCCTCGGTGACCTCGTTGTCCTGCCAGCGCGTGTAGAGGCAGCCCGTATCGACCTGCAGCGCATCCTTGATCGCCGTGTAGAGCAGCAGGAAACCCGGAAGCTTCTGGAACGCCGTCCAGTTGACCCAGTCCGTCTCCTGCTGGGCGCGCTCCTCGTCTTCCTGGCTGCTTGGCGCGAAGGCCGCAACATCCTCACCACCAGTGAAGATGTCCATGAGATCAGGCAGCACCGTCTCGACGGCTTCTGCGATGTCGGTTGATACCGCTTTGGATCGGTTGGCGAGCGAAGGAACATCGCTCATCTGGCCCTTGGAATACTCGAGGCTGGTCTTGCGCTTCGCTTCCAGGGTGGTTCCGTTCTCGAACCCGATCGATGTCGATTTCTCGGCCGCCAGCATGGAGAGGATTGCGGTATCGCTCAGGCCGGTCGGTTTCTTCTCCTTCGCCGCCTTCTTCGCAGGCGCAGGCTCTCGTTCCGCGCCCTTCTCGCGGTAGATGTCTTTGGTAAGTGCGGCCATGAGGTCAGACGGCTCCGAAGGACGGGATATCGAGCTTCACCAGCTTGGGCTTGGCCACGGCATGCCGGCGCATCATGTAGGCGTAGCGGCTAGCTGAGATGCGGTCGTCTTTCAGCTTCACGATCAATCCATCCACGCGGTGATACAGGCGGAACTCTCCGAACCAGCCGCCGCAGGTCGAGAACACCTTCCAGCGCCCCGTCTGCATGCGGTCGAGAATTTCCATGATTCCGGCCTCGACACCGTTGCCGCCATCAGGAAACGTCGCCTTCTCGGCCAGCATGTTGAGACCCTGAGCCCCGTATTGTTCTTTCAGCGCCTCGCCTGAGCCCTTGTCGTGCTGCATGCCGTCGTGCGGCCAAGCGCATGGGATCCAGTCGCCCCACGGCTTTATGCCCGCCGCATGAACAACTGGCGTCGTCTCGCGCGCCGCGTATTCCTTGCAGACGTAGAAAACGTCGGCGTCCTTGTCCCAAGCGCAGTTGATGCCTGCGAACGGGTGATCCCACCCGAAGTCCAAGCCGTTGATCTGCACCCAGTGTGCGGGGATCGAGAACGGTGCGACCGTGATCGACTCTTCCGTGATCGGGAACACCCGACCGGACCCCATGCTCGGCACGCCTTTGGTGCGGGCCTCACGTTCGTGCGGGGGGTAGCTGTCTATGATCCTCTGGCGATCTTCCGGGCTAAAGTGCTCGGCGTGTTCAATCGTCGCCTGAATGACTATGCGGCCACTTGCCATCTGATGCCGTTTACGATCCGGCTGATTTCAGCAATTGAGACGCCATATTTGTCAGCCAGTCCCTGCATCGTCACAGCGCCGCCCGCGTAACGTTTGCCGTGGGCTGCATACGCGGCTCGTATCTCTGCGACTTGCTCTGCCTTCAGCTTACTGTGCGACAGCTGTTCGCCTGACATGGCGGTGCCATGCCGCTTGCGGTCTGCTTGGTTCTCTAGCGGTGTCGCCCAACGAAGGTTCCGCCAGTGGTTGTTCGTGCGCGTACCATCGTTATGCGCAACTTCATGCTCAACCGTTGGCGGTTCGCCTAGAAAGGCCAGCGCTACCAGACGATGAGCAAGCATCGACTTATCGCCACGATCCTTCGTCTTTAGAATGTAGTAGACATATCCGCGTTGGTGCGGTTTCGGCGTTAGGACATAGCCAATCGGATAACGACGTCCGCCCGGTGTGGTGCGCCGCACGTCGCCAGCTTCGGAAATCTCGTAATCCGGAAACTCAGACAGACTTAGCCAGCGCATCGTCGTCCTTCATGAACATCTCGATCACGGACGAGAATCCCTTGAGTGGCGTGAATGTCAAATACACAATCCCGCCAGTTTCGTTCGTCCGTGTAAGTCCCTCCATGTAGATATCCATCGGAGGTTCTTCGTCCATCCAGAGCACTTCTAGTGCCGTGCCCTGCCATTTCTCCCTGCCGCGTTCATAGCTCTTGAACTGAAGCGCCGACCATCCGCCAGTAACGTGCCGAACCGCCAAACTGTCGATCGCGTTGGCGACGCCTCGGGCGCGGGCGATATCGCCTAGGCACGCCTTTGGAATGTAACCGCAGCCCCAGTCCTCTTCACGCGTCGGCGGACCAATCAGCTTGTCTTGCACCACATCTCTGGTGCTCTCGTTGGTGACGCCGGCTGCCCATGCCCGCACAGGCTTGTCGAACCGCTTGCCTTCCCACCAGTCCGGGTAGCGTCCGGTCAGATGGATCGCCAACTCTGCGGCGCCGCACTCGGTCTTTCCAAACCTGTTGGCGGCCATGAGGAGCCGCTCTCTGTGCGTCCCACCCGCCGCGTGGAACTCAAGCTGCTTCGAATACGGCCAGTAGTCAGTGAGCCTGTTTTCGCGCTTGCGACGCTGCTTCTCGTCCAGCAGCCGCAATAGTTCCAGTTTCAAGCTGGAGGGCTCGGGCAAGAGCGTTGATGCGCTGGTCAATCTGATCTTCCGTCAGTTCGTCGAATTCGGAGACGCGGACGTTGAGTTGCTGCGGCAGGATCGAGGCGACGACCTTGAGATATTGGTCAGGCTTCTCCAGACGGACCTTGTCGATCACATCTGCCCCGTGCGCCTCGAAGTCCTCGTACATCGCCTGGATGAACGCCTCGCCCAGCTTATTGCGGGAACCCTTCGGTCTGCCGGGGTTGCCGGCCTTGAATTGATGCTCGACAGGCGGTTTGCCGGGACCAACTTCGCGTTTTTCTCGCGTAGGTTCGGGAACGGCCGCCTTTACATCTGTCGGAGCGACCATTGGCTTTTTGCGCTCCGCCTCGGTTGCAGGCTTTGGTCTCTGCTTTGCCAGCCAAGCTTTGTCGCCATAGGAATCGTCTGGCGACTTTGCGCGCTTCGTTCCCACAGGTGTCAGCCTTCAGTCTTGCGAGGCCCTTACGGGGTGTTCGCGGTTCTAGTTGGAAGGATTGACCTTTCCACATCGGGATTGGTCGATAACTCATGCCCCTGTAGGGTTGCTCAGACGGCTGTTTGAGGCGCGTTCTTGCGCAGCCGAACAATGTTCTTCACGAGCCGTGCACAGAAGAAGCTGATTTCCAGCTTATAGTCCTCGCCGTCGATGGCTTCGAGGTATTGCGGGTCACCTAGACGACGGCAGGCCAAATCCATCTGCGCTTCACGGAAGGACTGTACCGCCATGTAAGCGGTCTCAAGCTCAGCCTTCGTGAAGTCGGGGTGCTTTCTGGCCTTTTCCAGAAGAAGCGCTATCAGATCGTGGTCGCTCACGCCTCAATCGCCTTCGCCTGTTCCCGATACTTGGCGACGAGCGCTCCGATCTCTGTTGCGATATCGGTTTGGTTGAGACGGCCGGCGGTTTTGGCCACGAGTTCGAGATCGTTGGCGATTAGCTCGATGTCGATCTTGGTGGTGTCTTCGTCGCCGGGTTCGGCCATGATTGATCCCTCGGGAGGCTTCTCGCCGGTTATGCGCTCATAGTCCGGATGCACGATGATCGGGCCAGCGCAGACGCCGCCATCTGCTCCCATCCAACTGCTTTGCGACAAAAGGCTGATGAACGGCTTCTCGATCACCCCGAAGTCGCTGTGGTAAGGCAGTTTGCCACTCGACCAATCGATGCCAGCTACCACGCCACCATTGAGGCGATCGAAGTAGGCGGCTGTGATTGGCGTCACGGGTACGCCCCACGACACGAACTGG
>Ga0172380_10006162_pt1 | contig 14101 bp, 19 predicted proteins | sample Leawe162metaG_FD_119747 | JGI IMG/M metagenome (GOLD analysis project Ga0172380, IMG submission 119747) | Leachate microbial communities from a municipal landfill in Southern Ontario, Canada - Leachate well 162 metaG | ecosystem: Engineered > Solid waste > Landfill > Unclassified | place... | reverse complement strand
CCTCGCATGGGCATAGCGAAATCGACACATAAAACGAAACCGGCGCCTTGTGGGCGCCGGTTATGGGTTGCATCTAGGGGCGGGGCCGTTGGTCCCAATCCCCGGTCTCGAGAGCGGTTTCCGCCAGAGCCTTGGTTGGCCAGTACTGTTCAGACTCTCTGGAGCATGGATATCCGTGCTCACAGCACGTACCGATGTAGAAGCCAGAAGCCGACTTCAGGACCTGGATTTCCAATTCTTCGTTGCAGTAGGCCTTGGCCAGATATCCGATTGCCATCAGGAGATCGCGTCGAGCGGGTCAGGCGAGTTGGATCCCAGCTTCTTGGCCAGGCCAGCAATCGCCGCCACAGCGTAATCGTCGCGATCGCGCGCGGTCACCTTGCGGGTGTCCGGTACACTGATTCGGATCTTCTCGCCATTCTGATATAGAGATGCCCAGACGATGTCGGCCTCGAGGACCACGTCCTTACCATCCGCGCCGGCAAACGCCGTTCCCTTGGCCATCGCGCCGCACTTCAGCGTAACCGGCTGGCCGACCGCCATTTCAAAAAGGCCCCCGGCGATGGTTGCGCCCAGGCGAGAGCCCAGGTTGAACGTGAGACGGGCGATCTTGCCGTCCGCGAAGGTCATGGTCACGGAGGCCTCGATGTTTTTCTTCACCTTGGCAGACAGGCCGTAGTATTTCTCCGGGTCGACTGCGGTCCAGTCTGAACCCTCCCTCGCCCGATACTCGTAACGGGCTGCGGTAACAACCGCGTTTTCGATCACATCGAACTGCTCGTTCTTCAGTGTAAACGCCGGAACACGGGCGTCGAAGCCGATGAACTGATCGATCTTCTGAGCAGTAGCGCCGCTCTCGTTGCTTTTCTTCAGCATGATTTTCTCCAGTAGGGGTAATGATTGCAGTGGAGACGTTGGGCACCGCATAAGAAAAAAGCCCTCCGCGAACGGAGGGCTTGGGTATTACTCAGCTGTGATGGCTGTTATGCCTTCGGTATATTCTAGAAGGGAATGTCCAGATCGGGTGCGGCATCGCCCGGGGCGGCTTCCGCGGCAGGCGGCGTGGCGCTTTCGGGCTTGCCGTTCGGCACATCGATCAGCAGGCTGACGAACTGCGTCTTCCCGTCCTTCGACGTACGCTTCCAGCCCGCAATGCGCAGCTCGGGGGCGTTGTCGCCGGCACCCAGGTCGATGGCGCCGAAGTAATCGGCGGCCTTGTCGGACTTCTTCGCCTCGGTGCGGAACAGGCGGCCGTACAGCGGCGCCGTGTCACCCTTGCCGGTCTGGATCTTGAGGGACAGGTACTCCTTGCCGGACTCCTTGCCCGTCTTGATGAAGGCGGCCATCTCGACCGAGTCCTTCTCGGTGAGGTTGATGAGACCGGTCATCAGCGGGCCGTTGGCGACCTTGCGGTCGGCCGCGACGGTGAAGAGCGCGCCGTTGTACTTCTGCATGTTCAGTGAGGCCATGTTGGTTCTCCCAAAAAGTGATGAAAATCCCGAATAGGTTGCGGGAACTATTGCATTTGAGATGCGCGACAAGGTGATGTAAAAACTTTAAGCGCCTCATCCGCAAGGACCGCAGCCATGGAGGCTACGCAAACCGCATCCGAATTCCATCGCGAAAAACCGGGCCTACGCTTCGTATTTCGGATACGGCATCGACACCAATCCCAAACACAGATTGCCACCCCGTGTTCCGCATCTCGTCAGCAAGATGTCGCCGGACTGCAGCCGGCGTTCTAGGAGATCGTCATGGAAATTATCATTGCTTGGCGGGTCTTTCTGCCAGAAGTTGGGCGGAGGGCTCTATGCGCACCCCTGTGATTCGAAGTTTCAAACCGGGCGGTGCCAGGTGGCGTCTGTGGATGTCCGGCGACGGTGCGGATAACTTCCCGCGCTGCGATAGTGCGGCCGCGGTTACCATTATCGACAAGGATCCTTTCAACACCCCGTGGCGACTCTGTCGAAGCTGGATAGGCGGGGAGATCCCTGAATACCGTTCGGTGTCAGGTAGCAACCGCACCCGCGAGGAATATGCACGGTCGAAGGGGGAGCCTTTCATTCCAGTCTGGATGGAGCATCCCGAGAACTCTTGGGCAGTCGCTGAAATCGACGGCATCAATCTCACCGGGGACACAATCCTCGCTTTGAATCGCAATCCTGGTCCTCGCAGTCACAAAATGGCGCTGGATGGACAGATACCGGAGTGGCGTTGGGCTCAGATCCAGTGGGAACTATACATTTGCCAGACCGCCAGTCGCGCTGAGTATTGGAGCTATTCGCCGGCCGGCAGCGTGCGGTTTTCAGTGGAACCGGAGGTTGAATTCCAGCAATGGATGTTCGAGCACGCGCGGGTCTTCCGGAACAATGCCGTCAAGGGGATTGCCCCCGTCGGCGACGCGTGGAAGGCCACGGCCGAACGCTGGTCGTGGCTCAAGGAACAGGCGGACCACGACAAAGCGACGCTCGACATTCTGCAATCAGAGCTTGATGCCCTGCTACCCGCCGGATCCGAGAAGATACTGGCGGATGGGGTGGAAGTTCTTCGGTACACGCAGAAAGGTCAGGTTGACCCAACTGCATTGTGCAAAGGCCTCAATATCCAACCAACGGATCTGGATCGCTATCGCAAGCCTTCTTCGACGAGGGTGCGTGTAGCTCGCTGGAAAGATGCTCCAGTACCGGTTTCACAGCCGCGCGGGGTCGTTGTTGTTGCTGCCGCAAGCACCTATTGAGTGAAACAAAACGGCCGCCCAGGATATTCCTTGGGCGGCCGTTTTTACTGCTGCTACGCCTGCAAGTCACCCAGGCACTCTATCCAGAATCTTGCCAACTTTGACTTTCTCAAGCAATCGCTTGTCGGCGATCTTCTCGTACATCAAGACTATTGCAAGCTTTGAGCGGAGCGGCGTTCCTGCCCATGTCTCGCGATCGGGAACAATGCCGCCCCAGTGGGAGTCGTGAAGCATCTTTGCGTAAGAAACGTCGAGATCTTGCTCAAGCGTTTCCTTATAGACAAAGTCTTCGACGCTGACGACTTCGGCCCAGATCAGGACCTGCACGAACGGCACTCTGAGAAACTCTGCAATACGTTCAAAAACCGGCCGCTTTATTTGGCTGATTGGTCGTCGCCCGCTGGCCAACGCGGAGAAATACGTGTAGCTCACCTGAAGGATAGAGGCCGTTTCAGCCAAACTCATGCTCAATTCGACGGACCGTTTCTGAATGGCCTCAATTAGCACCGCCCCAACGATTTTGTGACTATCTTCCGTGGGGGGGGTGCCCTCCACCTCGCCCGACCGCGCGTGGGTCATCAATATCTCCTAGCCAATTAAGGTCAAGTGCCAATCTCCGCCGCCTCTCGGGTCGAAAAAACAGACAGTCTACTCCAACAGTTTATTCTACCAGACGTAACTTCCCGTTTCTGGGATACGACGTTATGGGTCCCGAGGACGCTTCTGACTTTATTGTATGGAAACAGCCTGGGGAATTTGAAATTCCAGCAAATAGACCGGGATTTCGATACCGACAATTTTGGTTAAGCCGGTACGCTGCATTTACATTTTCGGACCAACACAGGAGCAGCCTCATGATATCGATGGACGCCAAACAGTATGTCGATGCGTATCAGTTCCAAAATGGCATGCTGAATGTCGCATGGGTTGCCGGTTTCATGTGCCGCACTGCCGAGAAGGCGCCGGCTGGGGAGGAACGTGCAATCCATGTGCGCCAGACGCAGAACCTCAATCATACCTTGCCTATCCATCTGCGAAACCACACCGATCGCGTCCCGCCCAGGTTCAAGGATGGTGAGAAGGTGAAGTGCACGTGCCGGATAACGGGTCGCAAGCTGGAGAATGGTGAGCGCATCGCCGTTCTCGAATGCATGGATTTTGATGTGCCAACCATCATGGACATGCCGCCTGATGCAGCCTGGGACCTCAAGCCACCCCCTGGCGCGCCAACGGACGATTTCGAGCCCAAGTCCGGAGACAAGGGGCCGCGTTTTTCCAGGCGTTCAAATGTCGCCAAGATTGCCGGCTTTATTTGCGGCATTGTCTATCACCCTGCCGATCCCGCAAAGGGCGACCAGTACAGCACGCTGCAGATTTTGATCGCTCAGAAGGGGGATCTTGACCTTGCCGTCCCCGTTCGCATGCGCAACAAGCATGTGGAGGCGATGCACAAGGTTCTCAGGATTGGCATGCCCATCCTGATCAACGATGGCGAATTCCGCGTTCGCGTAAAGGAAACGGGCGAGCCCGCCGGCGAAGGCGGCATCAAGCCCGTCATGCGTTATCCCTACATCGAGGCTTTCATGCCAAAGCAAGCGGGTCAGGACGACATTCTCGGCGACCCGCCGGCCTGGGCTTTCACGCTGGCTCAGCAAGGTCGCGTGCGAAAGACGCCACCCAAGGTTGAAGGCAGCACCCCGGTTCAAGCAAGGGCGCACGAGCCAGTTGCCGACGTTCAATCGCAAACGAACGGCAAGTCCATCGACGCGGATCTCGCTGACGCGGTCAACTCGCTCGTGTCCTGACCAATACAGTTTCTGTGCCGATACCGGGCGAGCCATCATTTGTTATGAGGTTCGCCCGTGTTGCATGTGGCTCGGTCGTCGCGTTGCCAAAACACACCTTGCTGGTTGATCCCGCTACAGAGGCCGCAGCATGTTGAACCGATTCATCAAGAACACGATCATCCGGGACACCTTTGTGGTGGTTCTCACGTGGTGGATTGTTTTGACCGTCCTGGATATTTTAGACAATGGGTTTGATGCCGACGCAATCGGCATCATTGTCGGCATGCTACAGACGACGTTGGTAGGTATTGCAATCGGCATGGGCTTCTCGATCATCACCATTTACACCTACAAGAAGGACCAGAAGGATAGGTTGGAGGGTCGCACAACCCGCGGCGTCGCGTGCAGCCTGGGAGTCGTCCCCCGGTTGCTGCCTCCGCCGGCCCGCGTCAACGTATTACCCGAAACTCTCCCCTACCCCGCCGAGGTGCCCGGAAAGCTCATCGACAGCTGGAAAATCCGGTTCCAGGAATCACATCCCGAGCACGTCGCGCTGATGAACGCCCTGCTCTGCGTCTATGCCCGCTGGGCCGATCTGCCGGCGACGCATATGGAAGGCGGCCACGGCGGGCGCTCGCTCTTTCAGCACACGCTGCTGGTTACAGGCGTATCGATCGATCTGGCGGAAACATGGTTCTATGATGGTTTGAAGGGGAAAAGCGGCAAGATCGTCGTGCCGCTAAGGAATCCCGGGTATCGATTCGATTCCGCGGATCCAATGGTCGCCATCATCGGGATCGCACACGACATTGGCAAAATCGAATCGTATCTGCGCGACGAATCCGGAGTAATCACCGGATGCCGCCAGAATCATGATCAGGTTGGGGGGAGGATGTTGGCCCGATTGGACGAGGTTTGGGCCCTTCCGGACGAAGACCGTGTGGCTCTCATATCCGTGGTGTCGTTCTACCATCGCCCCATGGATTTGCCGACTGACGCCGGCGGAACACCCACCGACGACAGGACAATCGCACTGATGGAACTGCTCATCAAGGCCGATATGACCGCCTCGCGACTGGAGAGCGGGCAGACTCTGACCGAATCCGAGGAATGTGACGCCGGCCCGCCGGTCGATGCTCGCCGCCGGATATGGGAGGCATTCCTTGACATCATGGCACAATCCGGCCGCATCAATGGGCCTAATCAGAAATACCGCATCGGTCAGAAGAACTGTGACGAGACGGGTCGGGCTATCGTCTACCTGCACGAAGCGTCCATGCGTGAAACGCTTGCTCGGCACCTGAATCAGGATGGATCGACCAAGCTCGGCGACGGTACCTACGTGCTGACCCGCGCCCTACTCAAGGTACTGGACGAGAAGGGTATCCTATATACCCAACATGAAGGAGCGGTCTATTCCGACGTGAGGGCGATCTTCATGGTCGAGTTTAGCGACCGCCGAGGTGAACACCTCGCCAATTGGCCTGCAACCATCATCATTGTCCCCGGCACTGTCATCCCCTCCATCGCCAACCTCCCCGACTTCGGTTCGGTGCCCAGAATCGATCGTGCCAGGTTTGGCGAACGCTCTGCCAAGAGCAAGAAGACGATCATCGATACGGCTCAAGAAGCAAAGACCGAGTCGGCAATGTTCGAGCTCGCCCCGTCGCGCAAGAAGAAGCCTGGCGCCGCCCAGGCGGTGTCGGCCCTCAGCGTCTCGGCCGAGGGGGAGATCGATCCCGCCACGAACACGGAAGATGACAACAGCGGCGCGCCGCCGGCAGATGACATCCCCGCCATAGGGGAGCCCGAACCCGATAACGAGGGCATAATCGAGTCCGTGGTCCCGGTCGCGGACGGCATTGATGAAAACGACATCCCGGACCCGTCGCTGCCGTCGAATGAGTCAGCGGGGACCTGGGATCCGCCGGAGGCCCCTGACGATGTCCCCAATCCCTCTAGCATGCCCCCTGCGGAAGAACCGCCACGCCAAGCGAATTCAGTAGATATCTCTGCCCCACCGGCGCCGCCTGCAGCGGCCCAGGATGTCGCCACGGTGCCACCACCTCAACGGAGCGAGATGAACATCGTAGTAGAAGCGCTCGTTCCGCGGGACGAACCCATACCCACCAAGGCGACAAATCGTGTTGAGGCAATTGTGCAGGATCTTCTCGACCGCGCCAAGACAGGTTCATTGCAATCGGCGCCGATTCCGGACGGCCGGATTGTCGTGACATGGGACCGGGTTCGCGAAACGGACCCCAAGCTCAACTGGAAAGGTTTCGAAGCGGTGGTAAGGACGGGTGTCGTGGAGCGGGTCACCTTTGCCACCGTGAATGGCACCACGGTACTGTTGATCCGCTAGGGCCGGGCGCAGGCGCCCCGGCCATCACTCCTCTGTTGAGGGCTCTCCTGCCTGCGACAGAATATTGTTCCGCGCTTCGGCTGCCTTGGTTTTGACCTTGTCGGCGAGCTTCTGCAGTTCTTCGATAGACGGGCGGTGTTTGTTCGAGAGCCAGCGCTTGACGGTCACCTGGGAGATCCCCAGCTGTGCGGCTACGCCAGAAACAATGTTGTCGCCAGCGATGAACATTTGCTGAGCCCACGCGAGGACGATTTCACTCATTTCACGGGTGCCGAACGTGGCTTCGGCCTGCGCATAAGCGCTACCACCGCCGCGGTTTGCGAGATGTTCCCGAGCCTTCGCCATGACGTCATCCGGGACTTTCTTGACTCGCCCGTAGAGATACGATGTCATCTTACCCTTGTTGCGTTTGTCCCCCAGGTTCAGGAGTTCCGCGAATTTCCCGATGCTCATATTGAGTGTGCGCCGGATTTCGGCCAGTTCGATAGAACTGGGGGGCATTTTCGTTTTGTCCTTCCGGGCGTCTCGCTTGATGGATGGGCGTTCGATCGGCTCGACGGGCGAGACCAGGGGGAAGGTACTTGACTTGCTTATGCCGTCGGCGAGCGTGACCAGGTGTCGCAGGCGATCATCACGCTCGACACGCCTATTCACTTCTTGAAAAAGGGCCTTCTTGGTCAATTCGTGATCCACCCTATCCATGAAACCATCGTCGGCATTTACCCTCTGTCCATCGTCGAGCTCGATGACGCCTTCGTCACCTCCGGCATCATCGGATTGATCCCGGAGGCCATCGAGGCTGGTATAGCGTTTGGAATGAGACAACAATGTGCGGGTAAGCCCCAGACTCGTACGCTTGGTAACCGCCGAAAGCATTGTATAGACATTTTCGGCTTTATCCAGCACCGGAAGGACCTTCTCATAGAGTAAGACGGCCACTTCCTGGATAATTTCATCTTCCTGGTTGGTAAGCGAGTTTGCGTTCGCGTAAAACGCCGCAATTTTCTTGACGCGGCTACTCACATAAAAGGCTTGCGCAACGCGATTGAAGAGTTCCTGGCGTTTCTTGGTTGGGCCCGTGAGGTAAGCGGCGACCGCAGCAACAAAAGGATCTGACGCCGCGCCTTTACGAGTGGTACGGGGTTTCGCCGCTTTTTCGGCCTTGACGATACTACGAGAACCCTTCGGACGTTTGGTCGTTGCGGCCGGCGTGCGCACCGTCATCAGGCCCGGGCCTTTTCGTCGGAAGTATGTTGGGTTTGCCGGCGGCTCGCAGCGGCCATGTGGTGGTCGTATTTCTTGGAAAACTCCTGGATGAAGATCGCGAGACTGCGCAATGTTTCATCCGATGTCCTGCGGCCTGCAGCCTTCCGGAGGTCTGGGCTGATCGCTCCGGGACAGATCGCGTCTACGGCGGCGAGGAGAGCTTCGACGGCCATGCCGGGTTCCTGTTCAACGGCAATTAGGACGCATTCGCATAGAGATGTTGCCCGTGACCCGTACTCTTTCAGGAGTTCCTTCCCCGCTTCGATCGTGTTATTCACCCCAGCCTCCGACGGTTGTTGACTGCAGCGTGATCCGCCCCCCGTGAGCGCGGATTACAGTCCTCTTGCCCTACGCTGATCTCATTGTCGCTTGAGTTCGACAGCGTATCTGAGCAAATAACGCCGGTTTCGTGCCTCATTTCGCACTGAAGCAGCCCTGTTTTCTCAGGAAATGCGTGGGCAAATCATCGCCTTGGTCGCCCTTCCCCCGTCTAGGCCGTCGGATTGGCGCGGTTATTAGCCTAACGAGCTATGCCCAAGGTCATAGGTGAGCTCCTCTCCCCCATTACGAATGGGCGCGAACCCACGATTTACATTTAATTACATAGAACCCACAAACGTCCCGCAATAGCTACGGGCACGGCATTGGTGTTAGATGCAACTATTTGGTTGCCGCGATCTTGACCAGCCGCGAGGCAAAGCTGCCGGACATCAGCCGGACACGATCGCCGGGGTGAAGCGGATCCCCGTCGAGCTCCTGCACGAGAGCGAATGTCCCGGGAGTGTCGTCAATCTTGTAGATGACCTCCTGGCCTTTCTTGGCGTTGAGTCCCTTCTCTGCGAGCGTGCCGGCGATACCGCCTACCACTGCGCCCGCGATGCTGCCGACGACGCCCTGGCGAGTCCCGGGCACGCCCATGCCGGCCGTACCCCCGATCGCCGCACCGGCCAACGTGCCCCCACCAGAAGGATTCACCTCGATATCGACGTCGCGGACATCGACGACCGTGGCCAACTGCACCTTCATCTGTTGCTGAGTAGCGCCGGACTGGTAGACGTTCTGCTTAAGGCTCGTGGCACAACCGCCGGCGAGCAATGCGACAAAAAGAACGAGAATCGTGGTCAGATTTTTCATGGTCATTTCTCCCTAGTTGGTTTCGCTAGTCAACGTTTTCGATGCAACACCGGTCGCACTGATCGCTTCCTCTTCGGCATCGGTTTTCAAGATGTACTGCCCAGTCCCTACACGCGTTGCCCCGATTCGGCGCAACACCGGCACGACCGCACTGCTTAGCCCGTAGTCACCTGGCAGGCCACCACACCACGCTTGGCCGACGCGACGAGCGATTTCTGTCGGGCCCAGCGGCTTTTCTGCAGTCGCCAGTACTGCTCGCACCTGGTTGTCCCGATCATTTGTACTCATGGCATCAATCCTCGCGATGGCGTAGGAGGCGTAGCACCGCATCGTCAAATGTTATCCGACGCAGATCGTCGTCGGATATTGGATCGAAGGCCACAACGATTGCCTCAACCCCATCCGGTAGGGACGGCTTCCAAATGGAGACGTAGATCACCCTCTTTGCCCCAAACGGAACATCCCTAAGGTCCTCGGCGGAGACCCAACGGCGATTGCTTCCCATGCCACTATTGCCAGGACGCAGCACCTTGAGCAATCCTTCCGGTTCACCCAGATAGACTTCCTTCACACGTGCGTAATACCGGTTCTTCTTCGCCGAATCGCCTGGTGCAAAATTGTTGCGCCGGTAGAGTGAAGTGCCGAGTTGTGAGAGTTCGTCGCTGCCTTCCCACAGGAAGTCCCCGCCCCACCCGCCCATCAGCCACTCCTTATTCGTTTGCGCCCTAGGCAAGACGATCACGACTTTGGGTTTCGCGCCCGCCCAGTCCTTGTATGAGATCGTGCTGGCATCAACGCCGTTACCGGCGAACGCCATAGTGACCCCGGCACAGGCAATTGCCATGATCAGCGTTCGTAGCATTTTCATAATAACCTCCCTGTTCTTTTGAGATTGCGAAACGCAACGATGGCCGCCACCCCGCTCCACAAGATTGTAAGCATTACGGGAATCTGGACGCGCACCACGGCGGCCAGGATGTGTATTGCATCGATGCCCATGGACCCGCACAGAATGAGGCTTGCTGCGACCGCTCCTAGACCGCGCGCTATCCACCACTGTGTCAGGAGAATACCGATGATGTAGGGTGGCACCAGGACGGGGGCATCGCCGCCGAGAACAAAGCGCACGCTGCCGACCAACAAGGCCACCGCCAAAATGAGACGATACGCGGTTGAAGAGGGCATAGTGGGCAGCCCCGTCCCGTCGTGTCGAAAGGTAAGCACCAAGTAGGCATGGCGCAGTAGGCCCGCAAAAAATTGGATCACGACGTACCGGCCCCCTGCTGATCGCCCATTAGACCGGCGACGATTGCCGACGCATTGACCTCGCCGTGAGCATCCCCATCTGGAGGGCGCCCGGCTAACGCCAGGCGCCCCGCCTCGAGCATGTTGATCAGTGCGCGGTTGCCCTGACGATACTCGAGCCTGAAAAGATAGGCCGCGAGGTCCGGGTGTGTAGCCCGATCCACGATGATGGAAAAGCGCTGCTTCGACGGAACTTCACCCACCTTGACCCATGCCATCATGACGACCCCCTCATTGAGGATGCGCTTTGCCGTTTACGCGCCCCCAAAGTGTTATATGTATCCTCACAGTCGCCATTATATACAACGAAGGCAAAAGCGCAATACCCTAACGACAATTTCCTGTCCCCAGTGAGACTCCCTAATTGCACTTCGCTAACTGCTCTGCCGTAAGGCCAACCACATAAACACCTTCGCCCGTGTAATGGTGCTGTTACGCAGCAATTGCACTCCCGTCACATTAGCGCGTTGCGCACACCGTTCTCCCCTGAAAGCGACGTGGCTCAAGGGCCATAGAGGATGTCACCCCCGAATCTCGCAAGCTCGATTCTCCCTGCTTTCACCGACCTTCTGTCTTCGATTGGGCATTGGCCGCGAGGGGGTGTGCGGAGGAGACCACCGACCGTCGCAAGCTCCGGTCTCTGAAGTAGTTCTGCCTTGGTAGTCTCTTGGGGCTCCCTTACCCATCCGGAAACTCTTCCGAATGGCGAATTTTTCCTCAGGGAGAGTGAATCTCGCAAGCTCGATTCTTGGTCCTCTTGATAGTATTTCTTCCGTCTGGAGGGAGGTCGCATGGGTGGTCCTGAAGGTTTGATGCCTTTTGTTGATGGTGAGGATGATGTGGTTTCGGCTACGGCCGCAGCGGTTCAGCCGTCCTATGAGTCATGGGTACCTGAGGAGATGGCGCGGTTAGGCTCGAGTTTGGCGCGAATGGTTTATGAAGTTGATCTAATGATTGCGGTGCTTCGGGAGTTGTTGTCGGCGGTGCAGCCCTACCAGGCAGGGAAGATCGATGTAAGGTGGTGGCGGCACAAGAGCAAGCCTGGCCGAGCGCCCTCCCCTTTTCGGTGGAAGAAGTCGGCGCGGGGGTGGACGGCTGAACGGTTGCCGGAGAGTCGGTTGTCTGTGCGGGGATTACGGAAGGGGCGGTTTTTCCGGACTGCCGAGTTACTGCGAGAAGTGTTGGGCGAGGTGCAATTCCTTATTGAGCGTCGCGAGGAGTTATTGTCGGCGATGGGCATTGCCAAGCGAGGTTTGAGTCAGCGCGTTAGCAAGAGCCAGGGGTGGGTCGAGGAGTCAATGGGGCGCATTGACAAGTTGAAGGCCCGTATCGAGAAGGATCCGGACGTCCAGAAATTGGCGGGCAAGCGCCGAACCAGTCCGACTTAGATAAAACAACCAAATCTGTGCCTGGCGGTTTGGGGGTGGATGTGGGTGCTCTCTTGATAGAAACAACCAAATACTTGTTGTAGCGGGGCGGCCAACCTCCTTGTGAGAAACAACGAAACAATGGTGTGGCCGTGATGCGGGATTAGGCACTGGATGTGAGTGGTTCGACACCGGGGATTTAGGCAATCCGCCCTCAGGGTTATCCACAGATACTGTGGATAACCCGACGCAGGGGTGTCGCCGAGACGGTTCTTTTTCAGCAGCGATGTCGTTCATCTCCGGGGCAATCTTGCAACCCTTGGAGAGAATCGTGATCCCTGAAGAAGTAAGTCAGTCGATCGACACGCTGGCCGCCATCCTGCGCGCGACGTTCGCGCTGGAGCGGGCACGTTCGGTCGGTGTCATGTCGCTGGATCTGTGCATGGGGTCGTTACGGGAACAAGCCCGTGCCCAACACGTGGTGCTCGATGCGTGGGCCCGCAACGTTCTGAAGGAAAAATGGGGCGTACGCATTGGCGACCAGGTCTCGGTGACCTTTCCCAATGGCAGTGCGGAAGGTCAAGTGCGGCAGGCGGTAATTCGGCTTCGCATCATCGACACATCGGCGTTCCCGCGCATCTTGCTGACCCTGGTCAAGGGTGAGCAAACAGTCGACGTCACTATCGACGGCGTCGGCCCGTGCATGGACGAAGTCGTTTTCAAGCCGATCAGTTCGGGGTCGTACGAAGTCGGCCCGGGTCTTCGGCTTGCGGCCTGATGCTGCCTCTATCCCCCGTGCCTCGCAAAAGAGCACGGGGATTTTTTTGGGTCCTAGCGGACGGCGTTTTTAGACTCATGTCCATTTCAACCACATGTGGGAGAGTAAGATGAACGGCAACACTGAAATTTTGAGCGCGGCACTTCGCGCGATTGCGGGCGCCGGGGCAATGTTCGAACCGTCCCAGCCGGAGTATGACTCGACAACGGATGCCGAGAATCACGGCGATGCCTGCGCGCGCTTCGAGTTGGCGGAGATCGCCAGGAAAGGGCTGCGCGAAGCGGGGCTGATGGATTGCCCGCAGGCGGCCGAAGTCGCGCGCGGAGGGCCGGAAGCCGCCAGCCTGTTCCTCGAGGAGTTGCTGGACTCGGTGGAAACCCTGGGCGGCATCGCTGAAGAGCACGGTAGCCGAACGCTGGCGGATCTGATGTATCTGCAGAATTCGATCGCAAACGATTCGTTTATTGACGCCTACCCGGGTGAGTCGCACGTTCTCGACCTTGTCAGCGCTCTGCCCTCCGGTACGCGCTGGACGTCGTTCATCAAGATCGAATACTTGGCGTCGCCGGTGGGCGATCCGGATCTCGCTGCAGTTGCCGAATGGGTGGGACTACATTACCGGGTCAATTTCGACGCGGAGCCGGCCGAGCGCAAAGCGGATTGGGTTCGACGCTACAACGAATCTCACGTGGAGTAGACACCAATTCAGAGCGGTTCCCAACGCCCAGGCCTTCCCGGCCTGGGCGTTTTCTCGTGGGCAAATAGGATCCTTGTCGCCGTGTCTCGGAAACCAGCCGTCGGCGATCGATTTTACTGCCCAGCGTCCCGCATCTCTCCAGCAATCGATGCCGCCTTTCGCGGCCTTTTTTGGGAGATCAGCAATGAAAAACGTGATGAAGTTCGCAGGTGGTTTTCTGCTCGGGTTCCTCGGGCTCTTTCTGATCCTGGTGGTCATGGCGATCCTGGACCGCCTGCTGGGCAATACCGGCATGTGGGCTGTGGTTGCGGCGAGCGGATTCATGGCGCTGCCGTGGGCCATCGGCGTGGTCCGTCGCTTGACTGGTCAGACCCCGGTTTCACGAGCGAAGATGCTGGGCATTGCCGGACGACGGTGATGGTTGCCCTGGCACCGCAGCGCAGTGTATCCCTGACAACGACGCTGAAGCGAGTCCTATTCGCTGCAGAGCATGCGGATGCGGCGGTAGCCGAACTGCTGGAAGCGGGCGACCGCGATGGAGAGGACACTTCGCTAGTCGAAGAAGCGATCACCTGGTTCGAGGCGTTCTTCGGGCACCTCTGCGGGTTCGCGTAGGTTGAGACGTACCCCGACCCCGGCCGCGGATATTCCGCCGCCGGGGTTTG
>Ga0172380_10006161_pt1 | contig 14103 bp, 12 predicted proteins | sample Leawe162metaG_FD_119747 | JGI IMG/M metagenome (GOLD analysis project Ga0172380, IMG submission 119747) | Leachate microbial communities from a municipal landfill in Southern Ontario, Canada - Leachate well 162 metaG | ecosystem: Engineered > Solid waste > Landfill > Unclassified | place... | reverse complement strand
GCCGAAGACCATACCAACCGCGAAATGTCGGAAAGTGTAGCTACCGTAGCCGATAAGGTTGGTATGGCACAGGTGGTGGTCAATAATGATATCGTATCTGCTCCTCAGGCTGAATTTGATGCTACTATTGCCGATATGCGGGCTAAAGAAGCGATGATGCCTGCGGTTTCACGCGAGGAAATCAAAGCGAAAGGCGACTATTCCTCGTCTATTGGTCAGTTGGAGAAATCACGTAAATATTTCGCTACTCTACCTCCTGATCAGGTACCTGCGAAGGGTGAAGACCTTAAATTATACTCTACCGAACTTTATCAATCCATCAACCCATTTTGGGTCGTGGTGCTTACGCCTGTCATCGTAGGTATTTTCGGATTTATGCGCAGCCGCAAACGCGAACCCAGCACACCTTCTAAAATTGCAATTGGTCTGGTCATTACTGCATTATCTGCCTTGGTAATGGTGGGCGCCGTATTTGCTACCAACGACTTAAGCGGCAAAGCCGGTTCAATGTGGTTGATCGCCTCCTATGGCGTAATTACGGTCGGTGAACTCTGTCTTTCACCTATGGGATTATCGCTTGTATCCAAACTTTCACCGCCACGTATCACCGCCTTGATGATGGGTGGATTTTTCCTGGCCATCAGCGTTGGTAACAAACTTTCGGGCATGTTGTCCGGCTTGTGGGAGACTATCGATCAGAAAGAAAACTTCTTCTTCCTCAATTTTGCGTTGGTAATGGTAGCTGCAACTGTCATGATCGTAATGCTGAAGTGGATGAATGGGGTAATGCGGGAAAACAACGTCAAATAAATTTTTTTAAAATAGCTTGAACGAAACCCTCCATCTGTCGAGGGTTTTGTTCATTTTAGCCCTCTAATAAATTTTTATATGCGTTTAGAAGCCATACAAAACTTTGAAGGAAAGTACCCGAAACAACTCTGGTACCTCTTCCTGTCCGAAATGTGGGAACGATTCAGTTTCTACGGCATGCGCGGGATGCTCACCTTCTTTATGGTGAACCAACTTTTCCTCGACGAAAAAGCGGCCAATCTGCAGTACGGTGCAACACAAGCTTTTGTGTATGCTTTTACTTTTATTGGCGGTTTATTTGCCGACCGCATACTCGGATTTCAAAAGTCACTCTTTTGGGGTGGTCTATTAATGATTACAGGTAGTTTGATTTTATGCGCCGATCCTAAAGAGTTTTTTTTCCTGGGATTGAGTTTTAATATCATTGGTACCGGCTTTTTTAAGCCAAACATTTCTACCATGGTAGGTGCACTCTACAAAAAAGATGACCCTCGGCGCGATGCAGGTTTTTCACTGTTTTACGCTGGTATCAACCTGGGTGCTTTATTGGGCGGTTATGCCTGTATTGCCATCGGAAAAGGTACCATGTTGGCCAATATTGTTCCGGAAGGAGCCCGTTGGAATGTGGCTTTTGGTTTGGTGGCACTCGTAATGACCATCAGCTTAATCACCTTCGTTTTTACGCGTAAAAGTATGGGCCCTATTGGTTTATCGCCATTTCAGGCAGCCAATGAAGATGCCATCACTCCTGTCAAAAACAACAAAAAGTGGCAGGAATATGCTGTATACATCGGTGGTTTGTTGTCGATTCCATTGATCATCAAAATGGTGTCGAATACGGTGTATACCGACTGGTTTATGTATATCATCGGACCATTCAGCTTGGTTTATCTCTTTTATGAGATGTCGAAACATACCTTCGATGAGGTGAAGAAGCTGATTGCAGCTTTGTTGTTCATCCTCTTTTCGGTGGTTTTCTGGGCCATATTCGAACAGGCAGGGGGCTCCCTCAGTTTGTTTGCTGCTAATAACCTGGACGATACACTTTTCGGCGTATTCAAACTCGACCCGAATGGGGTAAACAATTCAGCCAACTCACTTTTTGTTATCATTTTTGCCCCGTTAGTGGGTCTTTTGTGGCTATTTATGGCCAAACGCAAAATTGAGCCGAATACAGTCGTCAAATTTGGACTTGGCTTCCTCCTATTAGGTGGCGCTTTTTACATCTTTTACGCTACCCGCTTGTTTGCCACCGTTAGTGGCATCGTATCCCTCGATGTATTCACCATGGCCTATTTTGTGGTCACCTTAGGTGAATTGTGTTTGTCGCCTATAGGTTTGTCGATCATGACCAAACTCTCCCCTAAACGCCTCCAGGGCAATATGATGGGCATGTGGTTCCTGGCCAGCGCTTATGGTCAGTACGTAGCCGGCCTATTCGGCGCCAGCATCGTTTCGGATGTGGAGAATGCCACAGCCATGGACAAGCTCATTTCTTATACCGATGGCTATAAACAATTCGCTCTTTATGCAGTTATAGCAGGGGTAGTACTTATCGCCATCTCCCCATTAATGCGCAAGCTGATGGGAGATGTGAAATAGTAAATCACTTTAATAAAAAGAAAAGGGCTTCTCCAACCGGAGAAGCCCTTTTTTGGTTAAGTTCGAAAGAAGTCCGACTTATTTCAAATGCATAGTCAAAAAGTCGGTGATTTTGGTAAACAGCTGTAAACGGGTATTCCCACCGCCTATACCATGATTTTTATCTGGATAAGCCATAAAATCGAACTGTTTGTTGGCATTCACCAGCTTTTGAGCCATCACCATGCTGTTTTGGAAGTGTACATTGTCGTCGGCTGTGCCATGAATGAGCAAATAAGGCCCTTTGAGCTTATCGGCATGCGAGCTCGGACTGTTATCGTCATATCCTTCCGGGTTCTCCTGAGGCGTACGCATATAACGTTCGGTATAGATGGTGTCGTAAAAACGCCAGTTGATCACCGGAGCAACCGCTACACCGGCTTTAAATACATCGGCACCCTTGGTAACGGCGAGTGAACTCATATACCCACCATAACTCCAGCCAAACATGGCGATGTTTTTAGCATCTACATAAGGTAAGGTGGCGAGATATTTGGCGCCGTCGATCTGGTCTTCGATTTCGTACTTGCCGAGCTGCTGGTAGGTGACTTTTTTAAAGTCACGACCCCGGGCACCTGTACCCCGGTTATCGATGGATACCACTACAAATCCCTGTTGAACGAGGTATTGGAAGTACATATAATATTGGCCAAACGACTCATCTACGGTCTGACTGCCCGGTCCGCCATAAACGAACATCAAAACTGGGTACTTCTTCTTAGGGGTAAGCACAGTCGGTTTCAGCATCCAGCCATTTAATGCCACACCACCGGGGGTATTAAAAGTGAAAAATTCCTTTTTCGCGAGTTTGTAGGAAGCCAGTGTCTTTTTTAAGTCGGCATTGTCTTGCACCATGCGAATTTGTTTGCCGCTGTTGTCGTGTACACTCACCACCAACGGGCTATTCGCCTCGCTGTGGTAATTGATATAATGACTGAAGTTTTTGCTGAATGTGGCGCTGTTTTTACCGGGATTCGTGCTGATTTTGGTCATTTGACTGCCATCCAGCTTCACTTTATACACCATACGCGACATTGGATTAGGCTCAGCCGCCTGGAAATACACCATATCGTTGGCTTCATCTACCCCATAAAAGCTGGTTACATCCCAGTTGCCTTTGGTAATCGCACCGAGTTCTGCACCACTTAAATCGTATAAATAGAGGTGTTTAAAGCCGCTTTTTTCACTGCTCCATATGAATTTTTTCCCATCCTGTAAAAAGGTCAGGTCGTCTTCTACATCTACCCAGGCCGCATCGGTTTCGGTTAATATAACGCGGGTACTGCCATCGCGTGCATCTACCAAAACCAGCTCCAATTTGTTCTGGTGGCGGTTAATACGCTGAAACCAGGCGGTATTGGCATTTTTTGTCCAGCCGGCACGCGCTACATATTCGTTGCCTTCACCGACTTCAATTTTGCGAATAGTTTTGCTGTCCACATTGTAGAGATGCATACTCACAGTCGCATTTTTTTCACCGGCTTTGGGGTATTTGAAGGTGAAATTGGTAGGGTAGAGGCCATCATAGATGGGCATCACAAATTCCGGTACTGCTTTTTCGTCGAAGCGGTAAAAGAAGATGTTTTTACTGTCGGGAGACCAGAAAAAAGCCCGGGTAAAGCCAAATTCCTCTTCATATACCCAGTCGGTACCGCCATTGATAATTTCGTTTTGTTTGCCATCAAAAGTGAACTGCGTTTCAATGCCGCTGGCAAGCTCTTTAATGAATAGGTTGTTCTCCCGCATAAAACCTACTTTTTTGCCGTCGGGAGAGAAGGTGGCATAGGCCTGTTTGCCATTGGGCGAAAGCGCTTTCAGGCTTTTCGTCTTTTTATCATAAACGAAGTTGTTTTCGCGGCTCGAATGGCGATAAATCTGTTCGGCATCCGTGCTCAGCAAAAACATCGACTCATCTGCATTTGGGGTATAACTCCCAAAATTGATGGGTTTGCTGCTGTCTTGCGGGGTAAGCCAAGCTTGTTTGAGCAGGGTATCTATGGCTTTGCCGCTGGCAAAATCATAAAGCACCAGTGCCTGCTTGGGTTGATACACCACCGAAGCATAACTTTTGCCATCCTTCATCGGATTTACGCCATAAAGCGACTTAGCACTGAATTTATTACTCGCAATCACCTCTTTTAGGGTGAGTTGGGTGGTATTGGCTGCTGGTTTTGTTTGTGCAACAGCTGTTAAACTTAAGCCGGCAAGTAGGAGACCGGACAGGAAAATACGCATCATAAAATCAAATTTCAACCCCCTAAAATACGGAAAGCAGCGTTTCGGTGGCTGTTAAAAGGTGTGACTTTCTCCGGAGGCAATTTTGTGCAAAAGCGGTGCATTTTTATCGACTGTCATGTTTTACTTTCGTTCATTCATCCATTATGAAACAATATCACGACCTCATGCGCCATGTGCTCGAAAACGGCGCGCGTAAAGAAGACCGCACCGGCACCGGCACCATCAGTGTTTTCGGCTATCAGATGCGTTTTGATTTGCAGCAAGGTTTTCCCATGGTTACCACCAAAAAATTGCACTTACGATCTATTCTTCATGAATTGTTGTGGTTCCTGAAAGGCGAAACCAATACGGCCTATCTCAAAGAAAACGGCGTGAGCATTTGGGACGAATGGGCGGATGAAAAGGGCGAACTGGGTCCGGTGTACGGTTACCAGTGGCGCAGTTGGCCAACCGCCGACGGCCGCCACATCGATCAGATCAGTCAAATCATCAACACCCTCAAAAAAAATCCGGATTCCCGCCGCATCATCGTCTCCGCCTGGAATGTGGGTGAAATCGAAAACATGGCCTTACCGCCTTGCCATGCCTTTTTCCAGTTTTATGTGGCCGATGGTAAACTCAGCTGTCAGTTGTATCAACGCTCCGCAGATATTTTCCTCGGCGTACCGTTTAACATTGCTTCTTACGCCTTACTTACGCTCATGGTAGCTCAGGTATGTGGCCTCCAGCCCGGTGATTTTATTCACACCTTCGGAGATGCACATCTGTACATAAACCACCTCGAACAAACCGAACTCCAGCTCAGCCGCGATTTCCGGCCGCTGCCGCAAATGAAAATTAACCCGAATGTGAAAGACATTTTCGACTTCAAATTCGAAGATTTTGAATTGGTTGATTATCATCCGCATCCGCACATCAAGGCGCCGGTCGCTGTTTAATTCAAAATTCAAAATTTCAAATTCAAAATTTAGTATTTGGAATTTATGAAGTGTTTTCTGAAAGTTGTACATTAGATTAGTGTAGTGTTGCCAAGTCCATGGTCCATTGTCGATAGTCCATTTTACTGGCTATGGAACATCGGCTGAAACACGCTTCGCTGGATGGAGTATCTCAACCATTAAAACTGGTCTTTCTACAATGCGTAATCTCACTTTATTCGCCGTTTTCCTACTATTCAGCAATCTTTTGCACGGGCAAAGCCAGCAAATAAGCTTGCAGGCTAAACCCAATTTACTGCCCGATTATTTCGTGCTAAAAAATGAGCCGGATACCATTTTTGTAGATAAAGTGAAACAGTATGCCCTAACTAACGGACGATTTACGAACGTAGAATTCACAACCAATCAGGGCAAAAGGAAATTTACGAAACAAGAATTAGCCAATATCCAGGCATGTAGAATGTACGATAAGCCCAGATTACTGCATGTGTTTGAAGGCGATAAAATTGAACATCTCGGTGTTTTGACGGAGGGGCCGCTACTTTTGTTGGTACGCGGAGTTTATATGGAGATGGAAACGGAAGATGAAATTGAAATGGTTAGAACGGAGCATTACTACTGGTGGCAAGCGGGTAAAATGATTGAAGTGGATACAGCAGCCATCACCAAAGGAGTCGAACACTTAACATCTCAGTGTAATATCAATACTGAAAGTCCCGGCACATCCGATAAAGACGGCCTTATCCAGCTAACTAACCAGCTGAACCAGCATTGCAACAACCAACTCGTCTGGTAATTTAAAGTACCACAAAGGTGGTTCCTACTTCGTAATTTTGATTCCCGCGTTAGCGGGGATTGCGAGGCTCAGCAACGCAATTTGAAATTTTGAATTTGAAATTTTGAACTCAATCCTGGTCGCTGCGGCGCAAAACAATGCCATTGGTGGTAATAACGACCTGCTCTGGCGTATACCCGAAGATCTGAAACGGTTTAAGGCCCTCACCATGGGCAAAATGTGCATCATGGGTCGCAAAACCTATGAGAGTATCGGTAAACCACTTCCAGGCCGGCGTTTTGTGATTATTAGTCGCGATTTGACCTATAAAGTAGCGGGCTGCGTTGTTGTTTCTTCCCTCGAACAAGCCCTGGCATTGGGCAAAAACGAAACAGAAGTGATGATTATCGGAGGAGGCGAAATTTACCGCCAAGCCCTGCCTTTTACCGATAAAGTATATCTCACCCGGGTGATGGCCGATTTTGAAGGGGATACTTTTTTCCCGGAGCTGCCAGTTAAGGAATGGCGGGAAACAGAAAAAAGTGAGGTTTTTGAAACGATTGCCGGTTTAAAATACCAGTTTATCGACTTGATACGGGCTTAAACTGCTGCCCCCAACAAATAGAGGGTGGCCATGCCGGTGAGTATGGCCAGACCAAAACTGAGTAGGGTACCTACCAATATGTATTCCGTTAATCGCCTGTCTTTGGCACGTTTGAGGTCACCAAAACGAAATACCGATTTGGCAGCCAGCAAAAAGCCAATGGCTTCCCAGTGGTTGGTTACAATAAATACAAATACCAGTATCCGCTCAATAATCCCAATATACTGCCCGGCATTGGCCAGTGTTTTTTCGCCGTCTTTTTCTGCCGAAGGCGACCAAATTGCGAGTACTTGCTTGAGAACAAGTGCAGCCGGATAACTTATTAGCACAAGTGCCGTGCTGTAAATCAGCAGGCGTTGCTGGTTATAAGCAGCCAGTTGTAGTGGCGGGTTTTCAACTATGATCCAGATTACCAACAAACTGAGGAGGTGGAGCAGCTGGTCAAAAAAGAACCAATTCCGTTCCGTTTTTTCTTGCTGAAAATAGAGTTTCGCCAGGTCGATAAGGTAGTGGATGCTCAAAAGGACCAGCGCTGTTTTCCAGCTGTTTGTCAGTGCAAAAACCAACAAACCATGCACCAACACATGCAAATAGAGTTGGGGAGCGGCAATTTTGAGCCGCTTTTTTTCTTTCACCCAGGAGGTGGGCTGCAGTAAAAAATCACCAATCAAATGCGCCAGTATCAATTGGAGGAGCAGTATCATCGACTGAGGCTTTTTACTTTTTCCCGGTAAAGTGTATTTAACTCCATTAGTTCAGCAATCCGGCTGCGTTGCAGGCGCTCACTTACGGTATGTTGTTTGATTTGCAGTTGCTGACCTAATTCCGTTTGTGTGGCATCCGGAAATTCCAGTAAGGTGAAAACAGTATGCGCTGAAGTCACTGTCCAATTATCCATACTTAGGGAGGCAAATTTCAGCAGCAGATTGAAGGTTTTATCAAAGTCAGCATCATTACTTTTGAGCGCGAGTTTGATTTTATCCTGTTTGAGCGTTTCAAATTTTTCACCCGAATGGATAAAAGCCGTGCCATTACTTTCTGAAAGTCGTTTGGCGGCATAGCTGATGTCGCCCAGGCCGATAGCCATACGTACATCCAGTCCGCCTATACTTTTGAGCAGCGCTTTGATTTTATAGGCAACCCACAATACATCTGCCGTATCGCTAATTTCCAGTTGGAAACTATCGCCCCGGAAAATTTCCCAGCATTCTAATTCCGGCCCGATACCTTCAAAAAGTGTTTTGAGCGGGTTCAGCCAAAGTTCCGGGTTTTTTTGTCGGCGCGAAGCAACGATATCGCCGGTGATTATCCCTACCATCTGATTATCGTGTTTTTAAACGATAATCAAATTTATCGTTTTTATTGGCGATACCAAAACAATTTATCGTTTCAGGACACGATAATTGCAATTATCGTGTTTAAAGACGATAATTTAATTTATCGTTTATTTAGACGATACTTTCGGCTATTAACAAACAGCGGAAGCTATTTTTTTCGAATATTTAATTCAATCTCAAAATTGCCAGCATCCTGCCAATTCCATTGCGCCGTTGCATGGCTACGTAAATGCACATCTATCATGACATTTTTTGTTGAACCCAGCGCAATCATTTGGACTATTTCCTGATACATATTTACGAAAACAGTATCACTGGCAACTGCCTCTGCCAATAGGTCGTTGATTTTATCATGACCGGTTCCGGAGGCTATCAGCTCAATATTTTTTCCTTGTAGTTCATAAATAACCTCTCCAAAACCATCCGGACCCCCATCCCGGGCTTTGATGCTAATTTGGGTGATTCGTTGCTCTATAAGACCCGAACCTGGCAAAACCAATACAGCCGTCAACAGCAGCAACAAACGAATAGAACGCAGCAGGATAGGTCGGATTACCATTTATTTCCCGTTCGAAAAACCGAGTTTTTTGCCGGTAGTTATGCCCGCGTTGCCATTTTCGAATAGTTTTTGTGCTAAAGTGACTTCATGTACGATTTCAAAAGGAGGGGTAACCAGGTCAAAATCGAGGGCATACAACATGCTGGTTTCAACGATGGCACAAAGTTGCTCTTCGCCAAGTTCCTGGTTGGCAAAATCTCCGAATAAGAAGCCCAGCTGCTTTTTGCCTTCCACAAAAAAGTGGTTCTCGTGATTGATAAATATCCGCCCGATGAGGTGACCCACATCATTCAGGCGGTTGTACTTATAGCTGTCCGATAAAAAATTATAGATATCAATTTTGCCGCAAAAAGAGCGGTTGGGATCTACCTGGACGTAAGGGGTCTGATGCACAAAATGTTTGTGATCAAAAGAAAACACATTGCTGTGCATATTAAACACCAACATATCGCCCGAAAACTTGAGCTCACATTCGAATAAACTGCGGTCATTAAAACGCACTTCCACATTCGGATTAGCTACCGACATACGTCCGTCAAGATCCTTTTCGATTTGCTGGAGTATGTCTTTCAGCTGCTCAAAACGAGCCAGGGTATTGCGGTAAATCGACTGTTTTAAGCCCGATTTGTGCTGAAGCAGCTCAAAAATTTGTTCTCTTTTTTCCGACATATCAATACGCTTTGGCAAACAACACCCTTTGAACAGAAGTATTGCCCGACAAGATACATTTTCCTGCTTCAGCTGTGTTGTTCAGTGGGATACAACGAATGGTGGCCTTGGTCATCTCCTTGATTTTGGTCTCCGTTTCAGGCGTGCCATCCCAGTGGGCAGCGATAAAACCACCTTTATTATCCAGCAAATCTACAAACTCCTCCCAACTATCGGCCTTGTGGGTCATTTCGCTGCGGTAATCGAGGGCTTTTTGGAAGATGTTCTGCTGGATTTTTTCAAGCAGGTGCAACACTTTGTCGCCGATGTCGGTGGTTTGCAGACTTTCCTTCTCACGGGTGTCGCGGCGGACCACCTCAACCGTGCCGTTTTCGAGGTCGCGCATGCCCATCGCAATACGAACAGGCACACCTTTCATCTCGTATTCGGCAAACTTCCAACCCGGACGGGCTTTTTCGTCATTGTCGAATTTTACGCGTATACCTTTAGCTTCGAGTTCCTTTTTGAGCTTTTCACCGGCAGCATTGAGTACGGCTACACTTTCTTCACCTTTATAAATAGGTACAATTACAGCTTGGATAGGGGCAAGTTTGGGGGGGATGACCAAGCCATCATCATCGCTATGCGCCATGACGAGGGCACCCATAAGGCGGGTAGAAACGCCCCAGCTCGTAGCCCACACAAAATCGCGGCCGCCTTCGGCATTGGCAAATTGTACGTCGAATGCTTTGGCGAAGTTTTGTCCCAGGAAGTGGGAGGTACCAGCCTGAAGTGCTTTGCCGTCTTGCATTAAGGCTTCGATACAATAGGTGTCGATAGCGCCGGCAAAACGTTCGTTGGCGGTTTTTACACCTTTGATGACCGGCACACCCATCCATTCCTCGGCGAAGGTGGCATACACGTCCAGCATTTTGCGGGTTTCTTCGATGGCCTCTTCGGCAGTAGCATGGGCAGTATGACCTTCCTGCCAGAGGAATTCGGTTGTCCGCAAAAATAGACGGGTACGCATCTCCCAGCGGACCACATTCGCCCATTGGTTGATGAGCAAAGGCAAATCGCGGTAACTCTGAATCCAGTCGCGGTAGGTATTCCAGATAATGGTTTCTGAGGTAGGGCGGACAATCAATTCTTCCTCCAGTTTGGCATCCGGATCTACAACTATACCCCCTTCGCCATCGTTTTTGAGGCGGTAATGGGTTACCACCGCACACTCTTTGGCGAAACCTTCAACGTGGGCTGCTTCTTTATTAAAAAATGACTTGGGGATGAATAAAGGGAAATAAGCGTTGCTGTGACCCGTATCTTTAAACATCTGGTCGAGTGCCCGCTGCATATTTTCCCAGATGGCATAACCATAAGGTTTAATCACCATACAGCCACGAACAGCTGAATAATCGGCAAGACCGGCTTTGATAACCAGGTCGTTATACCACTGAGAATAGTCCTGATCGCGTGGCGTGATTTCTTTGGCCATGAATTTTATTACGTTTTGGAATGGATGTTGTTGTATAAATTTTTGTTATCCGCGAACAAAGATAGCCACATTCAACGTTAAGGTTAAAGCGCATCCATTAAAGAGGAGAATATCATGAAAAATTGGCCCATACTTAGTACCCTGATCGCATTGCTCGCCCTCTCGGCCTGTAATCCGACCAGCCGCTTTGCACAACAGCGATACGACGATGATCTCTACTACGTATCCAGTGGTGAAGCCGCCCGCCGAGCAGATGCTGCGCCGGCACAACGACCGTCAGGAACCCGCCCCTCTACTTATGAGGAATACCAGAGCGGCCGCACCTACGACGAACAATACGCCAACGAAGATTATGATCAAAACGATGAGCGTTACAACAGCCGCGATTACAGCCGTAATCTCGACCGATATAATGATCCGCTCTGGTACGACCCATCCTTTAGCATGGGTTTAGGAATGGGAATGGGTATGGGAATGGGCGGATATTGGGGTTCGCGGAGTTATATGTTGTTTAATCCTTATTTCCCTCCTTTCTGGTCCATGCGTCCGGGCTGGAGCCTCTCTATGGGTTACGGTTTTGGAGGTTTCGGCATGGGATTCGGTTATGGCAACCCCTGGATGGGTGGTTTTTACGACCCTTTCTACAGTCCCTTTTACAACCCCTGGTATAATCCATGGAACAATCCGTGGTATGGTGGTGGTTGGGCAGGTGCAGGCGATTGGGGTGCTCCGGCAGGTCCCGCCATTCCACGTCAACCGGCCAGAAGTACACGGGCAGGCAGTGCAGCTCCGCCAAGGCCACGTTCAGTGTTCACCACGCCACGGGAAGCGAATACCGCCAATCAGGTGCCAGCATCACGTATTAATCCTGCAGGCCGGAATGCCACTACACCAGCGGGCCGTCAACCGGCGAATCGGGTGAGTCCCGGTCAAACACCGGCTGGGCGACAACCGACATCTACGCCAAGCCGGATTAATCCGGCGCCAAGCAGGAGTAATCCAGGCGTACAGCCTGCGAACAGAGATGGTTTTAACCGGCCAAGTGCACCAACCAGGCCAAGTACAGCGCCATCAACGCCGCCAAGTCGGGGCACATCTCCGGGTTATACGCCACCGAGTCGGGGCACATCCCCGGGATATAGTCCGCCAAGCAGAGGTGGCTCCACACCTTCGGGTGGTGGGGGAAGCCGACCAGCCGGAACAGGTGGCAGTCGTCCAAGATAAATTGAGAGACATATGAAAAGGATATTCATCATCGCAGCAATTGTGCTGAGCGGTACAGGCTTGGTACAGGCACAAAATGAAATTGATTTGCTCAATCTGGCCTTAACCCGTCAGAGTCCGAGTGCGCGTATGGCAGCCATGGGGGGTGCATTTAATGCCCTCGGCGCCGATGCAGGCGCCATCACCCTAAACCCGGCCGGACTGGGCAGCTTTCGCCGATCTTCGGTGAGTTTTACCCCCGGTTTAAACTTTACCGGAAGTAAAGGGACATATCTGGGTGCGGATGACAAAGACAAAGCCGTTGGCGGATATATCGGTCAGCTGGGTTATGTATATAGTCAGGATCTCAGCAAACGAAATAGTGTTGGTGGATCTGCCTGGAAATACGTGAACTACGGATTTACCATCAACCGCACGAATAGTTTTCTGAACAATCAACGCTACAAAGGAGTGAACAGCGACCACAGTATGGTCGATTTATTTGTGCAAGAGGCCAACACCGATCCCGACGTTTTCCGACCCGAAAACTATCCTTATACCGCTTCGCTGGCCTATACCACAGGTTTGATTTTTCCAAGTGTACCAGGCAACGACTCCAGCGTGTTTATGGGTATAGTACCCAATGCCGGCATTGAACAAAGTGGCCGTTTACGCACCCGGGGCGCCACTAACGAATATTCCTTTTCGGTAGCCGGTAATTATAATAATATGCTCTTTTTGGGCGGTTCGGTGGGTCTGGTATCGACAAGTTATACCAATATCAGCAATTATACGGAGCGGGACCATATGGATACCATCTTCGACTTTAAAGACTTTACCTACCAACAATCCCAATTTGTGAATGCCGATGGGGTTGTTATAAAGTTAGGTGCCATACTGCAGCCGGTGGAGTGGTTACGACTGGGTTTATCGTATGAATCACCCACCTGGTATACCGTAAGTGACGATTATGAGACCAAAATTGACGCGAATTACGATTCCGTGCCGGTTTTTGCTTCAGCAGCTTCGCCGGTTTATACCCCTTTTATCTATACTTATAATAAACCCGGCCGTATTACTGCCGGTATGGCCTTCCTTTTTGGAGCAGTGGCATCGCTTTCAATCGATTATGATTATATCGACTACAGCAAAATGAATGTAGAGGCATTAAACAATGCGGATGCCGTAATTTGGGCAGCTAACCTGAATAATACCGTTCGTTCTACTTTCAAAGCGACCAGTAATGTGCGTATTGGCGGTGAGTATATTTATGGACCGCTGGCTTTTCGGGCAGGGTTTGCTTATTGGGGCAGTCCTTATCAGGAAGGTGTAAACACTGGCGGCGCTGATTACAGTCGATTAGATTATACCGCCGGTGCCGGTGTGAAACTGGGCAAAGTAGGTTTGGATTTATCTGTGATTCACAACCGCACCAAAGGTTATTGGTTGCCGTATTATTTAGATGGTCGGAATACCTACGATGTACAGTTTCGCAACAACCAAACCATGGTACAGGCGACCATGAGTTTCCGACTCGATTAATTGCAATCACCTACCTGAAGTGGTAGAAATCTTTTCTACTGCTTCAGGATTTTAGATGTTTTGAGTTTTCCGTTCGTTTCAACCAGCAGGAAATACATGCCTTGTTGAAGTGTGGAGATGTCGACCTGAAAATTCTCATTTAGTGGGCTGGATAAAAGGATTTTTCCCTGAATATCGCATATGCGAACAGTGGCGCGGTCTGTTACTGTTAGTCCGTCAATGGTGATAAAATCCGATGCCGGATTGGGGTAGATTTTTAATTCCGGTAATTGAACTTCTTTCGAGCTTAGGTATTGGGCACAATCATGATTTG
>Ga0172380_10006160_pt1 | contig 14104 bp, 15 predicted proteins | sample Leawe162metaG_FD_119747 | JGI IMG/M metagenome (GOLD analysis project Ga0172380, IMG submission 119747) | Leachate microbial communities from a municipal landfill in Southern Ontario, Canada - Leachate well 162 metaG | ecosystem: Engineered > Solid waste > Landfill > Unclassified | place... | reverse complement strand
CGGTCCTTGCCGGCGTCGTCGTCCGCGCCGGAGCGCGTGTTGGCGAGCACGAGGCCCGCGAGGAGGTGCGGGTACTTCTTCGCGAAGGCGAGGGCGATGTAGCCGCCCATCGACAGGCCGACGACGACCGCCTTGCCCATCTCCGCGTAGTTCATCTGGTAGGCGACGTAATCCGCGGCCGCCTCCATCGTCATGACCTCGCCGGCGTCCATGGTGCCGCCGAAGCCGGGCATGTCGGGCGCGAGCACCGGCAGGTCGTGGCGGAACGCCATGACCTGCGGCCCCCACTGGGAGGAGTCGACGGGGAACGCGTGGATCAGGACCAGGCCAGCATCGATCGGCATGAGCATCCCTTCGGTGCCGCCCTGGGTGGATGGGCGGGCGCTGTCGGCGGTGTGGGTGTCGGTCAGCGGCCGCGGAAACGCGACCGTGACAGAGAGTGCGCCCCGCGACGCTGATTTTGCAAGCGCCTACAGTGGGGGCACGCCTCGTCCGCAGCGGTGCGGCGAGGCATGCGAGCGGCACACGGACGGCCTCGCTGCGAGGCCGGGGAGCGGGGGATGCGATGCGCGTCGGGCTGGTCGGAGCGGGGCGGATGGGCGGCGGGATTCGCGCGCGCTGGCTGAAGGCCGGCCACGAGGTCGTCGTCTACGACGCCGACCCGGCGCGCAGCGACGTGCCCTCGCTGGAGGCGCTCGTGGGCGCCCTCGAGGCTCCGCGCGTGGTGTGGGTGATGGTGCCCGCGGGCGAGCCGACCGAGGCGACGATCATGGAGGTCGCCAGCCACATGGCGCCGGGCGATGTGGTCATCGACGGCGGTAACAGCAACTTCCACGACTCCCAGCGGCGCGGCGAGGTGCTGCGTGAGGCCGGGCTCCACTTCGTCGACTCCGGCACCTCCGGCGGCATCTGGGGCGAGGCCAACGGCTACTGCGTGATGGTCGGCGGCTCCGACGAGGCGCTGGCGATCACCCGCCCGCTGTTCGAGGCGATGACCGAGCCGGGCGGCTGGGAGCACCTGGGCCCCGTCGGCACCGGCCACTTCGTGAAGATGGTGCACAACGGCATCGAGTACGGCCTGATGCAGGCCTACGGCGAGGGCTTCGGGCTGCTGAAGGCGTACGACACGCCGCTCGACCTGGAGCGCATCTCGGCGCTGTGGATGCATGGCAGCGTCGTGCGCTCGTGGCTGCTGGAACTCGCGGTTCACGCGTTCAGTGTGGATCCGGATCTGGAGCGGCTGAACAGCGTCGTGGACGACTCCGGCGAGGGGCGCTGGATGGTGCAGGAGGCGGTCGACCGGGCGGTGCCGATGAATGTCATCGCCGCCGCGCTGTTCGCGCGCTTCGCGAGCCGCGAGGAGAACCCGTTCTCGATGCGCGTGCTGGCCGCGCTCCGCAACGAGTTCGGCGGCCACGCCGTCCACACGAGCTAGGGCGTACGAAGAACCGTCGAGGGCTCAGCGGGTCGAGGCGGCCCGCGAGCCCCGGCGTGCGGGCGGTGCGGCGGCCTCGTTCACCTCGGTGGGCTCGCCATCCGGGTCGAAGATGTAGCCCACGCCGCGCACCGTGCGAATCAGCAGCCGCGACCCCGGCCCGCCGAGCTTCGCACGCAGCCGCGAGACCCACACGCGCAGGAACTGCAGGTCCTCGCGGTACTCGGGGCCCCACACCTGGCTCAGGATGTCGCCACCCGTCAGCAGCCGCCGCGGGTTCGCCGCAAGGTAGGTGAGCAGCGCCCACTCGGTGCGCGTCAACGTGACCGGGGCGCCGTCCCGCATGACCGTGCGATGCTCCAGGTCGACCTCGACGCCGCCGGAGGAGATGTGCGTCGCCGCAAGCGCGGCGTCCTGCCCCATCACCTCGTGGATGCGCGACGCGAGCTGCTCCGCGGTGAACGGCTTGCGCAGGGCGTCGCCGCTGCGCATCGACTGCCCGGCGCCGCGACCGTCGGTGAGCATGATCGCCGGCACCGGCCCGCGCGCACGAAGGCGGCGCAGCACCTCGAGCCCGGGGATGCCGGGGAGGTCGACGGCGAGCACGAGGAGGTCGGGGCGCTGCAGCTCCGCGACGCGCAGGGCGCGCTCGCCGCTGCTCGCGGTGACCACGCGCATGCCGTGCCGCCGCAACTCGCGGCGTACGAGATCGACGGATGCGGAATCCGCATCTGCGATGAGCGCGATCTGAGGCCGACTGGTCATGCCGCCCGCTCACGCCGGGTGTACGAGCACGCGGAGGAGCCGCGCATCGAAGACGAACCACCACCCCGCGTGTGGTTCATCGCTCACTGCATCCATGCTAGCGATACGCACCAACCCCTTCGGGCAGCCACAATGCCCGTCGAGGAAGAATGACTCTAGCCGCGCATCCGCAGCGCGGCAACTTGCGCGAACGCAGGAGACGAGATCGATGCAGGACTCGATCGCACGCGTCACCGCCGAGGTCGTCGGTTGCACGCTCTGCCCGCGCCTCGTCGCGTGGCGCGAGGAGGTCGGCCGCGAACGTCGTGCCGCATACCGCGACCAGCAGTACTGGGCGAAGCCTGTTCCCGGCTTTGGTGACAACGAGGCGCGCCTCGTCGTCGTCGGGCTCGCGCCGGCGGCGCATGGCGGGAACCGCACCGGGCGCATCTTCACCGGCGACCGCTCCGGCGACTGGCTGTTTCGTGCGATGCATCGCGCGGGCTTCGCCAACCAACCGACGAGCGTTGCGCGGGACGATGGCCTGCAACTCATCGATGCGTACGTCACGGCCTCGGTGCGCTGCGCGCCGCCGGACAACAAGCCGACACCGGAGGAGCGTCGCGCCTGCGCGCCGTACCTCGCGCGCGAGTTCGCGCTGCTGACGCGGGCGCGCGTCGTCGTTGCGCTCGGCGGCGTCGCGATGGACGCCGTCGCGAACCTCGAGGGCATGCGGCCCCGTCCGAAGTTCGGGCACGGCGCGGAGGCGACGCTGCCGTCCGGGCGCGTGCTCCTCGGCTCCTACCACCCGAGCCAGCAGAATACGTTCACGGGGCGCCTGACGGAGCCGATGCTCGACGCGGTGTTCGCGCGCGCTCGCGCGATCATCGAGGCTTGACGCGTGCTCGACCGGAGCCCGAAGGTGGCCGCATGGAAGTCGTGAACGAGCTTGCGGTGCGGGGCCTGGTCGTCGGCGTGTTCGCGGAGAACTGCTGGATCGTCGGCAGCCCGCAGACGCACGAGGCGATCTGCATCGACCCCGGCGATGAGCCGGACGAGATCCTCGCGCTCGCCCGCGATATGGGCGTCGAGATCAAGCTGATCGCGAACTCGCACGGGCACGGCGACCACATCATGGCGGTCGGGCCGGTGCAGCGCGCGACCGGCGCGCGCTTCGTGCTGCACGAGGCGGATCTCGAACTGGTGCGCAGCGGATGGCAGGGGATGGCGCAGCGCTTCGGCCTGCGCATCGACGACCCGCCGCCCGACCCCAGTGGATACGTGCGTGAGGGCGATCTGATCGAGGTCGCCGGCGTGCGCCTCCGCACCATCGAGACCCCGGGGCACACGCAGGGCAGCGTGTCGTACTACGACCGCGGCATGCTCTTCAGCGGCGACACGCTCTTCCGTGGCTCGATCGGCCGCACCGACCTGCCCGGCGGCGATCACGAGTCGGAGATGCGCAGCATCTGCGAGCGTCTGCTCACGCTGCCCGATGATACGGTCGTCCTGCCGGGCCACATGGACCAGACGACGATCGGTTTCGAGCGGCAGCACAATCCGTTCATCCTCGAATGGCTGCGCGGGCACGCGTAGTCGAGGCACGAGAAAGGCACGACGATGATCTTCGAGTTGCGCACCTACACTGCGATGCCGGGCCGCCTGCCCGACCTCAACCGCCGCTTCCGCGACCACACCACGAAGATCTGGGGGCGGATGGGCTGGAACATGGTCGGCTTCTGGACGTACAAGTTCGGCGGCCGCAGCGACCAGCTCGTCTACATGCTCGCGTGGCCGGACATGGCGACGCGTGACGCACAGTTCGCGGCGTTCCAGTCTGACCCGGAGTGGCTCGCCTCGCGCGAGGCGTCCGAGCAGAACGGCCCGCTGGTGGCACGCATCTCCTCGGAGATCCTCTCCCCGACCGACTACTCGGCGCTGCGCTAGCACCGGTAGCGCACGGCGCTGCACGACCGACGTGCACTCGCGTAGAGTGCGCGCGTGGAGTCGCGAGCGTTCGAGTGATTCAGTGAGAGAGTCAATGAGAGAGGGAGTCAGAATGCATCGTCGAGTGACGACGCTCCTGTTGGTGGCCGCAGTTGTGGTTGGCTGCGTGCTGGGGACCGGCGTAGCGTCGGCAGCCCCGAAGGTCAAAGTCACGGACGACACGAAGACCCCGCTCAACAACGGCACCCTGAGCCGGGTGCAGAAGACGATCGACGCCGCGGGCACGCCCGTCGCCGGCGGCAACATCGATGTCTACGTCCACGTCATCAACAACGGCACCGGCATCGCGAACGGCGATGTGCCCGACAGCATGATCGCGAACCAGATCACCGTGCTGAACGACGCCTTCGCGTCGCAGGGCTGGACGTTCACCCTCGTCCACACCGACCGGACGACGAACGCCAGTTGGTACACGATGGGCATCGGCTCGTCCGTCGAGACGCAGGCGAAGACCGCGCTGCGCATCGGTGGCTCCCGAGCGCTGAACATCTACACCGCTGCGGTGGTGGACGGCATGGTCGGCTGGTCCTCCCTGCCGTGGAACTACGCGGCTGACCCGAAGGACGACGGCGTGGTGCTGCTCGCCTCCGCCCTGCCGGGCGGCGCTGCGGCCCCGTACAACCTCGGTGATGTCGCGGTGCACCAGGTCGGCCACTGGATGGGCCTGCTGCACACGTTCCAGGGCGGCTGCCACGGCGACGGTGACTACGTCTCCGACACGCCCGCCGAGGCGGAGCCCGGCTTCGGCTTCCCGATCGGTCGCGACTCCTGCCCGAAGGACCCGGGGCTGGACCCGATCGAGAACTACATGGACTTCTCGGATGACTCCGGGATGAACCAGTTCACCGCCGGGCAGGCGGCGCGCGTCAACGCTGCGATGAGCGCCTGGCGCTAGCGCGGCCTGCTTGATGACCCCACACGGAACGCCCCGGCATCGCCGGGGCGTTCTGCTGTCCCGCTGTCGGGACGGTGTCTGTGTGCTCCACGACGAGGCGCTACGGCGCACCCTCGACGATGGTCTCGCCGCCGGGCAGCGTGATCGTGATGTGCGACATCGGCGAGCCCGTGTCGGCGGCGCCGTGCCAGTGCGCCTCGCCCGCCGGGATCACCACGAAGTCGCCGACGCCGACCGTGTGCTCCTCGTCGCCCGCGCCGACCTTGCCGATGCCGTTGACGATGTAGAGCAGCTGGTCGCTCGCGTGGCGGTGCACGCGTGTGCGCGCGCCGGGCGAGAAGTGCACGACCGCCGCGTTGATCTGCTCGCTCAGGCTATCCGCCAAGCCGCGCCCATGCACGGTGCCGTCGAAGATCGGACTGCCCGTCCGGTTGACCGTCTCGCCCTCAGTGGATCGCAGCACACGCATCGTCGTTCCCCTCTCGCTGCGGCGATCGTAGCGCGCGACGGCAGCAGCGTCCCGCGAGGGATGCGGCGCGCGGGGTATAGTCGAGGGCGTCGGCCGGCAGTACGCACGCCGGACCGCGAGGAGGGTTCGATGCACCTGAACGAGGTCGCGAGCGGCCTGGAGCCGCTGGATCTGACGGACTCCGAGGAGCTGGCCAGCCTGCTCACCAGCGCGGCCGACCTCGGCATCGCGCACTCGAAGCCGTCGCGCTACGCCTCGCGCAACACCGTCGTTCGCCATGAGCGACTGCACTTCCTCGAATGGGGCGACGACGCGGCGCCGCCGGTCGTGCTGCTGCATGGCGTGAACCAGAGCTCGCACGCGTGGGATCTCGTCAGCCTGCACCTCGCGGATCGTTACCACGTCTACGCGATCGACCAGCGCGGCCACGGCGACAGCGAGTGGGCGCGCGACCAGGACTACAGCCGCGACGCGATGGTCACGGACGCGCTGGCGTTCATCGAGCAGCAGCGCATCGAGCGCCCGATCATCATCGGCCACTCGATGGGCGGCGGTGTCACGCTTGCCCTCGCACTCGCGCGGCCGGAGTTGGCGCGTGCGCTCGCCTTCGTCGACATCGCGCCGGTGCGGACGGGCGACGGCGGCCGCGAGATCCGCGAGTTCATGGAGCGCAACATCGAGTTCGACCACATCGATGAGTTCGTGGAGCGCGTGCGCAAGTACGACCCGTTCCGCCCGCTGGAGCACATCCACCGCACCGCGCGCTACAACCTGATCCGCCGCCACGACGGCAAGCTCATCGCCAAGTCCGACCGCGTGCTGCACGAGCACGACCGCCCGCGCGGCACGCCGATGAGCGAGATCACGCTCGAGCAGGTGCGCACCCTGGACGTGCCGTCGCTCGTGGTGCGCGGGGAGCACTCGCGTGTCGTGACGCCCGCGGACGCGCAGGCGTTCGTGGAGGCGCTGCCGCAGGGCCGTTTCGCCGAGGTCGAGAAGTGTGGCCACAACGTGCACACGCAGAACACGCCGGGCTTCCTGGAGGCGCTGCGCCCGTTCCTCGCCGACCTGTAGCCGCGCGGAGCGGAGATGCGACGAGGCGCCTCGATCGAGGCGCCTCGTGCGTTGAGCTGCGGTGCGGGTGTGGCGGGCGGCTAGTCGACGCCCAGCAGCTCCACGTCGAAGATCAGCGTCGCCGCCGGCGGGATGACCGGCGGGTAGCCCATCGGCCCGTAGCCGAGGTCGGACGGGATGATCAGCCGGCGCTTGCCGCCGACGCGCATCGTCGCGACGCCGACGTCCCAGCCCTCGATCACGGAGCCGGTGCCGATCGCGAAGGTGAACGGCGAGCCGTGGCTGCGCGACGAGTCGAAGCGCGAGCCGTCGGTCAGCCAGCCGGTGTAGTGCACGCTCACGCGCTGGCCGGTCTGCGGCTGGTCGCCGTCGCCAACCTCTTCCTCGATGTAGCGGAGGCCGCCGGGGCCGTCCTGCACGTCGCCGTCGAGCTGCGGGATGCCGGGCGCGTTGCCCTCGGTGTCTGGCATGTCGTTCCATCCTCGCTGTCGCGCCGCGCCTCGACCGTCGAGACGCGCCCGGGCATGGTGCGGTGCGCGAGCCGTTCCCGCAACGCTCACGCCTCGATCGCGCCTCCGACGGGCGGATCGCGCTGGAGGGTGAACGAGTTGGTCTCGCCGACGCCGCGGAGCCAGACGACGAGCGGCGGCAGGAACGCGAGCACGATCGGGGCCGCGACCGCGCGGTGGTACTCCGCGATGAGCGGCCAGTGGGAGCGGAACTGCTCGACGACGTCGGGGCACGCCGCCGCCAGCGTGATCGTCACCGCCGTCGCCCCCAGCCACCCGCGAGGCTGGAGCGCAGCGAGGGCGACCGGCCACAGCATGTACCACGGGCGGAACCACGTCGCGGCCAGCACCAGGTAGACGAACAGGATCGCAAACGATGCGCCGACGAGGTGGTCGAAGGAGCGACGCGCCTGCCATACCAGCGGCGCGTAGGCGAGCGCGTACAGCAGCTTGGTCCCCGTGAACGCCAACTGCGTCGCCAGCGGCTCCGCGAACCACTGCGAGGTCGCGAGCTGGAGCAGCACGGGCGTCGAGGTGATCGCGTGCTGTGCCTCCTTGCGCACGTTGTCGAACGTCGCGAAGCCCTCCCAGAACGGGAGGTAGATCAGCGCCGCCGTGGCCGCGCCGAGCGCGCACGCCTCGGCGACGTTCAGCGCGCGCTGCCGAGGCGTGCCGGCTGCGTGCGTCCAGATGTAGAGCAGGAACGGTGGCCCCAGTACCGCCGGCACGAACTTCACGAGCACGCCCAGCGTGAGCGCAACGATCGAGGCGTTCCACCGTCCGCGCTCGATGCGCTCGAACGCCAGCAGCACGAACAGCATCATCCACAGGTCGTTGTGGCCGTCCGCGACCACGCGCATCAGCACGAACGGGTTCCAGGCGAACAGCGCCACCGCGAACGCCTCGGCGCCCGGGCGGCGACGGCGCACCAGCACCCAGATCAGCGCGGTGCAGCCCGCGAGCGAGAGCAGTGCCATCGCCTTCAGCGCATACAGCCCCGCGAGCAGGTGCTCGCCCGGCAGCAGCACGGCGGGCGCAACGAGCAGTGACCACAGCGGCCCATACGGCGAGGCGAGCTCCGACCACGACAGGCCGATCGGATACGGGAACAGCCCCTGAGGCATCTGCAGCGGGTTCTCGCCGAAGACCCAGTAGACGCGCCCCATCGCCTGGTAATGGAACATGTCCATGGCGGTCGGCGGGTACATCGGCACCAGCGCGAGTGCGGCGAGCAGCGGGAACCCGAAGAGCGCGACGCGCGACACGCGAGGTGTCCGCCACACCAGCCTCAGCGCGACGGCGTAGAGCGCGAACGTGAGCGCTGCGAAGCCGAGGTACAGCAGCGTCGGCCGCTCCCACCCGGGGCCGAGCAGCGACACGAAGTCGACGCTCACCCCCGCGTCCGGGAACGACGGCGTGAACGGCATCCGCTGCGTCGCCAGCGCGCACGCGAGCGTCAGCAGCACCCCCACCACGGCGAGCAGCAGCGAGGCGCGATGCGCCTCGGCGGTGGCGGGCGTGGGGGGAGCGGCGGTGGCGGGATGATCCATCGTGTGCTCGTGCCTCGGCGGGTGGGCGGCGACCTCGATGGTAGGGTGCGGGGGCAACCGGCGCCCTACCCCCAGATGAAGTTGGCGAACGACCAGTCGAACAGCGCCTTCGCGTCGGCGTCGCGGTTCGGCGCGTTCAGCACCACGACGAAGACGCGCCGCCCGTTGCGCGTCACCGAGGCGACCAGCGTCCGTCCTGCCGCGTCGGTGAAGCCGGTCTTCACGCCGTCGGCGCCGGGGTAGGTCGGCAGGAAGGCGTTGGTGTTGGTCAGCGCGATCGTGCGCGACCCCTGCGCGACCCACCTCGACGCGCCCACGACCGAGGTGAAGTCGGGGATCGTCATCGCGTACCGCGCGAGCAGCGCGAGGTCGTGCGCGGAGGCGACGTGCCCCGGAGCATCGAGGCCGTGCGGGTTTGCGAAGTGCGTGTCGGTGAGCCGCAGCCGTGCGACCAGATCGTTCATGCGCCCCACGAACGCCGCATCGGAGCCCGCGATCTGGCGACCGAGCGCCAGCGCCGCGTCGTTGCCGGACGGCAGCATCAGCCCGTACAGCAGGTCGCGCATGCGGAAGCAGTCGCCGGGCATCAGCCCCATGACGCTGCTGCCGTTCATCTGGCGACTGTCGACGTCGACCGTCACCCACTGGTCGAGGTTCCCCGCTTCAGCCGCGAGGATCGCGGTGGCGATCTTCGTCAGGCTCGCCGGGGCGACGGGGAGTTCGCCGCTCTTCTGGTAGAGCACCGCGCCCGACGACCCGTCGAGGACGAGCGCCGCGGTCGCCTCGGTCGTGGGGGGCGGGAGCGCCTTCACGGCAACCGGGGCCAGGCCCCACGCCGCCGGCACGATGTCGGCACGCACCGCGCCCGGCACGAGCGCCGGCGCAGCCTCCGGCGCCGCGAGCACGCTCGCCGTCGCCACGGCCGCGCCGAGGCTCGACGGCTGGTCGGAGCCGCTCGTGCTCCCGCCGCAGACGAGGATGAGCGGGGTGCTGGCGGGGACGCCGTCGGCGAAGCGCTCGCTCCACGGCCGGTTCACGAACGTCGGCGCACCGACGAGGTACCCGACGAGATCGCCGTTGTCGCCGCTCGCCCAGACGGAGCGGAGGGCACAACCGCCCTCCGCTGCCGTCGAGATCACGGCGTCGGTGGAGCCACCCGCCCAGACGACCAGCCCGAAGCCCGCCTTCGGCACCGTGCCGAACAGCGTCGGCTTCGCAGGCGCGGGCGAGGCGGGCGGTGCGGGCGCCGGTGCGACCGCCGCGGCCAGCGCGGGCGTCGAGGCGGCACCGGGTGCCGCCGGGCAGCCTCCCGAGGCCTGCACCGGGGCGGGTGTGGCGGCGCGGAGGTACAGCTCGGCGACCCAGCCTGCGGTCGCGCCCGCCTGGATGCGCTGCCACCAGTAGCCGTCCGCGCTGACGCGGCCGTCGAGGACCGTGACCTGGGTGTTCTCGGGAAGCGTGGTGACGACTGCGCCGTTGATCGAGGGCGTCGTGCGGACGCGCAGCCCCTGCCCGTCGGAGCGCACCACGGCTCGAGAGCCGACGCCGAACGCGTCGGCGGGCGCGACCGGCGCGGCCAGCGTCGACGCAGGCGTCTGCGGCTCGGTGCCCGCCAGCACAGGCGCCGCCGGCGCGCAGAGCACGGCGAGCATGACGAATGAGAGCAGCAGGCGTGACACGCCCGCAGAGCGCAGCCCCATACGGTTCTCAGCCCCACTCCCCGCCACAATCAGGATAGCGCCGCTCCCGGCGCGCACAAACGGGGAACGAGCGAGCGAGCGCACGCGTTCGCAGCGGCCGAGGTGCTACGAAGTCGCTGGCGGCACCTGCGCCATCAGCGCCAGCTGGTTCGCGTCCGGGTCGCGGAAGAACGCCATCCACTCCTCCGTGCCGTCGGCGTGGCGGTGGATGAGGTGCGGCGCCGCTTCGAACGCCACGCCGCGCGCGGAGAGCGCCGTGTGGGCGGCCTCGATGTCGGGGACGCGCAGGTACAGCACCGACCCGGGGCGCCACGAACCGTCCTCGGGCTCCGACAGCAGCAGCCGCACGCCGTCGAGGTCGAAGAACGCCAGCGTGCCGAACGTGAACAGGTGCCGCAGCCCCAGCACCTCGCGATAGAACGCCTCGGCGCGGCCGGCGTCCTGCACCAGCAGGCTCACCTGGCCGAGCGCCGTGACGCCGGGCAGATCGTCGGGATTCGAGGTCATCGTCGCCCTCCGTTCGCGTGACGGTTGAGCGGCGATCGTACGCGATTCCTCGCCGACCCCGGAACGCGAAGCGGCGGGGCACAGGCCCCGCCGCTTCCGTCATCCGAGCGGTCGCGAGTCGCGACTAGATCTCGTCGTACACCTGCTGGTGGAACTCGCCCATGCGCGCCGACCAGTCGGAGGTGTCCAAGATCATGTAGGTGCGGCGGTGCGGGAACGCCGGGTTGCGGGGCTGCCCCAGCGAGCCCGGGTTGATGACCAGGCGCTTGCCCTGCTCCGCGACGACCGGCTGGTGCGTGTGGCCCACGACCAGCACGTCCGTGCCGACCTCCGGCAGGTCACCCATCGAGTGCTGCTGGAAGCCGTCGTCCTGCGCGACGATGAAGACCTCGCCGTTGTTGGTGGCCTGCGTCGGGTTGGCGTTCTTCCCCATGATGTAGGTCTCGGGGATCAGGGCCTGCTCCGCGACCTCCTCGTAGGAGACGCGGCCGAAGGAGCCGCCGTTGTAGGCGTAGTGGTGCACCACCTTGCCGAGCGCCGCGCCGCCGAGGTCGCGCCCGCCGCCGGTCGGGTCGAGGCGGCTGGTGTGCATCATCACGATGCGCTTGCCCTCGACATGCAGCTCCACGACTGACGGCATGTCATCGAGGCGCTGCAGGTGCTCCGGGGTGATCTTGCCGGAGGCGCGCAGCGCGGCACCGGCGGAGGATGCGATCGCCATGTCGTGGTTCCCACGGACGGCGATGATGTTGTGGTCGCGGATCATGTCGTAGATGTCGTTGGAGAAGCGGTACTGGAGCACCCAGTCGCCCGCGCCCATGAGCAGGTCGACGGGGCCCATCTCCTCGAGCGCGCGCTCGAAGGCGACGACGTCGCAATGAATGTCCGAGACGATACCGATCTTCACTACCAAACCTCCCGTTCGCATCCGACCGGAGCTGTCCTGCGGGTGCAGGGCCGGCCATGCGGATTGCGACGTTCGTCGCGTGTACGCCATCGGCGTCGTGGCAGGTTCTGCGGGTCGACTGGCGTGCCGCTCGCGTGTGTGAACCGACCGGGCATCGGTGGCGCAATCCGGGCTCGCGGGGCGGGCTATCACACCCGTTCACGCTGCCGGACTGAATATATTGTATCCGCCGCGCCGGTCAACAGCGTGGATGCGGCCCCAATCCTCGGGAAACCGCCTGTCGAGGCGCCTCGACGGCCCGCTGGCGGACTTCCTTGACACCTTGATCCGCGCGGACGTACACCGGACGCGCCCCGGGGTGGGCGAGGGCAGGAGGCGGGCGATGGCGGAGCGACAGGCGGCGATCGTCGGGGTCTACGAGCATCCGCTTCGGATGGCGCCCGGACGCTCCGCGATGCAACTCAAGATCGAGTCGATCCACGGCGCACTCGCCGATGCCGGCCTGAGCCTGAGCGATGTGGACGCCGTCTACGACGCCTCCGAGGCCGAGGGTGGCGCGGGCCTCGGGCTCTCCGCCTACCTCGGCATCAAGCCGCGGCTCATCGACACGACCGCCGTGGGCGGCTCCTCGTACGAGTTCCACGCCGCCCACGCAGCGCGGGACATCGCCGCCGGCCGCGCGAAGGTCGCGCTGCTCTCGTACGGCTCCAACGCCGCCAGCTACCGCCGCCCCATCGGCACCGGCAACGTCACCGGCGCGGGGAACCCGACGTGGCAGAACAACATGGAGGACCCGTACGGCATGACGCTCATCGCGGGCTACGCGATGGTCGCCCACCGCCACATGCACCAGTACGGCACCCGCAGCGAGGACCTGGCGCGCATCTCCGTCGCCACGCGCGCGCACGCGATGCGCAACCCGCAGGCGGTGCAGGCGATGACCGACCTCGCCTTCCTCGACATCCGCGAGATCACGGTCGAGGACGTGCTCGACTCCCGCGTGATCGCCGACCCGCTGCACCTGCTGGAGTGCTGCATGGTCTCGGACGGTGGCGGGGCGGTCGTGATCGCTTCGAAGGAGGTGGTGGCGGACACGAAGAAGCCGCCGGTGTGGATCCTCGGCACGGGCGAGGCGACGAAGTACCAGGAGAACGGCGGTGACATCACCACCAGCGCGGCGGCGCAGAGCGGCCCGCCCGCGTTCGCGATGGCCGGTGTGCGCCCCGACGAGATCGATGTCGCGATGATCTACGACTCGTTCTCGATCACGGTCGCGACGATTCTCGAGGATCTCGGCTTCTGCGCAAAGGGCGACTTCAAGGACTACGTGCGCGACCACAGCCTGCGCTGGGACGCGGAGCGAGGCCCAGCGCTCAACACCGACGGCGGCGGGCTCTCCTCCAACCACCCCGGCATGCGCGGCATCTTCCTGCTCACGGAGGCCGCACGGCAGCTCCGCGGCGAGTCGACCTCGCAGGTGGCGCACAACCGCCTGGCGGTCGCGCACGGCAACGGTGGTCAGCTGGGCGGCACGCACGCCGCCGCCACGATCATCCTCGGCGCCGACTAGGACCACCGAGGCGTTCGCGAGCCCGCACCAACGACGAAGGCCCGGCGCATCGCGCCGGGCCTCCGTGTGTCTGCCGAGTGTGAGGACTACGCGGGCTCGAACTGGATGACGTTAAGGCCGGAGCCCTCGTCGAAGTCGAAGACGGCCTTGAGGGCCATGCCGTTCTGGAGGCCCTCACCGAGCACGCCGTACTCGAAGTTGAGGATGTTGGACATCAGGACGAGGCCGGGCTGCTCATCGAGTTCGGTGAGGATGACGGCGTAGGGAACCTTGTCCTCGTAGCCGGTGATGGAGGTGTCGTGGCAGATGTACCAGCAGTACAGGGTGCCCTTGCCGGAGACCTCGACGAACTCCTTGGCGGCGTCCGGGTCCTTGCACTTGCCGCACCAGATGGAGGGAGGCCAGTTGAGGAAGCCGCATGCAGAGCACTTCTGCACCATCAGCTTGCCCTGCTTCGCACCCTCCCAGATCTGCGCCGTGTCCGGCGTGGAGACCGGGATGATGTTGTACGGAGCCATCGTCGTGTGGAACGGCATCAGCGAGTCCTCTCCTGCCTGCTCGGCAGCGTGCGGGGGGCATTCTACACGCAGTTGTAAAGTCCCGCGCGCTGCGCCCGGCGCGGCCTCGCTGGCGACCCGAGGGAGCGCCGAGGGCTAGCCGCCGACCTCGTGGCGATGCCGGGCGTACTGCAGGTTCTCGCCCGTGGGGACGGTGCCTTCCATCTTGTAGAGCGGGTG
>Ga0172380_10006158_pt1 | contig 14106 bp, 15 predicted proteins | sample Leawe162metaG_FD_119747 | JGI IMG/M metagenome (GOLD analysis project Ga0172380, IMG submission 119747) | Leachate microbial communities from a municipal landfill in Southern Ontario, Canada - Leachate well 162 metaG | ecosystem: Engineered > Solid waste > Landfill > Unclassified | place... | reverse complement strand
GGTGCCCAGCCGCGTCATCGGCGAGATGGCGATCAGCCGCCTGAAGCGGCTGGACCCCATCGCGTATATCCGCTTCGCCTCCGTCTACCACCAGTTCGTCTCGCTGGAGGAGATGCTGGAGGAGCTCAACCGTATCGCGCGCAGCCCCCTCGGCATCGCGCCGGAGCAGGCGAAGCTGTTCGAGGATGAGCTGGACGCGCTCGTGCGTGGCACCCAGACCACGGTGCAGGCCCTGGAGGACGACCCGCCGGCGAGCGAGTACGACGCCTCCTCCGAGGCGGACGACCCGGATCGCACCCCGATCTCCATCGCCAGCGCCCGCGCCGCCCAGCCCGTCTAGCCTCGCCGCCTCGAGGTAGACGCGAGGACGCCCCGGTGATGAGCCGGGGCGTTCGCGTGTGTAGGATGCCGACATGCAACGCGGAACACGAATCGTGTGGCTAGGCTTCCTCAGCGGCGTCGTAATCACGCTCGCGGTCATCGCCGTCGTTACAAAGACTGGCCAGCCGCTCTATGCGAGCCCAGAATCTCTCGCCGCGTTGAACGCGTGGAGTTCATACACGAGCGCCGCGGCCGCAATCCTTCTAGTTCTGCTCGCGATCGTCGGAGGCTATGAAGCTCAACACGAGTTCCGTACTAGCCATCGTCCGGTACCAGACATTGGCCCGGTGGCGTTCCGCGCCGACGGGGTGAGCTTTGCGCTCCACAACAACGGGCCGGGGACGATGGTTCGGGTTCATGTCCGGCTCTGGGTAGGCTTTCTTGGGCCGGCCCAGCCGCTTCCCGATGCGCTCGGGGCACTTATCGAGAATCTTGCGATCTACGCGTCCACAAACAAGCCGATGTTTGAGGGTGATTTTCAGTCACTCCCGCCGGGTGGTGAAGCCGACACTATGCTCCGCTCCGGCCCCGCAGCCGGCACTTACAACCCTGAATGGGCAGGGGGTTGGGGCGTCGTCGTTTGGGAAGCAGCGGCGATCGACCTCTTCGGGACTGCCCATGCAGGATCGGGATACACCATTGTCGAGGGTTTAGATGTCAGCCTCCGAATCTTCTAGACGTACCATGTGATCGAGCCCGCTCGCTTGCGATGTATGGGAACACATGTTCTAATCCATCCCCGCGAAGGAGCCACGCATGGTCGCCACCTCCGACATCCGCACGAGCCCGGTCGCGCTGACCGAGAACGCTCGCACCGTCCTCGAGCGGCGGTACCTGCTGCGCGACGAGTCGGGCGCGCTGGCGGAGACGGCGGAGGGGATGCTCGCGCGGGTCGCGGTGGCGATCGCGGCGGCCGAGCCGGACGAGGACGCGCGCCGCACGTGGGCGCAGCGCTTCTACGACGAGATGGCCGCTCTGCGCTTCATGCCCAACTCCCCCACCCTGATGAACGCCGGCACCGGCCGCGGCACCCTCGCCGCCTGCTTCGTGCTGCCCGTCGAGGACACGCTCGAATCGATTATGTCCACCGCCGAGGCGACGGCGATGGTGCAGAAGTACGGCGGCGGCACCGGCTTCTCCTTCTCGCGCCTGCGCGGCATCGGCGAACCGATCGCCACCACCCACGGCTCGGCGTGCGGCCCCGTCTCCGTGCTGCGCCACTACGACGACGTCTCCCGCCTCGTGACGCAGGGCGGCAAGCGCGAGGGCGCGAACATGGGCATCCTGCGCGTCGATCACCCGGACGTGCGCGCCTTCATCCACGCCAAGGATGATGGCGTCACCGCCACGCGCTTCAACATCTCGGTCGGAGTGACCGACGAGTTCATGGCCGCCGCCGCCAGCGAGGACCCCGCGGGCGCGGCGTTCACCCTGCGCGACCCTCGCGACGGCTCGCCGCGCGGCTCGGTGGACGCGCGCGAGCTGCTCCGGGAGATCGCCCAGGCGGCGTGGCGCACCGGCGACCCCGGTCTCGTCTTCCTGGACACGGTGAACCGCGCGAACCCCACCCCCGCGCTCGGCAGCATCGAGGCCACGAACCCCTGCGGGGAGGTGCCGCTACTCCCGTGGGAGGCGTGCACGCTGGGCTCCGTCCACCTCGCGCGCTTCTGGGACGCGGCAGCGGGCGACCTGGACTGGGGCGCGCTGCGGGAGACGGTGGCCTTCGGCACGCGGTTCCTGGACGACGTCGTGGAGGTCAACGAGTTCCCGGTGCGCGAGATCGCGGAGGCCGTGCGCGGCAACCGCAAGATCGGGCTGGGCGTGATGGGCTTCGCGGACCTGCTGCTCGCCGCCGGCATCCCGTACGCCAGCGACGAGGCCCTCGCGCTCGCGCGGCGCATCGCCTCCACGATCTCGGAGACGGCCGACGCCACCTCGGCGGCGCTGGGCGAGGAGAAGGGCGTCTTCCCGAACTGGGAGCGCTCCGTCTACGCGACGCAGCCGGACCGCCCGAGGTATCGGAACGCCACGCGCACGTGCATCGCCCCCACCGGGACGATCGCCATCATCGCGGGCGCGTCGTCCGGCATCGAGCCGCTGTTCTCGCTCGCACACTACCGCCGCATGGGCGACGGCACGCTCCTGCCGGAAGTCAGCGGCGCGTTCCAGCAGGCTGCGCGCGCGGGCGGCTTCGCCGCCGATGATCTCTTCGAGGACCTCGCCCACGGCGACCGCCTGGCCGACCGCTCGGACGTCCCGCCCGAGGTTCGCCGCCTCTTCGCCACCGCGCACGAGATCGCCGCCGCCTGGCACGTGCGGATGCAGGCCGCGTTCCAGGAGCACACGGACCTCGCCGTGTCGAAGACCGTCAACCTCCCGCGCGAGGCGACCGCGCGCGACGTGCTGGAGGTCTACACCCTGGCCTATCGCCTCGGCTGCAAGGGCGTGACGGTCTACCGCGACGGATCGCGGGCGATGCAGGTGCTGTCGCACGCCGACGGGACCACGCCGGACCTCGATCCCGCCGCACGCAGGGACGGCGCGGAGAGCAGCGCGGAGCGCGCGCCCACGCCGAACTGCCCGGAGTGCGGCGTGGAGGCGATCTACCTCGACCGCTGCCTGACGTGCGAATCCTGCGGCTATTCGGAGTGCAGCTAGCGCCCCGCACCCCGGGTGACGAGCGGCGGCGTACACTCGAATCATGTTTGGATACGAGCCCGAGCGGCCTGACGTTGAGCCCGGATCGTGGGGCGAGATCCTCACGCTGCTGCGCATCGTGCTGATCGAGCTGGCGCGCCCGCTGGCCGCCATCATCGGCGTCATGGCGCTGATCATCACCACGCTCATCCTGTTCTTCTCCCACCCGCCCTTCGCCCTGCTCCCGCTCAGTGCGCTCGTCGGGCTCGGCTGGTACGTGGTGCGGCGCGATCAGCAGGCGATCCACCGCGCCGAGGACGCGCTCCCTCGACGCTACCGCTAGCGCCACTGGCGACGCGCCCGCCCACGCCGGCTGCAGCATGCGAGCGCGGCGAATGCGCGCGGTCGGGAACATCCGCAGCACCCCCGACGTCCAACTGGTAGAGCACTGGGCCGCCCGCCCGGGCAGCCCGTGCGCCCAGTGGAACGGACAAGGGCGATGCCGCCGCACGGCGAACGCACCCCGCGCTTCCCCATCCCTCGACGCCCCCGCGGCGAGCGGCCGGGCTGCGCGCGCGCCGAGGCCTGACCCGGCTGCTCATTCGCGCGGGCGGGGCCTCCCGCGGTACCCTACGCGCATGACCGCCGCCACCACGCTCGCCTCGCGACTCGCCGATGTCCGCGCGCGCATCGACGTTGCCTGCGAGCGCGCGGGCCGCGATCCGGTCGAGGTGACCCTGGTCGGCGTCTCCAAGACGCAGCCCCCCGAGGCGGTGCGCGAGGCCGTCGCCGCCGGGCTCCTCGACCTCGGCGAGAACCGCGCGCAGGACCTCATCGACCAGGCGGCGGCCGCCGCAGCGGCCGGGCTCGCCCCGCGCTGGCACTTCATCGGCCACCTGCAGCGTAACAAGGTGCGGGACATCCTCCCGATCACCTTCGCGCTCCACTCGCTGGACTCCGTGCGCCTCGTCGAGGAGATCGAGCGGCGCTGGGAGGCGCGTGGCTCCGCCGGCCCCCTCCCCTGCTACCTCGAGGTGAACGTCGCCGGCGAGGATCAGAAGACGGGCATCCCGCCCGCCGATCTCCCGGCCCTCCTCGCGGCGGCCGCGGCCTCGCCCGCCCTCGTGGTGGAGGGGCTGATGACCGTGGCGCCTCAGGTGCCCGACCCGGAGCAGACGCGGCCCTTCTTCCGCATCCTGCGCGACCTGGCGCGGGCCCACGGCCTGCGCGGCCTCTCCATGGGCATGACCGAGGACTACCCGGTGGCCATCCAGGAGGGCGCGACCATCGTGCGCATCGGGCGTGCGATCTTCGGCGAGCGGCGGGCGTAGGACGAGCGGGTTCCCCACCGGGAGAGACAGGACGAGGGCAGGCACGTGCGCATCGGCATCATCGGCGGCGGCTTCATGGGCGAGGCGTTCCTGCGTGGGATCCTGCGCGCACAGGTCGCGGCCCCCGGCGACATCGCCGTCGCCGAGGTGCTGCCGGCACGCCGCCTCCAACTCGCCGAGCACGGCGTCCGCGTCACCGACGACGTCGAGAGCGCCACGATCGGGGCGGACGTGGTGCTGCTGGCGGTGAAGCCGCAGGACCTCGCGCACGTCGCCGGCGGCCTGCAGGGCGCCATGCCTCGCGACGCCGTCCTCATCTCGATCGCCGCCGGGGTGCGCCTGGACGACGTGCGGCGATACAGCGCGCACCGCGCCGCCGTGCGGGTGATGCCGAACCTCCCCGCCGCCGTGGGCCAGGGCGCGGCCGTCTTCTACGCCGCACCCGAGGTCACTGATGCCCAGCGCCGCCACGTGGACGCCGTGCTGGGCGCGGTGGCGCAGGCGATCGTGGAGGTGCACGACGACGACGCCCTGGACCTGGCGACCGCGGTGCACGGCTCCGGGCCCGCGTACGTCTACCTCTTCATCGAGTCGATGATCGACGCGGCGGTGCGGCTGGGGATGAAGCGCCCGGATGCGCAGCGACTGGTGCTCGCGACCGTGGCCGGGTCCGCGCGCTACGCCATCGAGTCCGGCGAGCACCCGGCCGCGCTGCGCAACGCCGTCACCTCGCCCGGCGGCACCACCGCCGCGGCGCTCGCCGAGCTCGAGGCGGCGGGCTTCCGCACCGCCATCGACAGCGCGATCGAAGCCGCGTACGAGCGCGCTCGCGAACTGGGGGAGTAGACATGGCCATCGCCGACGTCGCGCACATCGTCGGGTACCTGATCCAGTTCCTCGGCTTCGCGATCTTCGCGCGGTCGCTGCTGTCCTGGTTCCCGATCGACCGCAACGGCCCCGTGGTGCAGGCCCTCGTATCCATCACCGACCCGGTGCTGGAGCCGCTGCGGCGCGTGATCCCGCCGATCGGCATGATCGACATCACGCCCATGGTGGCGATGATCGTGCTCTTCATCATCGCCGGGCAGTTGATCACCTTCTGACCCGGCGCACCTCGCACGGACCGCCGGCGCGCGCTACTCGCCGGCCTCGTCCTCTCTCCCGTGCGACCCGAGGGGTGAGGGAGCGTCGAGGCGGCGCATCGCCTCCGCCTCATCGATGCCCTCGACCTCGACGACCTTCAACTTCGAGGTGCGCCCGGAGACGATGCGAAGCGCGCCCTTCGCCAGGTGGAGACGGCGCGCCAGCACACGGATCAGCGCCTCGTTCGCGGCGCCATCCACCGGCGGCGCGGTGACGCGCACCAGCAGCGCGCCGCTGCGCATCCCCACCACCACGTCCCGCGACGCTCGAGGCACGATCCGCACAGAGAGCCGCGTCATCCCGTCGATGGGCCCGGTATTCGCCATGCGGCCAGTATCCTCGCGTACCTCGCGATCCGCACGGTCTCGCACGATCCGTGCGCGAATCCGCATACACTGGAGTACAGGATGTGGGCCCCGCACCCGCCGCGAGAACTTTTCCCGCGGCCGCCCTTGACGGCGAACACCCGTTCTATTAGTGTTCCGAACATCGAGGCGGGGGACACGACTCGAATACGGACATCGGAGGCGGAGAGCCATGGCGGTCGAGAAGAAGGGCACGAAGAGCGACGAGCTGACCAAGGCTCTCGATCAGATCACGAAGGACTTCGGCAAGGGCGCCATCATGCGCCTCGGTGACGCCGGAGCCGCTATGAACGTCTCGGCGATCCCGACCGGCGCCCTCTCGCTGGACATCGCCCTCGGCGTCGGCGGCATCCCGCGCGGGCGCATCACGGAGATCTACGGCCCGGAGTCGGCAGGCAAGTCCACCCTCGCCCAGCACATCATCGCCGAGGCGCAGAAGCTCGGCGGCACCGCCGCCTACATTGACGTCGAGCACGCGCTGGACCCGGAATACGCCGCGAACTGCGGCATCAACATCAACGACCTTCTCATCTCCCAGCCGGACACCGGCGAGCAGGCACTGGAGATCTGCGAGGCCCTGGTCCGCTCGGGCGCCGTCGACATCATCGTCGTCGACTCCGTGGCCGCCCTCGTGCCGCGCGCCGAGATCGAGGGCGACATGGGCGACTCGCTCCCCGGCCTGCAGGCCCGCCTCATGTCGCAGGCGATGCGGAAGCTCACCAGCGCGGTCTCCCGCACCAACACCGCGCTCGTCTTCATCAACCAGCTCCGCGAGAAGATCGGCGTGATCTTCGGCAGCCCGGAGACCACGCCCGGCGGGCGCGCCCTGAAGTTCTACTCCTCGGTCCGCATCGACATCCGACGGGTCGAGTCGCTGAAGGACGGACAGACGTTCATCGGCAACCGCGTGCGCTGCAAGGTGGTGAAGAACAAGGTCGCGGCGCCGTTCCGACAGGCCGAGTTCGACATCATGTTCACCGCCGACCAGCACGGCATCAACCACTGGGGCGACGTGATCGACCTCGCCGCCGAGCACGAGGTGGTCAAGAAGATGGGCGCGTTCTACTCCTACGGCGACGTCCGCATCGGCCAGGGTCGCGCCAACGCCATCGCCTACCTGCGCGAACACCCCGAGATGGGTGCCGAGGTCGAGGATCGCATCCGGGCCGCCGTCGGTGCGCTGAAGGCCTCCAATGCCTTCGTCCCCGTCTCCGACCCCGACGAGGTGCCCGAGGAACTCTCGATCGACGCGTAACCCCCTGACGCGAGCGGGGATTCGACGGAACGTGCCACTGGAGAGCGCATGAGCCCCACGGTCACGGCCATCGAACAGAAGGGACCGGGTGTGGTCGCCGTCACCACGGACGGCGGTGACCACCCCTCCCTGCTCCCCCTGGAGGCGGTGATCCTGCACCGCCTCCACGAGGGCTCGGAGGTCACCCCGGACGCCTGGGGGGAGATCCGCGCCGAGGGCGCCCTGCTCCTGGCGACCCGCCGCGGCCTGGAGCTCCTCGCACGCAAGCCCCGCACCGAATCTGACATCCGCGCCGCGCTCGCGCCCGACTTCCAGCCGGCCGACATTGAGCGCGCGCTGGAGCGTCTGCACGAGCTCGGATTCCTGGACGACCGTGCGTGGTCGGAGCGTTATGTCGCCGGACAGCGCGCCCGGACACGTGGCCGCACCGTGCTCCGCGGCGAGCTCCGCGCCCGCGGCGTGCCCGAAGAGGTCGCCTCGGAGGCCCTCGACACCCGCGATGAGCTCGAAGCCGCCGTGGAGGCCGCCCGCATGCGCGTGCGCTCGCTGCGTTCCATCGAGGACGACGAGCGGCGCCGGCGCCGCCTGTACGACTTCCTCCGCCGCCGAGGCTTCGCCGATGGCGTCGCCCGCCGGGCGATGGAGTCAGCCCTCGCCGGCTCCGAGGGCTGAGAGCGCCGCTCTCGCGCCGCTCTCATCCCCCTCGCGCCCCTGGCTCCGCCGCGGGGCCTCAGAGGTGCTTCGTGCTACCATCGGTACACGGCCGGCCCGTGATACCACGGTCAGCCGCACTCATGAACCTTCGGCCGATCGCGACGCGGCCACTTCGCGGCGCGGGGCCGGTCTCGAATCGGAGCTCCGCGATGGACTCTGCGGTCCTGACCATCCTCATTGGTATCGTCGGGCTGCTCGCCGGTGCCGGCGGCGTGTTTATGTTGACTCGCAGCGGCGCAAACTCGGTACTCCGGCGCACCGAGCTGGACGCCCGCCACCGCCTGGAGGAGGCGGAGAACCGCGCGCGTGCGATCGAGTTGGACGCTGAGAAGCGCGCGATCGAGCGCCGCGACGCCGCCGAGGCGCAGATCCGCGAGGAGCGCCGGGACCTGAACGCCACCGAGCGCCGCCTGGAGCAGCGCGAGGCGGCCCTGGAACGGCGCGGCGAGGGCCTGGAGCGCGGCGAGCAGGCCGTGCGCGATCGCACGGCCGCGCTGGAACGGGCCGAGCGCGAGACGGACGCGATGCGCGCGATGATCCGCTCTGACCTGGAGCGCGTGGCCGGGATGACTAGCGAGGAGGCCCGCCAGCACCTCCTGGACGAGTTGGACAACGAGTTGCGCGACGAGGCCGCCCGCCGCGTCCGCGCGATGGAAGCCTCGGCAAAGGCGGAGGCGGACACCCGCTCCCGCAAGGTGCTCGCCACGGTGATGCAGCGCATCACCTCCGACGTCACCGCGGAGACCACCGTGACGGTGGTGCCGATCGCCTCGGACGAGCTGAAGGGGCGCATCATCGGCCGCGAGGGCCGCAACATCCGCGCCTTCGAGGCCGCGACCGGGTGCGACCTGATCATCGACGACACGCCGGAGGCGGTGACCGTCTCCGGGTTCGACCCGGTGCGCCGGGAGATCGCACGCGTCGCGCTCGCCCGGCTGATCCAAGACGGGCGCATCCAGCCCACCCGCATCGAGGCCGCGGTGGAGCGAGCCCGCTCCGAAGTAGACGAGATGATCGAGAACGCGGGCCGCCAGGCGCTGGTGGATGCGGAAATCACCGGCCTCCACCCGGAGATCGTGAAGACGCTGGGCAAGCTCCGCTTCCGGTTCTCGTACGGACAGAACCAGCTCCGGCACTGCATCGAAACCTCGTGGCTGGCAACGGCGCTCGCCCACGAGCTGGGCGCGAACGTGGAAGTCTGCCGTCTCGGCGGGCTGCTCCATGACCTCGGCAAGGCGGTCGACCGCGAGATGGAGGGCACCCACGCCCGGCTGGGCGCGGACATCGCCCGCCGCTGGGGCATCTCCCGCGAAGTCGTCCACTGCATCGAGGCCCACCACGAGGAGGTGCGCCCCGAGACGACCGAGGCGTTCATCGTGATCGTCGCGGATGCCATCTCCGGCAGCCGCCCGGGCGCCCGCCGCGAGTCGGCGGAGGAGTACATCAAGCGCCTGGAGGCGCTCGAGGCCATCGCCAACTCCTTCGAGGGCGTGGAGCAGTCCTTCGCCGTGCAGGCCGGCCGCGAGGTGCGCATCGTCGTGCGCCCCGAGGCGGTGGACGACCTGGGCGCGAGCCGCCTGGCCCGCGACGTCTCGAAGCGCATCGAAGAGACCATGCAGTACCCCGGCGAGATCCGCGTGACCGTGGTGCGCGAGATGCGCGCCTCCGCGGTCGCGCACTAGCCGGGCCAGCGGAGTCACCGGGCGGCCGATGACGTCAGCATCCCACCCCTCCCCCGCACCCACCATGTGCGCCCGCCACGCGGACGTGGAGACGGTGCTCGCCTGCGGGCGCTGCGGCACTCCGATCTGCCCGCGCTGCCTGGTCTACACGCCCGGTGGCACTCGCTGCCCCACCTGCGCCGCAATCGGGCGGCCGAAGATGTACGTCCTGGGCCCGCTGGATTACGCGCGGGCCGTGGCGGCGGCGGCGATCGCCGGGGTGACGCTGGGGTACGCGGCCGCGGTGATCTTCCGGCCCACCGCCTTCATCGGGCTGTTCCCGCTGATCTTCGCCGCGCTCGGCGGCTACGGCATCGGCAGCGCCATCGGCGCGGCGCTGAACCTCGCCACGGGCCGCAAGCGCGGACGCGAGGTCCAGGCGATCGCCGGCGCCGGCGTGGTGCTCGCCGCCGCCGTCCGGCTCTTCGTCGTGGGGGCGCCATGGGTGATGGCGGTGCGGGACGTCTCGGGCCTGCTGATGGTGGTCATCGCCATTAGCGTCGCATCCAGCCGGCTGCGCTGAGGCTGCGGCGCTCGCCCAGGCCGCGCCGGACTCACGGACCCCGGCAGCTCACGGACGGTCTAGCGCATGCGGTCGATGATCGTGAGCACCGCGAGCATCCCCAGGCAGACGGAGATCACGCCGGCGATGCGCTTGAGCTCCGCGGTCAGATACGGCGCCTGGCGCAGCAGGTTCTCCGCCACGCGCCGGGTCTCAGCGCTCTGACGCTGCGTCGGGACGGAAGCCTCCTCGACGCCGGGCGCACCGGGGTACGTCGGCCGCGGCGGCAGGGATCGACGGGTGAGATGGCGGCGCGGTGACGGCGTGCTGGGCATGGCTCCTCCGCGGCCAGTGTATCCGAGGCGTCGCGTAGAGGTGTAGGTGCGCGTCCTGCCAGCACAGATCGGCCGCGAGGCTCACGGTCGACCTCGGATTGACCGCGAATCAGGGCGCCGGTAGTGTAGAAAGCCGGTTGTGGCCCCGTAGTGTAGCGGCCTAACACGCCACCCTGTCACGGTGGAGACCGTCGGTTCGAATCCGATCGGGGTCGCCATAACCCGCTGCTCGAATGCGCCGACACGCCGCCTTCGGGCGGCGTTGTTGCATACGGGCTAACATCCGCGCGTGAACGAGCAGCCGTCCGATGTCCTCCCGTTCGCCCGCTACCAGGGTGGCGGTCGGGTTCCACTTGGCCCGCCTGACAGGTGGCAGGACACGCCGCGCACCGCGAGCGCGCGCACCGGGTACGGGCTGTCGGTCGCGAAGCACTCCGATGGGCGCTGTGCGTATTGCAGTGCGGACCTCACGTCGACCTACGAGGCATGGCTCAACCTCTCCCTCGAGCACGTCGTACCGCAGGGGCCGGCACAGTCACCGGGCATCAACCCGGCGTGGCTCCGCGACCTCGCGAACTGCGTGCTCTGCTGCCGCGCCTGCAACGAGTTCCTCAACCAGTACCGCCCTCGCGCGGAAGCGGCAACCTGGGACGAGTTCATCCAGCTGCGTGACCGCGTGTTTGCCGAGAAGCGTGCGCTCGCGCGCCGGCGCCACGCGAGCGAGCGCGAGGCGTGGGCCGAACTCCGGCAGGCCGGTTGGCTCGCTGCCCCTGGGAGTGACTCGACGTAGCTACAACTGCGGAACGCACGACGGACCCGGCCGTGACCGCGTGCGTCTGGTCAGTGACGATCGCGCAATCACGATCGCGGCCCGTCCGGAGGCTCTTCCTCCCGCGACGTCGCAGGCGCTGAGTCCATCCTCGAACTGCTCGATACGCGGAGACCTCGATGATGGGTCACGTGGGAGGGGCATGGGCGAGTTGCCGCATCACTGAGTACGTTAACTCACGCGGACGCCAATCGCGCACGCCACCCCACGCCACTCAGCCCGTAACTGAGATCCAAATGCAACTCGCCGTCGTACCTCTGACAACGCGCGTGTTATCACGTGCGTCGTTTTGTCTTGCCTGGAAACAGCTCAGGCAGGGCCTACATCTCCGGCGGTAGTCCCGCCGTTGAGGAGGGAGATGGAGTGAGCGAGTCTCGTTACTGGCAGAGGGCGATCGCGAGCCCAGGGCTCAATCGGCGCGCGTTCCTGCGCTCCGCTGCGGTCACCTCGATGGGTGCAGCGGCATTCCTCGCAGGCTGTCGAAGTACCCCCACCAGCACGCCTGCCGGCAGCCCCGCCGCTGGTGGTGCGACCGGCACGTCTGCTCCAGCCGCGGGCATCTTCGCTGTGCCGGAGGCGAAGCGCGGCGGGACGATCACCAACGCCATTGTCGATCCCACCACCGGGTGGGACCCCTACGCCACGATCGGGTACACCACCGGCCAGGTGGTCGAGACGATCTCGATCAAGCTCGTGCGCCACGACTACCGCAAGGGTTGGAAGTCCGGAAGCGAAGAGGCGATCATCGGCGAGATGGCCGAGAAGTGGGAATCGCCTGACCCGCTGACCTACAACTTCAAGATCCGCCAGGGCCTGAACTGGCCGAACCAGGAGCCGGCAAACGCCCGCCCGATGACCGCGGAGGACGTCGCCTACAGCATCGCCCGGGCCAAGGCTCCGACGAGCCAGGTCCAGGAGTGGGTGTTCAACAACATCAAGTCCGCCACGGCCATCGACAAGAGCACGGTGCAGTTCAAGCTGAACTACCCGCACTGGCGCTGGGCGATGGACCTGGACTCGTACAACAACATGATCGTCCCCCAGGGCGTGTACGAGTGGGCCGGCAAGGACGGCATGAAGGAGGCGATCAAGAGCCGCGGCGGCGGCCCATGGATCATCGAGGACTTCAAGCCGGGTTCCGTGGTCCGGCACGTGGCGAACCCCGAGTACCGCAAGGTCTTCGGCATCCCCTACGCAGACCGGCTGGACGTCGCGATTCTCGCGAACGGCGCCCCCCGGCTCCAGGCGTTCGTCGGCAAGAAGATCGACTACTACGCGCCACAGGCTGGCGAGCTCGAGACCGTGCAGAAGGCACGGCCGGACGCCAAGTTCGTGGACGACAAGTTCGCGCCGACGCGCACGCAGGCCCTGTTCTTCAAGACGACCGAGAAGCCGTGGGATGACGTCCGTGTGCGCCGCGCGCTCTCGATGTCGGTCGACCGCGAGGGCTGGGGCAAGACGCTGAGGTACGCGTACAAGTGGGAGAGCGGACCGGTCACCTGGGGCTACCCCACATGGAAGCTCGCCCACGACAAGATGCCCGCGGACGTCAGCAAGTGGGTGAAGTTCGACCCGGCCGAGGCGAAGAAGCTCATCGAGGCCGCCGGCGTGTCGGCCGCGACGGCGTTCGAGCTGCACATGTACCCGTACAACAACTCGTACACCCCGGAGGCGCAGTTCCTGATCGAGTCGATGGGGAAGATCGGCGTCACCGCGAAGCTGAAGGTCTACGACTACAACAACTGGATCGCCAACGCCTACATCGGCAACTACAAGGGACTGCTGTACGGGCCGGACAACCTGGACCGACTCACGCAGCAGCTGGCGGACCGGCTGCTGGACACCTCCAGCCGCAACCACTCGGACATCAAGGACAAGGAGACCCAGCAGTACCTGAAGGACTTCGCGTCGGCGAAGGGGCCGCAGGATGCGAAGCCGGTCGTGGACAAGATCCAGATCCGGTCCATCGACCAGGCATTCGCGGTCTACAGCCCGCAGCCGGTGAGCCCGGCGATGTGGGAGCCGTCCATCCAGAACTACGGCGGCGAGTCCGCGATCAACTACCAGGGCACGGGCTACAAGGACGCCTACCACTGGAAGGCGTAACAGCTTAGCGCGAGGCTTCCGGGCCCCTGGCCAATCCGGCCAGGGGCCCCGCGCCCGCTCTGCACAACGCCGCCTCCGGGCGGCGTTGTGATTCTCCACCCCGGCGGAGCCGGGACGTTGACGCCGTACCCTCCCACGAGGTAGAAGCGGTAGGCGTGGGGCACATCCGAACCAGGGCCCACGGCCCGGGTGAATCACAGGCGGGAGCCGGAGCATGACCACTGGGAATTCGCAGCAGCCCGTACTCACCGACGAGCATCGCGCGTTGATCGGCGTCGAGGCGCAGCCGGTGACCTCGCCCGAGCCCCTGGAGCGCGGCGCGATGCGTCGCTTCGTCCAGGCGATCATGGACAACGACCCCGTGTACTGGGACGAGGAGTACGCCAGGCAGACCAGGTACGGCGGCGTGGTCGTCCCCCCGCTGGCCGTGACGTCAGTCTCCCGCCGGCGCCCCGGCACCCCGGATCCCCTCGACCACTTCAAGGTCGATCCGGACTGGGACGGCGCCAGCCCGCCGGCCGGACGGGCGCAGGAGCGCCCCGCCGGCAGCCTCCCTCCGGTGCTCACACCGACGCTGCCCCGGCTGCTCAACGGCGGCGTTTCGGCGGAGTTCTTTGCATACGGCCGCCCCGGCGACTACATCACCGCGCGCCAGAAGTACGCCGACATCACGGAGCGGACGGGACGCGACGGCCCGATGGTGATCGTGGTCACCGAGACCACCTACACCAACCAGGACGCGCTCCTGCTCTGCAAGGTCCGCCAGACCCTGATCCGCCGCTAGGTC
>Ga0172380_10006157_pt1 | contig 14106 bp, 11 predicted proteins | sample Leawe162metaG_FD_119747 | JGI IMG/M metagenome (GOLD analysis project Ga0172380, IMG submission 119747) | Leachate microbial communities from a municipal landfill in Southern Ontario, Canada - Leachate well 162 metaG | ecosystem: Engineered > Solid waste > Landfill > Unclassified | place... | reverse complement strand
TGACTGTGTATGTAAGTGTGTATGTACCTACTGTATTTGTATCTACTGTACCTGTGATTACTATTTTGTTTGTTATTATTCCATCTTCTAGATCGTTAGCTGTTGCTCCTGGATCTGTGAAGATCTCACCTGTAGTAAGTTGCAAGTTAGAACCAACTAAACCTATAGTAGGCTTTTCATTTACTTTTACTATAGCAGGAACTACTCCTTTTTCTATTTCAGAAATATCTATATTTAATGTTTTTGTATTTTTACCACAATTATTTTGAGCAAATATTTGTATAGAATGTTTTCCTGCAGAAGGATTACCATATATAGTATCACCAAGAAAAGATACCCCTAGTGGAAGTCCTCCATTAACACCATATGTAACTCCGGTACTAAGATTTGATTTGATTTGATATACAAGATTTGAATTTGATGTTGAGTTTATGTCTACAACATTGATAGTCAAATCCAGAGGAGATATTATTTCTGGAACCTGACATTCAGGACTAGAGACATCACTTACTACAGTAGCGTAAGCAATGTTTTTTGTACCATTTATAGATACAAACAAAGATAAAATTATAGAGAACGCAACGGCAAAAATAGATGTCTTGAAAGCATAATCTACATATGTATTTTTGTTATTTTTTCTTTCGGTCATAGTGGTGTTTTTTTAATTAATTATTTTTAATTCCTAAACTCAAAAACATATCTAAATCAAATTTATAATATCAAAATATAATACACTTATTGCAAAAAAAGTCAAGCTAATGCTCGAAAATACCCATATAATATAAGCTTATTTCTAGCCGTTTATTTATTATGTCTTTTATAAACTAAAAAAATGTCGCTTAAAAAAGAAATCAACCTTAATATAAAAGACATAATGCAAATTGATTATCAAAGACATTATAAAGGACATTGTTTGGTAACAATGTCCTTTATAATTTTAGCGCCTATATATACTAAAAAAAACTCTTTTATGATAATCTAAATAAATGGACGAAATATTTTTATCTCCTTATAATCCAAAAGAAGCGGAGAACACAATTTATGATATATGGAACAAAAGTGGTTTTTTTAACCCAGATATTTGTATAGAAAAAGAGGTCACGAATAAAGACGCAAAAGCCTTTACAATAGTGATGCCTCCTCCTAACGCAAACGGAGATCTTCACGCAGGTCATGCTCTTTTTATTACACTTGAAGATATAATGACCAGATACAAAAGAATGAGTGGGTTTAAAACTTTATGGATTCCTGGAGCCGACCATGCTGGATTTGAAACCCAAGTTGTATACGAAAAAAAATTAGAAAAAGAGGGTCGCTCTAGATTTGGAATGGATCCGAAAGACTTGTATAAAGAGATACTAGATTTTACCCTATTAAATAAAAAAAATATGGAAGCTCAAGTAAAATCTCTTGGGGCATCTTGTGATTGGTCTAGAGAAAAATTTACCCTAGACCCAGAAGTAGTTTCAAAGACTCAAGATACTTTCATAAAAATGTGGAAAGAAAAAATCGCTTACCGAGGAAAAAGGACTATAAACTGGTGTAGCAAACACCAGACTTCCCTATCCGAAGTGGAAACTGAGTCATCTGAAGAAACTTCGCCTTTTTATTATTTTAAGTACGGACCATTCGAGATAGGAACTGTCCGTCCAGAAACAAAATTTGGTGATAAATATGTGGTAATGCACCCAGAAGATAAAAGATATTTAGATTACAAGCATGGACAAAAAATGACTGTTGAATGGATAAATGGACTGATTGAAGCTACTGTTATCAAAGATGAAGCTGTAGATATGGAATTTGGTACTGGAGTCATGACGATAACCCCCTGGCACTCGCAGGTAGACTACGAAATAGCAAAAAAATATGATTTAGAAATGGAACAGATCATAGACTGGAGAGGTAAACTACTACCAATTGCACAAGAATTTTCTGGAATGAACATAAAAGAGGCAAGACCTAAAATAGTTGAAAAGTTAAAATCCAAAGGATTACTTATAAAAATAGATGAGAGTTATAAAAATGTAGTTAAGAAGTGCTACAAATGCAGCACAATAATAGAACCTCAAATAAAAGATCAATGGTATGTGAAAATGGAATCATTATCAAAGATGGCTTTAGAATCTGTGGATAAAGGTGAGCTAAAATTCATCCCAGATAACTATGAGAAAATATTTAGATATTGGATGACAAATACAATAGACTGGAATATTTCTAGACAGATAGTTTGGGGTATTCCTATACCAGCATGGTTTAGAAGAGGTGAGGTGATAGCCAGTAAAGAAAAACCTGAAGGAGAAGGCTGGATCCAAGACACTGACACTTTTGATACATGGTTTTCTTCTGGACAATGGCCTCTTATAGCCACTGGATTTCCAGAGAGTAAGGACTTTAAAGAATACTATCCCACAGACGTTATGGAAACTGGACACGATCTTATCTTCAAGTGGGTACCCAGAATGGTAATTTTTGGTTTATATCTAGAAAATAAAGTACCTTTTCACACGGTATACCTACACGGATTGGTAAATGATGCTCAGGGTAAAAAAATGAGTAAATCAAAAGGTAATGTCATAAACCCACTCACCTTAACAGATAAATATGGAACAGATGCTTTGCGTATGGCGCTCATAGTAGGAAATACCCCAGGAACTGATGTGGCCCTGCAAGAAAACAAAGTTAAAGCTTATAAAAATTTTGCAAATAAAATATGGAATATCACGCGCTTTGTATTGTCTAGTACCGAGGGTTTTGACGGAAAAAAGCCAGACTTAATAATTGAAGAAGATTTAACAAATATTCTTGAACTAAATGAACTTATAAAAGATGTAACAAAAGATATGGATGAATACAGGTTTTATCTTGCTGCGGAAAAAATATATCATTATATGTGGCACTCTTTAGCTGATAATATAATAGAGAAGTCTAAGGAAAAATTGAAAGACGAAAATCCAAGTACCGTTAAATCAACACAATACACCTTACTTTATTTATTAAAAACTTCTCTGAAACTCTTACATCCTTTTATGCCTTTCATCACAGAAAAAATATGGCAATACACCGAAAAAGATTCTAATATTTTAATGGTCACAAAGTGGCCAAATCCATAAAATATGGTAGAAAATACATTTTTACTTATAGAAAAAATACCTGAAATACTCCAAAAATACCCCTTTTCATTTTCTTTTGCACTAGGATTGATACCGGCTCTTATTTGGCTCTGGTTTTGGCTAAAAGAGGATGAACATCCCGAGCCGGCAAAAATGATAACTCTGTCATTTTTAGGTGGAATGCTAGCTGTAATCTGTGTCCTACCTCTACAAAAATTTGTTTATGACCTAGTATCATATAACACTTTTGCTTTCTTTCTCTGGGCTAGTCTGGAAGAGATATTTAAATTTGCCATAATTTATTTTATCGCTCTTAGAAATAGGGCAACCGATGAACCTGTAGACACTATCATCTATATGATAGTAGGTGCTTTAGGTTTTGTTGCCCTAGAAAATACATTATTTTTGGTTGACCTTATGAGTAGAGGCGATGTCTCTGGCGTACTTATGACTATAAATCTCAGATTCATTGGTGCAAGCCTCCTGCATATAATATCTTCAGCCACAATAGGTATATTTATGGCTATTTCTTTTTATAAAAAACAATCTTCCAAAATAATATATACATCTGTTGGACTTATCCTAGCTATTTTGTTGCACACTTCCTTCAATTTAATTATAATAAGTAAAGCGGAAAGTTCTGTGCTCCTTGCTTTCGGAATGGTTTGGATTTGCATTATAATATTACTAATCTTATTTGAAAAAATAAAACACATTATTCCTAATTATAGAAAATATGAAAGATAACAGATCGTTCTTTGAAAAACTCACCGGTACAGTAAGGATGGATAACAATGAAGAATTTTTGGAGGAAGAACCAAAAACTCCTACTAGAGGAAGAATACAAAACGAATCACCTCTTTGGACTGAAGAAGAAGAGGGTGAACTTACTGTGGACGTATACCAAACCCCTTCTGATGTAGTTATAAAAAGTATGGTAGCTGGTGTCAGACCCGAAGATCTAGATATTTCTATCACTAGAGATATGGTGACTATAAAGGGAAAACGAGAGACAGAAAAGAACATTCAAGACGATGATTATTTTCATCAAGAACTATACTGGGGTTCATTTTCTAGGACAATAATGCTTCCTGCTGAAATAGATGTAGAAGAATCTGAGGCAATAGAAAAACACGGATTACTTATAATAAACCTCCCAAAGATAGATAAAAACAGACAGACAAGACTAAAAGTTAAAGGATAAAAAAACATAAAAACACTAGCTTCGAAGCCAGTGTTTTTTAAATTACTCATTGATAAGGCTCTTATTTCAAGATCGAATCAACTGATATAAAAAATAAGTATAATAATAAACAAAGATACTATAGCTAAGCCATTTATTATTATACAAAAAAGATTCAAGATCAATCTCAATATATTTATTTGAAACCCTTCAAAAAAACATTACTCCTTATTAAGAAAAACATCAAATGTGCTTGGGGGCGGGGTCGAACCGCCGACCTATCCCTCTTCAGGGGAGCGCTCTACCAACTGAGCTACCCAAGCATGATTTAGATAGAATACTAGTTTTGTTTGATAAAATCAATAAGCCCGCTAACATCTCCCGTAGCTCCTCCCTTAGTACTATTATAAATATTTAGAATAGTTTCTAGATAAGGTTGTACAAGATAGTACGCCCCAGCAAAAGCACCTGCTATAAATAACCAATATACAATAGTCATAAAACGAGCTAAACGCATTGAACGCCTTATAGCCCTAAGCATTTCATTATTTTCCTCTGCAATAGATAAAGTTCTTTTCAATAAAGCATTTTCTTCTGGTGTCATATAAGATATATTAGCAAAAAAAATAATCGAAAGCCAATCGTTCTTGCTCGTAAAGCAAAGGAGTTTGCTTTACTCAACGGCACGCAAAAAGACCCAAAAGGGATTTTTTGCAATGTGCCATTGGCAGGAAGTTCGTCAACAACTCTCACTTTGCCGTCGCAAAGCTCGGTCGCTTCCCCGCCTCGCCCGTTTTGTCTGGTGACAAAACATGGCTCCGGCTTTCGATTCCTGCTCGTAAAGCAAAGCAGTTTGCTTTACTCAATGGCACACAAAAAGCCCCAAAAGGGATTTTTTGCAATGTGCCATTGGCAGGAATCGAACCTGCATCTATCCCTTAGGACGGGACTGTTCTATCCATTGAACTACAACAGCTTCGGGGTAGTATAACCCGATTTTAACTACTAATCTAAAGAATCTAAGATTTAGCCAATAAATCCTCTATAAGAGGTTTATTGAAACCAACCACCACTTCATTACCTATAACTATCACAGGTACTCCCATTTGACCACTTTTTTCCATCATCTCTTTTCTTTTCTCCATATCAGAAGCTACATCGAAAGCTTCATACTTTACACCGTTCTCATTGAAGTATTCCTTAGCCATATTACAAAAATGACAAGTTGGTGTTGAATATATTGTTACTTTTTTTGTGTTGTCGCTCATAGTTTTTTTATTAATGACTAATGTTGTCGAACAATTATAGCAGAAAAGTTTATTTAAACAAATTTAAAAATTTTTGCCATAAAGACACTTTTTTGGTACTAGATGAACCGTCTACGGCAACATCATTTACAATGACTACAACATTTTCACCAGCTTTAGCTACACTGAACTTAGATCTTATTTCCTCTTCTACACCTTCTGGAGTCTCAAGTCTTTCTAAGTCTTTCTCTAAACCATCATACCTACTTTGTAATTCTGACAACTTTCTTTCTGACACATTTCTAAATTCCTCACTTTCTTCCTTTTTTTGCCAAACCTCAAATGTAGAATAAAGAGAATAAACAACTAAAAAACCTAAAATGAAAAGGGTGGCATGATGATACATAAAACTTCTCAACTTCCTTTTTTGTTGAAAATCTAGCATATAGAGTATATAATACTATAAATGTTATTCAATAAAAAACATCAAAAAAAGATTCAGATAGTTTGGGGAATAATAGTAGTACTCATAATCATAAGTATGATTATGCTCTATATGCCCGGAATCTTCTACTAAGATCTTATTATTTTTAAGAAGACATCTTGAGGAATATTCACTTTTCCTCTTTCTTTCATCTTTTTCTTTCCTTTTTTCTGCTTTTCCCTAAGCTTCATTTTTCTAGTTATATCACCACCATACATATGCTGAGTGACATCTTTTCTAAAAGCCGAAATTGACCTTGAAGATATTATTCTACCCAAAGCTCTAGCCTGAACTTTCATAGCAAACATTTGTCTAGGAATATGAGTATAAAGTTTTTCAACCATAGATTCGGCTTCTTCTACAGCTCTTCTCCTCGCAATAACTCTAGAAAAAGCGGGAACAACCTCATCTGCTATCAAAATATCTAACCTAGTGACATCAGCATCTCTCATACCTTCTATTTCATAAGATATAGAGGCGAAACCAGAAGTAGAACTCTTTAAGGCATCAAAAAAATTACGCATAAGTTCCCTTAAAGGCATTTTTATACTAATCCTCGTCCTATCCTCTCCAAAATTTTCTGACTGTCCAAGTTCAGCCTCATGCTCATACAAAAGTTGCATTATGTTACCCAAATATTTAGATGGACTAATTATGGTCAAATTGACCCATGGTTCGCGGACCAATGAGTAAGTTCCGTCATCTGGGAAATACGAAGGGGAGTAAATCATTTCTATTTTTCCGTTCTTGTAAGTCACCTCGTAAGTAATAGTCGGCATTGTAATAACAAGATCTAGATTGAATTCCCTTCTAAGTCTTTCTGTGATTATCTCCAAATGAAGCATACCTAAAAAACCACACCTAAAACCCCTACCTAAAGCTCCAGATGACTCTTCTTCAAAAGAATAGGACGAATCAGACAGTTTCAACTTCCCTAGCGCCTGTTTTAGGGATACAAAATCATCCTGACTCTCTGGATATATAGATGCCCAAACAACCGGTTTTGGAGACATATAACCAGAAAGAGGTGGATTTGTATCTGTATTTATAGAAACCGTATCTCCGACAGAGGCGATACCCGGTTCTTTTATACCCGTGACAATATAACCTATTTCTCCTTCACTCAAACTATCTACAGCAACTTCATCAGGAGAAAAAACTCCAACCTCTATAGTATTAAAATTTTCTTTTGAAACCTTAAATGAAAGAGGATCATTTCTCTTTACAGAACCACTCATAACTCTAATAAAAACAATAACTCCTCTGTGAGTCGAATATTTGAAATCAAAAATGAGAGAACGAAAATTTTTCTCTTCTGTTTTTTTTGGTGGAGGAATAAGTCTTATTATCTTTGATAATAGATTAGAAACTCCTTCACCAGTCTTGCCTGAGACGAGTAAAATATCTTCTTCTTTACAACCCAAAAGCTCTACCACTTCAGCTTTAACTTCAGATATTCTAGCCAAAGGTGAATCTATTTTTGATAATACTGGAATAATAGTGAGTCCTAAATCTCTAGCCATACCTAAAGTAGTCAGAGTTTGAGCTTGGACTCCTTGAGTAGAGTCTACAAGCAAAATAGAGCCTTCCACGGCCTTTAGAGCTCTAGAAACCTCATAAGAAAAGTCTATATGCCCAGGAGTATCTATTAAATTTAAAATGTAATCCTTCCCTTCAGATTTGTATTTCATTCTAACTGGCTGCATTTTGATAGTGATCCCCCTTTCTCTTTCAAGCTCCATAGAATCTAGAACTTGGTCATGCATTTTTCTTTTCTCTATGGTATTGGTCAACTCCAACATCCTATCAGCCAAGGTGCTTTTACCATGGTCTATATGAGCTATAATGCTAAAATTTCTTATATTGATCATCCTTGTTTATAATATTCATCAAAACTTCCTTGGAGACCCTATTAAAACATTAAAGAGTAAGATTTCAAAGCCTTTTAGAGTTCTGCGTCTGGACCAACTATTTTAGCTTTCCATATTTTTTTATGCAAAGTCTTCCAAACCTCTCTAAGCTCTGTACTTTTAAGTAGGTACAAAACTATAACCCCAGTAGATATTCCTATAATTCCAGAGAAAAATCCTTGAAAAAATATACCACGCAAAGTTTCAAGATTAAATATATCGTCAAAAACATCCAAAAATTTATAAGCTACAAAACCCATTATTGTAGATGATCCACTTATCTGAAAAAGGGTTCTCAAAACAGGCTTTGAATATTCTTTAAATTCTAGATGAAAAGCTATCCAATGAACAACAGCATTAATAATAACACCAAAACTAAAACCTAAAGGCAACATCAAAACAACCGTACCTGGTATGTCTGACACTTTCAGCAAGGACTCCATAAAATCCCTAAAAAAGAAATCATTATTGAAAACATAAACTAAGCCATAACTAACAATCACTATTATAAATGCAGATATAACATTTATAATTAAAGGAATTTTTGTTTTACCTCTAGAGTAATAAGATTTTACAAATAAAGTGGACATATTTTGAGCTATAAGGGATATAGTGAACAAAGCCAAAGCAGCCGCTGTCAGCCTTGTATCACTCCAACCAAATTTTCCAGCCCCCAAGATGGTTCTGACTATTTGAGCTCTCAAAACGACAAACATTACAGAGACAGGTACTGACCAAAATATTATGTGTCTAGAAGAGACAATCATCTGTTCTAGAAATTTATCTATATTCCCAGAAGAAAATAATCTGGTCAAAGCAGGAAAAGCTGCCAACGAATAGCTAACTCCAATAATACTAAAAGGAACAGATTGTAAATGAAAAGAGAAATTAAAAATAGAAATAGAGCCTACAGCCAGAAAAGAAGCGAAAGAAATTAGAAATAATTGAGCAATCTCATTTGAAGAAACAGCTATGGTTCTAGGAACAGAATTGAAAACGACTTTTCTTACAAGGTCTAATCTCAAAGGAAAAGACAAAGTTGGCAAAAGTTTTTTTTGAATAACAAAAGGCATTTGTACACCAAAATGAAGTACTGCCCCTATTACAACTCCCCAAACAAGACCAGTTAGACCCATTATAGGATATAGAACAACTATTCCAGCAATAATGCCTACGTTGTAGAGAATGGGTGAAATAGCATATATAAAGAATCTATTATTTATTTGTGTGATACTTGCTAATAGATTTGAAAAACCCAAAAAAATAGGAGACAAAAGTAATATCCTACTCAACATTACTAGATCAGAAAAAGAATCCTCAGAAGCAAAAGATGGAAAAATAAATCTAAGTAGAAAAGGAGTTAGAATGAAAACTAAAGCAGAAATAGAAACTATAACCAAAAAGAAAAAGGTAAATATCTGATTTATAAATTCTTTAGCTTCCTCTTCACTTTTTTGAAACTGTTCTATCAGATAAGGGATTAAAACAGAAATAGAAACAAGCGAAGCCACTGTCACAAAGATAAAATCTGGTATTCTAAAAGCTGCATAATACAAATCCAAGATATTACCTGCCCCAAATTGCGCAGCCAATATTCTATCTCTTATGAGGGCCAGCACCTGAGAACTCAAAGCAAACAAACCAAGAAGGTAAGCCGCTTGATGTAAACCTGTTATCTCTTTGTGTAGCAGTGATAAAACCTTTTTCACCATAATGGATTTACTATCTTTCGTTTAATGGTAAGCCCTCTCTTTTTTCTGGATTAGTTAATTTTGTATTTTCAAATATTGAATTCCCTGCTTTTAAATCTGCTAAGATAGAATTAACCTCTTCATTTTCCGGATTTGAAACTTTAATCTCTTCAAACTGTTTGATAGCAGAAGCTCTGTCACCCAATCTTTCAAAACTCAGACCAAGGAAATATTTAGCATTGGCATAATCCGGAGCAAGAGTTACGGATTTTTCTAGAGCCTCTTTAGCTCCTTCTAAATCATTATTGTTATATTTCAAAAGACCTAACTGAAAGAAGATATTTGGATCACTTGGATTTATGATAGAAGCGGCTGTCACGGAGTCTATTGCTCCTTTTAAATTTTTATTTGCAACCTCTATTTGTGAAAGTAGATAATACGCTTCTAGATAATTTTGTTTTAATTGTATTGCCTGAAGTGCCCAATTTTTAGCTCCATCTAAATTATTTCTGTTTATTTCCAATCTAGACAATAAGAGGAATATAGCTGGATTATTTGGGTTTCTCCTCATAGCCTCGCTAAATGAAGCCTGTGCACCCTCATAAGCACCTTGTACTCCTAAGGCTGTAGCAGAGGTGTAAGCTTGTCCCAGAGATACCCAGTTTAAATAATTTAAAGGGTCAGCATTTCTAGCAGCCAGAGCATTTGAAATTACAGCTGGCAAAACCTTCTCAGCTTGAGACTGTATTATTTCTTTAGAAACCTTGCTCTGGTCTTGTGAAAGAATGGTATTTAACTTGATGAGCTGTATTTCAGATAGAGCTCTATAATAAATATCATTGTTTACGGTTTTTATAGCAGAAGCCATCAAACTTTCGGCTTTATCTACATCGCCTTCGGTATTTATGGCATAAGTAGATTTTTGGAAATACCACAAAGACTCAGAATTTTTAAATAATCCATAACCTATCCATAATACACTTACAAAAGTAGCTACTAAAATAAGAGAAAAAATGAAGCCTGTCTTTGGATTGTTTATAAATATCTTTTTGTTTAAGTCCAAAAAACCTGAAACATAAAGAGAGGCAAAAAATAAACCGGTAAAAAAGAAAGTTAAGATAAGTATGACTACACTAGGAACATAAACAAAACTCATAAGCCAAAGGTACAACGATATAAAAAATGAAGATGAAACTAAATATTTCAAAAACAGATCTTCATATTTATAAAAAATTGATTTAATACCTATGGATAAATATAGGCCAAAAAATATAACCCAAGAGATGACTCCAGCTAGACCTGTAGTAACAGCAAAAGTAGGTATAAGTCCAATACCGTAAGCAAAATCAGCATTCCAATATATTGTAGAAATGATATCTAACGGCCTATAAGATAACCACTGAGTAGTGAAAGTATTTGGTCCTGAGCCGAATATAGGTTCATTTTTTATTGTATTTTTTGCAATATCCAAAGTTACAGAAAGAGAAGGTCTGACATCTACACTGACAATATTAAATGTTTTAGTAAACCAAGCTCCTAGAGTAGATCCCCAAACAAGAAACATAAGGGAAATAATGAAAATTATAGCTGGGTATATGGAGACCTTTTCCCATAATTTTTTTGATGATTCAGACCTTTGACTGAAAATACCATAAAGAATAAGTAAAAAAGAAACGACAGATAGTATTAACCATAAAGAACTGAAGTTTACTAAAATCAAGAAAAATACAGACAATATAAGCCATATAACAAGCAAAGATTTAATTAACTTGCTTAATTTCAAAGAGCTCAAAGTGAATACAGACAACAGGGTGGCTATACCAAAAAATATTCCTAGATTGTTCCAAGAACCGACTACTGTACTAGTGATATTTTCAAAGATACCAAAAGATAGAAAAGTGACTCCAAATATCATTCTAACAATAATAAACAAAGAGATGATTGCGAAAGATACAGCAAAAGCTAAGTAAGAGTGAACTATCCTATTTTTTTGGTTGAAAAATATAGATATTAAATAGACATAGATGAAAGAAAGTAAAATGAAACCGACAGTACTTATATCAAAAGTATAACCAAGAAAAGTCATCCTTTGAAAACCATTGGCGATACCAGCCAAGATATAGACGACAGGTACTGCGACAAATAGACCAAGAAGGTATTTGCTGTTTTTTTCTATACTAATACTTCCAGAAAACAAAACTTTTGATATATAAATGAGAGTAGCCAAAATTATTCCAAAACCAAAAAGTAAACTGGTCCCAAACTGATTTGAAATAAATGAAATTGGCAAGAAAAATATAGGGGCAAGTAAACTGACTAAAAACAATATGTAATAAGTAACTTTATCCAATGGATTTAACTTACTACTACCTGTAATAATGTTGTGTTCATTCATCTTTTTTATAATTAATAAATAATGTACTGTATACTACTTTAAGTATATTATATGAAAAAATCCCTCTCATTGAAAGACCAAAAATGTTGATAAACAAAGAGAGATAAATATACTTTGTGTTCAAATAATAAATGAAAAAACACACTTTTTGGAGTGTGTTTTTTCATTTTTGTAGTTGTATCTATAAGCCGAATTCTGTACCTTAGCTCCGGCCTACCTGATATGTATTTTTAAAAACATTGCAAGCACAACGGTACGAACACGAGGAAAATTTTAGCAAAAATTTATCCGTTTTTTAAAAATACATATCAGGCAAGCCTTAACACAGGTGGTAATTATTTATCTGTCATATGTGTTGCCACATAGATCAAGCGGCACTTCCACCGAAAAGATGGACACGGCCTTGCATTAAAGTAAGGATTTTGCCGTTTCAATTTTGCATCTCTGCAAAACTATTCCCGAAGGAACCCTTTGGCTTTCGCCTTAAGCGTCTCTGCTCGCACCTCTTCCGCCCGAAGACGGAGACGGGTGTTACCCGCTACTCTTGTCCTACCCTAAAGCAGGACATAATGTTCGGACTTTCCTCCCCAAAATAAAATTCTGGAGCAATTACCCGATACAACCACCCCTATTATATCACAAAAGATAAAAAATTACAACCTATTCTTTCTTTTCTAAACCGCTTATAGACTCTACTATTTTACTATCTTTTCTGAGCTGTTCATAAAAAAGAACTTGGTTTCTATTTATATACATTTTATCTGTTGGACCGTGAAGCTCATTACCAAGTTTTATAAGCTGAAACTGAGGTTGTCCCAACTGGTCGGTGCTACTATTTCCATTTGAACTTATATAATAAACTTTAGAAATGACTATTTCTTCTTTATTATTAGCTAATAGTTTTCCAAAATAAACCTGATCATTATTTAAAAAGAAAGCATAGTATTCAGAACCATTTGGATCACTATATATTGATAAATATTTCTGTTTATAAAAATTCACAGACAAGGCTACTATAACAACAACTACCGTAATCATAGCCAAAATTATCAATCTACTTTTCCAAGAAAGACCTTGTTTATATTCAAAAATATTTTTATCATATTTTATATTCATAAAACTATTATAATATATTTTAAATAAACTACCTAAAAATAGGTGTATAAAAAATACCGAATAATTCGGTATTTTTTTATGTAATTTAACTTAGTAAAATTGCAGAGATTATTGTAGTTGTTTTAGAAGCTCCATAACTTGAGCTTGCATTATTTGTATCTGAGATTGTAATGTTTCCAAATTACTAGATGTTACTGTTGTCGGTGCAGATACAGTACTTGTTTCGGTAAAAACCAGCATCGTATTTATCCTAGCCCTAGTAGATGGTCCAACATTTCCATAACCTGTTGTCTCTGGAGTACCTGAAGAAACTATATTTTGAAATCTTTGGAAAGATTTGACAGCATTCTCTGTAATAGGACCAAAATACCCCGTCACAGAACTCGTATCTATGTACCCTTGACCTACTAGAAATTGTTGTAATATTTTAACATCTTCACCTTCAGATCCTCTGCCTATATTATAAAGTAATGATCTTTGTGAATATTGTATCTGTGGAACTGACGAAGCTGTAGGAGCTACTCCTCCACCACTACAATTTGATGATTGTGAATTTTTGATACTAGTATTTATTCTAGCTCTAGTAGATGGTCCGGCATTTCCATAACCTGTTGTCTCTGGAGTACCTGAAGAAACGATACCTTCATCTGACTGAAATTTCTGCAAAGCAGATTGTGTCAATGGACCAAAATAACCTGTTATATAATTTGAACTTGTGTACCCTTTTTCAGCTAAAAACTTTTGTAGATTTGTGACATTTTCTCCACTAAAACCTATGCCAACCACTGATGTTATTGGACTTATTGATAGACCAGAACTACAAACAGGAAAATTTGTAACTGTTGGATAAGTCACTCCTGTACCATTGCTAGAAGATATGCTCCCTCCACCAGCTGTGCCACCAGAAGAGTTAGCTCCTCCACCACTGTTGGATGAAGATCCTCCGCCAGAAGAACCGCCTCCACCGGAG
>Ga0172380_10006156_pt1 | contig 14106 bp, 16 predicted proteins | sample Leawe162metaG_FD_119747 | JGI IMG/M metagenome (GOLD analysis project Ga0172380, IMG submission 119747) | Leachate microbial communities from a municipal landfill in Southern Ontario, Canada - Leachate well 162 metaG | ecosystem: Engineered > Solid waste > Landfill > Unclassified | place... | reverse complement strand
TTTTTCCACGTGGCCATCAAGCGGATGGATTAAAAATACTACCGCCAATAGCGGCACAGGCGATTTAAGAATGTACTACAATAAGAGCGGGAATACGGTAAATTGTTTTGGAGTAGATTGGGGCCGTGTCCCGTTTGACGCCGGAACAAACGATCCATCTATCGGGAGCGTAATTGTCGGCGGCACATCCGAGGCTTCAGGGACGGTGGCCAGCGTGGCAGTTTCCACCGGCGCATTCAGCACTACCGACGCGGCTGGATATATCTATGTTTACGGGCTATCGGGGCAATTTACTGAAGACGAAGAAATCACTGTAGACGGCACAGATCAGGCGTTCGTCAACGGGTCTAGCAATATCGGATACAGGGGCTATATTGCGGCAGCCTGGGGAACAGATGACGCCGTCAGCTACTACCCGGAATATGATATTGCATTCGACGCCGGAACAGCTGGAGAGTTTGCAGGCGGTACAGCCGAATATGCCTCGCCGAATGGGGTAACGTTTACGGCACCTGAAACATATGATCTTGGCATCGCGGCTGGCGATATAGGGGCTGGTACGGCAGCGGCAATTTATGTCCGCGAAACAATTATAGATGGATTGCGCCCGAGATCAAACGTACGAAACAGCATCATAGCCGAGTGGAGCTGAATTGTCAGGCATAGATTCCAGCACATCATTCCTGTGTCATTTTGACGGAACAGATGGATCTATTGATTTTATCGACGAGATAAATGCAATAACGTTGACGCCGTCAGGAAATACCCAGATTGATACCGACCAAAGCAAATTTGGCGGCGCCTCTGCATTGTTTGATGGCAATGGAGATTACATATCTGGCACATTTAATTCGGCTATTGGCACTTCGGATTTTTGCATAGATTTTTGGTCAAGGCCTAGTTCTTGGCCTGGCTCATACATGTGTATAGCCGAGATAGATTATACAAATGGATTTATTTTCCAAATCAATGGCGATACCAAAATAATAGTATATACGCAAAGCGGCGCACATGAGATATTTTCGCAACCAATAACTATCGGCTCATGGCATCATGTGGCGATAGCAAGATTGTCTGGTTTATTCTATTTATACGTAGATGGAACCTATCTTGATTCATGGTCTGATTCAGCAAATATATCTACTACTGGTTTTAGGATAGGCGCACGGTTTTCTGATTCTGAAGCATATGCCGGACATATTGATGATCTTCGTTTGTCTAGTTCTGCGCGAATCAACGACGTCAACGATCCATTATATATTTCCTCCGGTACATGGTCAGACGGATTCACGCCGCCAGATTCGGAATATTCAACCCCGCCAGAAGTAAGAAAAAACAGGATAACGCTATCCGGTAATTACAGGCAATATAATAAAAACATTATTAGCACTGTTAGCGATTATGAGCGAGATACAAAGAAAAACACGTTAACAGTTTCTGAAAGCAACAGGTCGTTTGCAAAGAATAAATTATGTTCTGATTTGGATGTTAGAAATTTAAGCGGTAGCCGCATTGATTTTTCGCACGATTTTAGAACATATAGAAAAACTGAATTAACAAATACTGATGATCATAGATCAAGGTTAAAATCATCTCTAATAAACGTGTGTGATAATTTTACCAGGCATGGGTATGCGATATACGCTGACGGTACATATCAGGGATTTATTGACGGCGAAGAATCTCCTCTAACACTTGAAAATATTATCCTCGCAGAAGGATATCACAAAATTGAGATCAGGCCAAGCCGCTGGCTATGGCGATATGGAGATCCAGGGGTACGTATGGCTAAGACACTCGCTGTAAATATTACGGCCAGCGGAACGTCAGAAATTGTGATACCGGAAATCGAGAATTTGCGATATGAGCGGTTTGAATACGAGACTAATATATTGTGGACTTTGCCAGAATCATATAATTCTGACGCGGCATATGATTTCGGAATATGGTTTAGCGACTCCAGCCCGGTAGACGTATCCGGAGATCCTGACGCCGTTATACGGGCATGGAATGGGGCAGGGGCATACATGTACTCTCGCGCACAAACGGAAGCGGAATACGTTGCCGTGGCCGCGAGAGACGAAAACGCCACGGCAGGAAGCGCGTCTGAATTGCTCTTGCCATGGGGTTCCGCGCCTGACGTTCCGCAAAACCAGAGAGTGTTGGAGGGGGTTAAAAATGGCTAGTGATCAAACGCAACCTCAATCAATTACGCTATCTGGAAAGACTCTAGGAGACGATTCCGTAACAATACCAGTGCAACGGTTATGCGGTGGGTTGACCGACGGTATAGACCCAGACTCATTTACCGTAACTACGGCAATTAGCGATTCGCAGTCAGCGCCAGCAAAAGAAGTTACTATTACGTTTTCTGATGGGTATAATACAATATCAATGTCGAACATGCGATTATCTCAAGAGGGAACAAAAATATCAAATAGCGCCACTGGTATAAATGTAGATTTGAGATATTTGGATTCTCGATGGAAATGGAAATATTCTCCGCTGGTAGTAATGGAATATAATAGGAGAGACGAAAAGGGGAACATTATATCCAAAGACAAAAACTTTGGTAAAATAATAGAATATTTATGCCAATATATAGGAATATATAGCGATGACGAAACAAGAGAAAGTGCGCTTGCATTAGTTTCGTCAAGCGATAACGATGATAGAAATTATCCATACATAAACTGGCAAAACGTAAGGGCTGATATTGCCCTTGCTGAAATATGCGAAAGATACGGCGTAAGAATTTGTCTTGGTTCTGACAATATTACGAGATTCTATTACATAGGAAATGGCGCGTCTTATGATTCTTCTTATGCGCAACAATTTTCCATATCATACCCTGCGCCTGAAATACCATCATGGGTAAAAGTTAGAGGAGGTCGTTGTTGGTTCCAGCAAGATGTCGATCTTGAAGCTGTTGCATATGACCCTAAAACAAGCGAATTTTTGCCATTAAGTTCCATTTCATACCTCCCAGCAAATGGTTACTGGCATCCTGATATTGCAAAAGAATTTGAAGCCAATGGTAGTGTTGCCGAAGCATGGAGTGTTTCAAATACGTTATTCAAATGTTATAGAATAAAAAACGATACAATAACGTTAACGGGATCTAGAGAGTTTAATGGTGGAACGGATGAAGTGCTGACGAGAAACGAGGCCTCTATGCGATGGCTAGATCATATCGTTTCGCTCGGAACGTCAACCCCAATTGACCCAGAGGTGAGACGCGAATCTCCATACGTCACAGGGAAATATTGCGACATAGACAGATACGGAAGCCCGTTCCATGCAAATGCAGGTACTAATGCGAGAGTACCATCATTCAGCAGGCTGGATAGAAGGCTTGGAATTGTCTGGTTTAACGATCCTGTTTTTGATATTGGAAACGATTTGATGATTGGTGCGTCTGCGCTTAAGCTTACGTGCGCATTTGCAGGCCCATATTATGAGTACGATGATTTTGGCGGTAGTGTTCCAAACGCAATAGATAAAGACAATTCTATATGGATATATCGAGATGACTTGAGATATGAGTATATAAATGGAGCGTCTACAAATAGCAGTGAAACATGGCGCAAAGTTGATGGATATATATTGGAAGAAATTAAAAAATATTCATTTGTTTCCAACCCCAGAACAACTGTTTACGGTGGAATTTTTGATTATTCTCCGGACGGTATAATTAGCGAAGTGGAATGGAATATATCAACCTCTGATACGCCAACAACAGTTGTTGGGTACGATGTCCAGCTAAACGTAATGCGCCCCATGCGGGAAGTACGGAATGCAATGCTAAATATAGGCAAAAACATGATAGAACGTCGGCAGAAAATGACCAATGGCCATAGCAAAATACGAGAGGAAAACTATGCCAGGAATTGACGGGTATGAGGCGCTAAATAATTCGGGGGAGGAAATACCGTCGTATTCTGCGGTCGAAGTTACGGGCGTTTCTGGCACCGGAGGATATGAATTATACGCTGTAGAAAAACCTTCCGAGGACAATATTGCACCGGGGAAGATCATGTTTACCGGTGCAGGCAAAATACCTATTAATAAACATGGACGCGTATTTTCTGCCTACGATTCGCGCGCAGTCGCAAACGGTACTGCCAGCGATGACGGGTATTGCGGTGTGGCTTCTGGTAGTTTTGTTTTATCTGCCGATAAAACTGGATTTATTTCTCAGGGTAGCGAGGGGGGCAAATTGTGGGTGCGCCCTTTTTCTAGCGGAATACCAACACCATATTTTATTTACGATACAAATGTATCTGCCATAGTATCAGGAGTTAACGAATACGAATCTTCTATATATGAGATTAAAAACGATTTGAATGAACCATCTTCTTTTAATATTTCGCGCTCAAATACATATCATATGTCAGTATACCCATTTAATATGTATGCGCAAAACAAGTCTGCTACAATAGGACATAATATAACAATATTGCAAGGTGGACTTTATCTATTTGATGATTCGCTCAACAAAGTGGCTTATATGCCATTCGGTAGTATATATGCTCTTGGATCTAAATATATTCAGTACGACATATCTGACGGCATAGAAATAGGAGCAAATATAGTAGATTTATCTAGTTATGTGTCAGCCAATATTAGGTATATTAGTCTTTATGCCCGATTTTCTGGAAATGACCAGTCAGATGATGTTCAGGTTTCGTTGGGTTCGTCTTATTTATTGTTGAGAGTATACAGGATATTATAATATCATGATGAATAAAAAATAAATAGAAAGAGATGGCCAAAATATATGACCAGTATATTATTTATCGCCGATCTGCATTGCGGCCACAAAATAGGCATTACTCCCCCGGATTGGCAATCTGGAAAAGAAAAATTAGTTGCAGTGCAAAAAGAAATGTGGAGCGAATATTTAAAAATGGTTTCCGGCAAATGGGATATTTTGGTAGTCAACGGCGACGCTATTGACGGTGACGGAATCAAATCCAGCGGTACTGAATTAATAACTACAGACAGGATAAAACAGGCCGATATCGCTGTACAGGCCATAAAAAAAATAAACGCCAGTAAAATTTTCATGACATACGGAACTGGATACCATACCGGAAACGCGGAAGACTTTGAAAAAATTATCGCGGAATCTGTAAAAGCGGAAACTATAAAATCAAACCTTTTCCTCGATATTCACGGAACAATTTTTGATGTAAAACACCACTGCGGAAATACCAGCATACCGCACGGCACACAGCCGATAAAAAAAGATCATTTGTGGAATGTGCTATGGCATGAGCGCGAAGTCCAGCCAATGGCAAATATTACTATTCGCGCGCATACGCATAGGTATACATTTACCGGGGACAGTAAATGGCTCGGGATATGTCAGCCAGCGTTGCAGGGAATCGGGTCAAAATACGGCGCTAGGCGATGTTCCGGGACTGTTGATTTTGGGGTAGTCAAATTCAATGTCGATAAAACGGGGGCCTACACATGGCAGGCGAAAACAAAAGAAATCGCGTCGCAGCGGCAGGAGGCAATTCGGGCGGCGTGATCGAGTTGGGGGAAATCGCCGAACTGTTGGCAGACAAAAATAATGAGAAAAATATATTGCATGGTGGATGCACACTACTAGATATAGTGCATGCGACGGGATGGGGCGAAAAAAAAACTCGCGCACTATTGCATAGGGCAATTAGCGCTGGGATATGTACGCCGCGAAAAATCGGTGCAATAAATATAATCGGGAATAAATACATGACAGTAGCGTACGATTTTCACAGGTAAGCCCTCTACCTGTTTAAATAAAGCCCCCCGGCTTGCCGCCGGGGGGTGTATTATTCCTGCCCTAAAATTATCTGCCGTAAATACGCATGCCGAGATATTCCCATTTTTTCTGCCCGCGCGTCTATACTTTCCAGCTCTGCGGCAGAGACGGCCACATATGCCCGTTTATCGCGTCTCTTATGGGCGGGTAGTGGTGGACGGCCTGCTATATCGTATTTTTTATTGCGCATATTTTATCCCCTTTTTTTCACCTGCGTCACGCCCAAAGCGGTCATGCTTCCCACGCCTCCGAAAAATCCCTGTCAGAAAAAAGTTCTGCCAGACCTGTAATCTGTTTGAGCCGCAAGACTTCATCCGGATCCATTCCGAGTTCCATTCCTATTTTTTTTTCTGACCAATTTCTCCTTGATAATTCTTGTACAATTTCACTCATGGAATCTATTCTGTGTTTTCCTCTAGCCCTGTTATGCCTAATCGTCGAGGCAATCCTGTCTCCACGCTCAATCCGATCACTGTTTATGATAACTATAGGAAGGAATTTCATCCCAATTTTTTCCCCTACCTTATGCCTATGGAACCCATCAACAACCTCGTAAATACCATCATCCGTTTTCCATACAACGATTGGTTGAGTAAATCCATCACTACGGATGGACAATTCAAGAAGCTCCATTTCAGGAGCCGCAACGCTATTCGGGTTGTAATCGTTTGCTTGGACAAGTTCCGCCTCGACCCAAATAACATTGTTCACTGGATGCTGTTTACGATCATTTATATCAAACCCCATTCTAACCTCCTCTTTTTCATCATCTTTTTATAGCGTTCATAGGCACCACTTTTATGCTGACTGAATGATAGGCCCTTACACCAATAATCATTTCTAAGGAGAGATTTGCAGATGCGTTTCCAGCTCGGCGACGTTTTGTCGAGATCTCCATCATCCGGAATACCGTCCGGGAAACCGCGCCCTTGATACCATTTTAGGAATACGGCAATCTTGTCCTTGTAGTGATCGGATGTTTTTTCCGGCATGCTATCCAAAAGCATCATCGAGAACGATTGCCATGTGTGCTCATCAGGAAGTGTGATTTTTTGCATACCCATAATATTACCACTATCTTTTGCATAGAGCGCACCATGATTAGCGCCATTCACGCGTGCCACAACCCGCCCCCATGTTTCTGGCTCAATAATATGATATAGATAAAGGCCTCGCCGCTGATCGTCTCCATACGGCTGGCAGATTCGCATCTGGTGGATCGTAAGCCCCGCCTGATGCATGCGGTCATAGAGTGCATTATATGCGTCTCCTGTTCGCGCAAAATAGGTCCATATATCTTCTGTTTTCCAGTCGTAAATCGGATATACATTATATAGATTCCTACCGCACAAGGTTGTCCAGCGGTATTTCCGGAATTGCTTTTTATATCGGCTTGTCACCGTTCGCCAACGATTTAAACTTTCCTGTGCTCGAATACCAACGAAGCAGCATGTTTTTTTTCCACCTCCATACCACTCGCCAAACTCAACCACAAATTCCTCAAATTCCTCCCCGGATATAAAAAACGGGAAGGCACATGGATCAATATACGCGTCTGATGGAGGGGTTCGCACCCAGTCATCCCGCCGAGTCGGATCCCAACACAGCCACTGGGGCTGGTATTGCGAAACAGCATTTCTTAGGTTTAATGGAAGTGCGATCCAATATGGATCAATAATGTCTTCGTAGGCTAAAAATATATTTTTAACGTGGTCGATCGTCAGCTTATATTGCGCCTCAAGGTCAACAAAAAACAGCCCGACCCTTCGCCCTCTTTTTCTCGCTTCTTGCAACACGAGATGCGTCATCACGCTACTGTCTTTCCCTCCAGAAAATGAGACATAGATTTTATCAAACACGTCAAACGCTATACGAATACGCAACGTAGCCGCGCTCAATACATCCATTCCGAGGCCAATCTTTGTACCCATAAAAGCACTTCCTTTTTTTTTATCCTAACGATTTTGTCATCATTAGATACCCTAATATAATACCTGTTTGTATTTGACCATGATCGACAATCGTTGACTTCGTAGACCTGATTTTTTACCAGTGTAAATACCCGATAGACACCACGCGTTCCTGATGCGTTGCATTTATCGTAATCATTTATGTATTTAATAAACATCCTTTTGTACACATACTGCGCATCCTGTCCGCAGATTTGAGCAACATAGACCTTCGACGTTACTGCTCCAAAATATGGGCCATATTGATCTGCGATCATTCGCATCGTCTGAAAAAATGCGTGGTTAATGCACTCTAAGCGGAGTATCGCCATAGGTAAAATCCCACTAGTTATTTTCCCGCTTCGTTTGCATCCGCAAAGCGTAAAATGTAAGGTATGCTGTCGTTCGTGCCGCATTCCGGGGGCCAGCAGCCGCGCAGCAACTGACCACAGAACACCCCACGGCTATCCGCGCCACTAAGAGTCCACGACACCGACACAGTATCGTCATCGGCGTCATACTCCACCCACGCGCTGAGTCCCGCCTCAACCTCCACGTCCGGCACGATCTCATCGCCACGCGTCACGATCACGCGGCACTGGACCCTACCGTCATCACCGACCGCGCTGGTGTCCATTGGGGCGTCAATCAGCAAATTTAGTCCGCAGTATTGAGCATTGCTCCCTGAGTTGGCTACTGCCCAATCCCAGACGATCCTGCGGATCGCAGCTCGCTCGAATCTCGTCATTTTTTTTCCTTCTTTTCGCCAGCCTCATTGCTGACACATGCATAATACACCGGGTTAATTTAATTGTCAAGAGATAAAATAATTATTTTTAAATATTTTTACGTGGAGGGCTATTTATTTGCCTCTACATATTTTTTGAGGTCTTCATTTGCCTCTAGTAGGCTGGCCTGTATGCGTAGTTTATTTGCCGCATTTTCTTCGTTTGTCAGTTTTTCTTTCAGGTCGAGTACATTTGCTTGCAGGCGCAATAATTTTGCGTTTATTTCTGTATCAGATTTTTCAATCGTTTTTGGAGTTATCGCAATAACTTGTGGGTTAGATTTTTTATAGTCATACCCATTGGCTTTGTCTGCGAATTGATATAAATCAATGCGTAAATTTAATTGGTCTTTTTTTATGTCATTGACAGCGTTAAGCATGAGGCTATCAATCTTTTCATAATTGACAATATTTCCAATAGCTGATTGCTCAATATACCTGATTATAGCGTATTTAATTATATCCAAATGTGCGTTTATTTTTTTTGCGTCTTCTGCCGCTTTTTTATTCCTCTCCTTATTATAATCTATTACTTTTTCGATATAACCAGTACCATTGCATGCCATACATCCCCTGACGCCTTTTTCTGTGCAGTATGGACACTTGACCTTTACTACTCGTTTATCTTGCATAGTCATGCCATTACGCATACTGTTTTCTTTTACGCCAGATATAATATTTTGATATACTGATAGCATGAAGCTAATAGCTATAGGATTCATGTTGTCAAATTTATTACCGCCAATCTCCGCAATTAAGAGATCTTTTTCCCTAAAACTTTCGATTACAAATAAAATACGTTTCATGTTTTTCTCTGCCGCTTCTGTCTCTATATTGCCATTGGCTCCTATCCTGACACGATTCAACCCGGTAATTATTATTTCATCAATTAATTTAGACGTTTGCGGCCATTCAGAGCACTTATCTTTTCCAGATACATAGTTGGTTGCTATAATCATTATTCCTAATACAGCAGCAACAATTAATTTCTTACCCAATAACATTTTCGTCCCTCCAAATAATTTACGATTAGTATTATCCCACATCACCCATACTATTTACCAATACTATCATACATTAAGTATGTCAATAAAATATTTCCCGAATAAAATGTTGCTTGGTGGGCGGTGGAATTTGCAGAGTCTATCGGCGGTTACGCCGAAACAATTCGCGGAAAAAGAATATTTTTTTGATTTTTCGGCTTGACAAACGGTCTATGTGGGGGTAAAATAAATACGGAAAATAAAAAATACCGGCCTTGTTGGGGCTGACTGGTTCCCGGCGCATACAGACATTCGATTTCCTTCCCTTGCCGGGGACGTGCAGTGCAGCCCTACCGCGCCAACAACGCGGTAGGGCATTTTATCGGCAATCGGGGGAACTGATGGAAGACAAATACAAAAACCTGAAATACTACGCCGCCGACCGGCGCGACGAGTATAGGCGATCTGCGGAGCGGTGCAGCGACCCATACATGGTTGCTGTCGGGATAGTGATGGGTGTGTGGCTTGCGGTTTTTACTCTCAAAATAATTCTCGGCTGATGAAAGGGATGGAAATGAGCGACGAAAAAAAAGGCGACGAAAAAATTATCATGAAAAACAGCGCGACGACCGGCGACAGGGCGCACAGCGCGACTACCGGCGACTATGCCCACAGCGCGACGACCGGCAGAAGTGCCCACAGCGCGACGACCGGCAACTATGCCCACAGCGCGACGACCGGCAACAGTGCGATAGCAGGGGCGCTAGGGATACATTCGCGAGCAAAGGTTTCCAGCAAATCGGCATGGCTGGTAATAGCTGACTGGCGGTTCAATCGACATGGGTGGAAATTGCATTCTGTCGTATCGAAAAAACCTGGTCATAAAATAAACGGCGTAACGATAAAAACAAACACCTGGTATTGGTTCGAAAAAGGGCGGCTAAAGTCAGAGGCCGCGTATGACGAAAAAGAGGGCCTTTCGGACAGATTAAATATCGTAATTAACGAATTGGAAAAATTGAAATGAGCGGAGCAACCGACGGGAAACGAGGCAGACTTTTTACGGAGAAGGAGTGAGAGATGAAAAAAATCACGCTCAACAAAACAAACACGAAACACATTGCGGAGGACCGCTACGGCTGGACGCCAGACAACAGCGAACCATACGATTTGATCGTCGAGGATGGTATATCAATCAACACGCACGGCGGCTACATCTACACTGGCGGCGGCAACATCTACACGCGCGGCGGCCACATCTACACGCACGGCGGCAACATCGACACTGGCGGCGGCTACATCTACACGCACGGCGGCTACATCGACACTGGCGGCGGCTACATCTACACTGGCGGCGGCTACATCAACACGCACGGCGGCTACATCAACACTGACGGCGGCAACATCTACACGCGCGGCGGCCACATCAACACTAGTGGCGGCTACATCGATTGCGGGATACTGTACTGGCGGTCCATGCATATACCCACAACAGCTGGAGGAAAAATCACATGCATATCGGTATACCCGGACGAGTGCACGCGGAGTCACTGGGTAGAGCGCCTATCCGGGATCGTGGATGTTTCTAGTGGATGCTACGATAAACTTTTGGAGCGCGTGCGTCCGCGTATGCAGGAAATTCTCGCGCTGGACAAATGGAGTCAATGCGAGCGGTGGATTATCGAGAGTTGGGCATAAAACGGCGTAACGATAAAAACAAACACCTGGTATTGGTTCGAAAAAGGGCGGCTAAAGTCAGAGGCCGCGAAAAGATGACAGTGATCGTCGAATCGAAAGCTAACTAACTTTTCAGGCAAGCGCGGCTGCGGGAGAGGGTGGACCCGTCCATTGAGCACACCCGAAAAAAAAGGACGGCCAGCCGTGCAAGCCTGATTTTTTTGGGATGCGAAGAGGGGGCGGCGGAATGAAAGATATTGAGGTAGGGCAGATAATGCGTGCGTGTTGTGTCGGGTTTGACGACGTAGGCATCGACGTAATGGAGATAGTATTTTCCGCGATATTGAGAAGAAATTGTAATCCGCTGATTGACGAATATTTGAAAATACCGCGTCTGGAATACAAAGAATTTGCAGCATACAGGACGCTAAAACACGACATTGACCATTTTATCGACACATTATTGTGCGCAATGACTGCCGACGAAATAGAGCAAATACGGCTGGATATACGGGACATGTTTGAGCATTACGAGTTTAAAAATGACGATCACAGAGAGAGGAGAATGAATTGATTGACAATGAAATTGTACAGGTGAATGCGGAAGAAGAATCGTCGATCATGCTATCTAATATGGAAAACCGCGTACAGCTTATCAAATATGCGATTTCTATTATCCCGCAAGTATGCCACGAGCGCAACATTTTGGATATGGGTGGAAATCCATATATTGACAGCGACGGTTGCCAGAAAATTGCGGTTGCGGCTGGTATATCCTTTTCCCGGCCACAGGTGGAAAGTGAGTGGGTTGACGATCCAGACACCGGGGCGAGGGTATATGAGGTAATTGTAGAGGGTGAAGCAAATCTTGGCAACAAATCAATTTTCGAGGTTGGCGGATGCAACTCGCAAGACAAATTTCTCTCCAGCAGGAAACTTCCGACGCTGCAACTAAAACTAGAGGTAAAGAAAAAGGCGTTGGCTAACTGGCAGGGTCGATGTGTGCGCACGTTGCTGGGCCTGAAAGAACTAACTTGGAAAGAACTGGAAAACGCCGGATTCCGGCAGGGAAAAGCACCAAGCATAGACTACAACAAGGGCGCGCAGTCCGGCAAATCAGCCGACGCCGACGATACCCGCGATAAAATCCGCGATGCTGTACTGGCAGCGGTGGACGGCAACGCCACGGCGGCGAAAGAACTGCTCGAAGTAATGACGTCATTTATCGGTAAAGACGGAACCCAGGTGCGAGGAAAGGCAAACGTCAAAGACTTGTCCGACAAGGCCGCTAATTTCCTATGGGCTAAAATTAAGAAAAATGATGATGACTGGCAACGCGCTTGCGTCGAGATTCGGCAGCAGTACGCGGTCGGAGATCAGCAATGATATTCCCAGATATTACGCAAGCTATTGATGACCAAATGTTCAGGCGCCAGAAGCGCTATCCCTGCCACGCCAACAGGGCCAGCGCGATAGGCGACGATTGCGAGCGCAGGTTGGTATATGAGCGTACACACTGGCAGGAAAAAAATCTGCCTGATATCGGCCTGCAATATATATTCGAGGTCGGCAATACTATCGAAGAACCTGTATTGCACATGGTGCGCCAAGCGGGGTTTGAAATCTACCGGCAGCAGGAAGCGTTTGAGTACAAGAGCAACGGAAAAACACTGCTTACCGGCCATATTGACGGCGTGCTGTCTGACGGAAAGATGGAATACCTGGCAGAGGTAAAAACCATGTCGCCGTATGTCTGGCAGGCCATAAATAGCGCGGATGATTTCAACCGCTATTCGTGGACTCGAAAATACAAGCCGCAACTGAATATGTATATGTTTGGCCTGGAAATACCGCAAGGGCTTTGGCTATTGATTAACAAATCCACCGGGAGACTGAAACAACTCAACACTGTGCTTGATTACGAGCTTGCGGAATGGACGCTGAAACGGTGCGAGCGCATTAACGCGCACATCGAACGCAACACGCTGCCGGATTACCTGGATAACGCCGATGAATGCGATAAATGCCCATTCGCGCATGTCTGCCTGCCGCCGATAAATCGTACTCCTATAGATGTAGAAACAGACCCGGAAATAATAGAAATGGTTGCGCGCATGATGGAGTTGAGGCCTGCGAACCATGAGTACGACGCAATAAATAACGAGCTAAAACCGATTATGCGCGGTCGCGAAAAACAGCTGATAGGAGATTACGAGTATCGCGGGAAATTTACAGCCGACGGGAAACAATGGCGCGGGAGTTTTAGGGAGCTTGGCAAATAGTTTTTACAAAAATTTTTATGAAAGGAAATGTTATGAGTTGCGAAATGTCGGTAAATGAAATTGTAGAGAAAGCTGGTCTCAAATATTCGATTATCCGTACCTCATGTGCTGGCGTGTTTGCTGGCTACGTACAGCGCAACGGTATGGATGCCACAATTTATGGTGCTCGCAGAATTTGGTATTGGTATGGTGCTGCAAGTCTTTCGCAGTTAGCCGTTGATGGCACATCATGCCCGTCAAAATGTAAATTCCCATGCGTAGTAGATTATATAATAGTTACCCAGGTAATTGAAATTATTCCATGCACAGAAAAAGCCAAAAAATCTATCGAGGGAGTTCCGGTATGGAAAGTTTAATTGATGGCTCTGGCTATGGCTCTGGCTATGGCTCTGGCGATGGCTCTGGCGATGGCTGTGGCTCTGGCTATGGCTCTGGCTATGGCGATGGCTGTGGCTATGGCTGTGGCTATGGCTCTGGCGATGGCTCTGGCGATGGCTCTGGCGATGGCTTTGGCTCTGGCTATGGCTCTGGCTATGGCGATGGCTATGGCTCTGGCTATGGCGATGGCTGTGGCTATGGATATGGCTATGGCTGTGGCTATGGCTGTGGCTATGGC
>Ga0172380_10006155_pt1 | contig 14109 bp, 17 predicted proteins | sample Leawe162metaG_FD_119747 | JGI IMG/M metagenome (GOLD analysis project Ga0172380, IMG submission 119747) | Leachate microbial communities from a municipal landfill in Southern Ontario, Canada - Leachate well 162 metaG | ecosystem: Engineered > Solid waste > Landfill > Unclassified | place... | reverse complement strand
TTTGGACCTTGGATATATCTACCATGAAGGTGCTTGGTGTAAAATAGAGGGGTACATCCCACCGCATTTTGCGCCGGGGTATTCATGGCGTGAGGAATACATACCCGCAATGGAGGCTCCTGATGCCAAGTGAACGCACTCTCGCGCTGACAGACCCTGAAGCCGCTCTCATGGCGCGGGGTGAATTACGGGCGCTGGTGAGGCCGCGATGGAACGACCTGCATAAATGTCCCTTTGGCGCTCCCGGCCAGAGGATAGGGTTAAAAGAGACGTGGAGCGTACTCCCGTGGGTTGACGATGAAGGCGAGACGATACGGGTAATCTATAAAGCCAACCACCAGACATTACACGGGGATATATTCGAAGGTTGGCACTCTCCCATCACCATGCCCTCATGGGCTATCAGGCATTATTCCACCGCCAAGACCGTCCGGGCGATGCTGGCGAAAGACCTCAATATCGCCGGGACGGTGTGGGATAAACAGCCGTATGCCAACGAGGGCCACCATATGGCGGCAATGACCGAGATGTACAAGCAGGTCGGCGGCGAGAACGTGTGGGTGTGGTTTTGCGAGTTGGAGGCTTCTAATGGCATCTGACAGCATCAACCCCGATGAACTCCGGGGAGTCAACCCGGAGCCTGACAACTCATGCTGGACGTGCCGTCGCCAGTACATTAACGCCCAGGACACGCTTATCGGGCAATGTACCGCGCCCGCGAAAAACAACCCGGACCGCAATAAACCCATACCAGGTGAAGTGGTGGACAGAGGGTGTAAATTGTGGGTGGAGAAGGCTGGAAATACTTGAGAATCCGCTTTGAAATACTTGATTTTTTGGTTGGGGAAAGTGGAGAAAATGTGGTTTTATTGTTGACTTTTTACCTGAAAAGGATTATACTGTATATGTCAAATACATTACTGGCCCGTCGCGCCACAAGGCGGCATTTTTATTGCGATCCGTCTATTGAAAGTAGTATATTTCTTTCTCATAGATGGCGCGAAGAGTCCAGAGGCGGTGACGCCCTGGGGGTCGGTAATGTGACCTGACAAACTCTTCGCGCCTTTTTGCGTTTGTTCGGCGCGGGGAAATAAAACAAATTACACCGGGAAATTTAATGAGAGAATACATCACAATATCTTGCAATTTTCATGATGAAATACGAACACTAAGAGTCAAAAGGATTCTCGGAAGCAAAGGTGTGCTTGGTGTAATAAGAGTATGGATGTATGCGGCTGAATTTACGGAAGATGGTGTGATTGACAATATCGAAGAATTAAGGTTGAAATTTAACGATGACTTTATGTGTGACTTCGATTTTTTCATAAAAACACTTGTTGATGTAAAATTCTTATCAGAAGACGCAGAAACATACACCGTAATTGATTGGGAGAAAATAACAGGTGGAAATAATTGGTATACCTGGAGAGCAAAAACAAATATAGAAGCCAGAAAAGGCAGTAAATATCGCCAATGGAAATTAGGTGTATTAAGAAGAGATGATTACATATGTCAGAAGTGTGGACTTCAGAAAAAAGGAAACCACGCTCACCATATAAAAAAGTTTTCGCTTTACATAGATGAAAGATATGATTTAGCCAACGGTATCACCTTATGCACCGAATGTCATAAAAAGGAACATGGGTGGAAATCTAATGTCTAAGCTCCCATCGTTACAATTCTATCCCGGCGACTGGATGAAAGACCCCGCTGTAAGAAGTGTATCACCCGCCGCTCGTGGTCTTTGGATCGATATGCTCTGTCTTATGCACGAGAGCGACCGCAGGGGCTACCTCCAACACGCGACAGGCAAACCCGTGACCGCTGAACAACTCGCTCGAATGACCGGTTGTTCAACCGACGAAGTTTCCCGGCTGTTGCAGGAGCTTAGGGACTCCGGTGTTTTTTCCTGCACTGAACACGGCATTATTTATTCAAGACGCATGGCGAGGGATGAACACAAAAGACATTTATGTGCAGACGCCGGGAAGAAAGGAGGCGGAAACCCGTCCTTTAAAGGTCAACCCAAAGGTCAGTCTAAAGGTAGTCGCAAACAGAATGCAAACCCTTCAATTTCCCCTTCTTTAAATACCCCCCTTACCCCCCAAGAAGGAACAGTGACGTCGGAGAAAAGAAGCGCGCCAATCAACAGTCAATTCTCTCCAGAATATCAATCCGGGGAAAGAATACTCACGGCATTTAAGGAAATAACCGGGAGAGATTATTTCAGAAATAACACGGAAATACTTGAAAGAATCAAGGATGGATACACAGAAGATCGGCTTATCGATGTTATCCGTGTAAAGATAAACGACCCATATTTCAAGGAACACCCAGAACACATTACACCAGCCATATTTTTCAAATCTAAAGATGCTGTTGAACACGCCTTGAATGTATCCCATGTCGATACTTCCAAACCTAAACGAGAATTTCTCAAGGGAAAACAGAATGGACCCCAAATTCCCAAGCTCGCCTGAAATTGAACGCGCTGTCATCGGCGCGATGCTCTTTGAACCGGAAGCGATAGAGACCGCCATTGAATTACTCGGGACCGGGGAAGCGTTTTACAACCCACAACATCAGGTCGTATACCGTGCCATTACCGACCTGTACAAACAGAACACCCCGGCTGACCAGATAACCCTTACCGAACTTCTCCAGACCCGGAAACAACTTGAATACATCGGCGGCGAGTCATATGTCGCCGGGCTTGCGGGAGAGATAACCGGCGCGGCGAATGTCCCGCATTATTGCAAAACACTTCTCGATAAAATGAGGGGTAGGCTCGGAATATCCGGCATGGTCTCAAAAGTCAAAGACCTTGAATCCGGCACAAACACCGAGCAGATAATTTCCGAGGCGGTGGCTTATCTTATGGGTTTGCTCGATAAAACAGTCACGAAACCGTATCGAACTCTCAGGGAAATCATGCCGGATGTTTATGAATCAATCCAAAACCGAACCAATTCAACCAAATGCACCGGCATACCGACCGGGCTTTCCGCTCTTGACCGCTATACCGATGGATGGCAACCAGGAGACCTTATTATCGTTGCCGCAAAGACCTCTCAGGGGAAAACCGCCCTCTCCCTCAATTTCGCCCGACACGCCGCAAGGCAGGGATTCCCGGTCGGGATATTCTCGATGGAAATGTCAGACTCGAAACTCGGTACGCGGATGCTTTCGGCTGAATCCGGTGTTGACTTGGCCCCTGGCGTCCATAGCTACACTCAGGATGAGTTTAAGCGGTTGTGTAATGGCTGCGGAGAACTATCAAAACTTCCGGTATGCATAGATGATACGCCCGGCCTCACCATTTCTCAAGTGATTGCAAAGGCTCGCCGGATGCAGCGGAACATGGATATCAAGATGGTGATTGTAGATTACCTCCAGCTTGCCGAAGGCGACAACAAAGAGAACCGGCAAATTGAGGTTACAAGCATATCGCGTGGGCTGAAACAACTCGCCAGGGCGATACGTGTTCCGGTTATCGCTCTCTCTCAGTTTTCCCGTAAGGCCGATGAGTCGGACGCACGGCGACCGCGGCTTTCCGATCTCCGTGAATCCGGGGCAATTGAACAGGACGCCGACCTTGTGATATTCATTCACAACGCGACATCGAAAGAGAAAATGGATTATTCCTGTTCGGGAGACAAGGAAAATATAAGGGAATTAATCATCCCCAAAAACCGCAACGGCATCACCGGAGAAATACTCACCTACTGGAAAAAGGATTGTTTAACTTTTTACGATGTGGAGTATTAACCATGACTGACCCCGTACACATCTCCACCGTTCTCCCGGAAGCAATGGCCCGCATCTCCCGCTCACCCTGGCGGCGCATTATCGCCGGCCACACCTCAACCGGCTCCTGTGGACACATCATTATTCCCGGCGATGTCATCGGCTTTGACCCGGAGACTCACCAAACGCGGTGTCACGTCTGCTATCGCAACATCCGCACCCGCATGGGCAACGCCCGCCAGCGGCGCATGAATGACAGCATGGAGGGGAGACAATGACCGAACCCCTGGACCTCGTTATTTACAACGGCCTTCGCGCGGTAATCCTGGCCGAGCTCCTCCAGTACGGCATCACGCCGGAATGCGTGCACCTCGACATGCTCATCTGCCGGACACAGGTCCGGAACGCATGGCTGCGCGGGGAATATGCAAGGCGCAAAGATGCCGGGGAGAAAAAAGAGGCGATATACGGGAGTATGGAGGCCGAAACCGGCATGAGTCGCAGTATGGTGGAAAAGATATGCCGGGGGGAAAAGTAACCCTGAAAATAAATGAAAAATAATTGTAATAATATTAAAAAAGGACTTGACAAAGCCGTATTAATTATATATTTTATAATCAATGAGATTGAGGAAGGATAAAAACAAGGGAGAGAATAATGGAAACCAGTGAAATGAGAATCCAGACCCCGCGCGGAACGTTCCGGATTCACACCGTTTTTGAATCAATTCAGGAGGCGAGAGAAAACGGCTGGGGATATTGGTTCCAGTATGAAAATTATATGATTCTCGGAAAAGACAATCGGACTGGTGCAGTAGTAAAGGGTATTTATTGCGGTCAATAATCACACTCACCGGGGCCGGGCGACCGGCCCACAGAAGGGGGAAAGAAATGAGTTATAAAATCAATTCAGAGATGACCGGGCTGAGCGAAACCGCGACCCACACAATCGTCGATCGGCTTTGCGCCCGTGGATACGATGTCTCCTATACTGCTGATATGGGAGATGTAAATTATCGGCATCATGATGATGCACCCGACATTCCTGATGTGGTATGGGAAGAGGTCGCAGTTGGTCTCGAAGACGTAAAAGACCCTGAATAACCACACTCACGCCGGGCGGTTCCCGGCATGGAGGATAAGATGAAAAAAGGAACCGAAAAATGCCAGTCGTGCGGCGCTATTATCATTCCAGATTCCGGAAATGCGCCGGTTACATCGAGTGGAATATATGGCAACGTCCGTATCGAGTGGGGTACAGTGGCAGGTTCTCGCACAACCGAGCGCATTGCGGTTGTTTGTCTGAATTGCGGAGAGGAAACACCGCTCAAAACCCGCCTTGGATTTGTTGCGGATGGATATAACAGACCAGTATAACCTCACACGCTGGACCCGGAAACGCCGGGACAGAGAGGGCGAAAAAGAGGGAGGAAGAGAACCAGTGAATAAAGGCGACAAAGAGTTTTACGACCTCATGGCGCAATTCGAAAAGGATTCGCGGTCTATGCAGGTCTATATGAGCGACATCAGCCGCGCCCCGAGAGAAGAAAGAGACCGAATCAAAAGCGTATATTATAATAATGGGCGCACAAATGAATTATTTATAGCCTACATGTGGGGGTATCAACACAGAGCCAGTATAGCCAATATGGAGGCAACATGCCCGGAGTGAAACGCGATCCCGCGCTTCTCCGCATCATCAAATGCGCCAAGTGCGGCCACCGCTTCGAGACCGCGCTCAAGCATCCCCGCTGCAACGGCTGCGGGACACGTCGCCCGGATGAACCGGGGCCGCTCATTCGAGGCCGACCGCGGACGCGGGAAGTGAAAGAGAAGATGTCGAGAGGCAGACCGAGAAAGCCCGTTGAATAAGCGGGCTTTTTTATTTCTCCCACATATCGCGCTCCGCATAAAAATACACACCATTTGGTGTATATACTCCCTATTGATTTCCTCTTGACATACTGTGATATTCCGCATGTGAGGCGCACCGACACACCCTGACCGGTAGTAGGCCGGTAGCCCTGATATACAGCGCCGATCTCTCCATCTCCCTTCCTGGCCCGCTGGCGCTCCCCCTCCGGCGGGCTGGAAATAACGAATTGACATAGAGGCTCCATGAACCGGCTCTCCAATTTTAATATACTCGGAAATTGTCATGTCCAACGCAGGCAGAAAAAGTAAGTATTCAACTCATGTCGAGCCATATCTTGAATTGATTCGCGCATGGCGTCGTAGGGGATTGACAGAAAAGGATGTTGCGGAAAAACTTGATGTCGCCCTTTCTTCGCTCTCTGAATACAAGCTACAATATCCGGAATTATTGGACGTTTTAAAAGGCGGGCTGGATGAGGGTGTTGCAGAGGTCGAAAATGCCCACTATAAAGCAGCGCTTGGGCATGAAGGACCACCGATAATCGAGGAATGGTTCGATAAAAAAGATGGTACGTTAATTCACAAGAAAATAACACCACAATACGAGCCAGGAAATGTCACGGCGCAAATATTCATTCTCAAGAACCGCGGCGGCTGGCACGATAAGCAGGAAATAGTCGGGGCGTTCGCCCATGCCTTATATGACGGCCACAGCACGGAGGACCTCGAAACCGAAGCGGCCAAGCTCGGCGCACTCGCCGGAATCTGAACGGCGCGAGGCGCTGCTCCGGCTGGTCACGATTCGGCGGGAACTGGCGATACGTAAAGCGCGGGAAAACTTTTATACATACTGCCGCCTGATGTCGCCAGACTTCTACACGCCGGATAAACCGCACCTGGAGATGTTCTGCAATAACCTCCAGGCGTTCACCGAGGGGAGGCTTCTAAACCCGGCGGGCGAACCATACCGCAAGTTTATGGGGAACCTTCCCCCGCGGTTCGGTAAGACCCGGACGCTCGTTAATCTGAGCGCCTGGCGCTTCGGCAAAAAACAGGATGAGCGCATTATCGCCACGGCATACGGCGATGACATAGCAAACGACTTCTCCCGGTACACGCGGGACGCCATACAGGAGCAGAAAAACCGGGCAGAAGATATCGTATACAGTGACATCTTCCCGGCGGCGAAAGTGCAGAAAGGGAATGCCAGTTATCAGAAGTGGGCGCTCGAAGGGCAGTTTTTCTCCTACCTTGGCGCTGGCATCTGGTCCGGCATCACCGGCAAAGGCGCAACGCTCCTCATCGAAGACGACCTTATCAAAGGCTTTGAAGAGGCAATAAACGAGAAGTACCTGGAGGACCTCTGGAACCAGCGCAACGGCACTTTGCTTTCACGGAAAGAAGAGGGGTGCCTCGAAATCATGATAGGCACCCGCTGGGCGGGCGGCGACCCATTCGGGCGCATCCTGGAGGACAAGGAAGAGGCGTCAAAGTGGTACGTGCTGAAAATGGAGGCGCTGAACGAGGAAACAAACGAGCTGCTTTGTCCATCGCTCATGAGCATGGGAAGCTATCAGGAGGTACGGCGCAACCTGCCGTCTGAAATCTTCCGGGCGAACTACCACCAGGAGCCGGTGGACATCAAAGGCCGCCTGTACACTGAGATCAAGACATACGCCGACCTGCCGAGGCGTGAAGACGGCAGCCCGCTCTTTGACAGAATAATAAACTATACCGACACCGCCGATGAGGGTGATGACAGCCTTGTAAGCATATGCGCTGGGGAATATCGCGGCGAGGCGTGGGTGCTCGACGTGTACATGACGCGCGACGGGATGGAGAAAACCGAACCGGAAACAGCACGGCGACTTATTGAGAACGGCGTCCATTGGGCGCGCATCGAATCGAATAACGGCGGGCGCGGGTTCGCCAGGGCCATTGAGCGCATTATCTACGAGAACATGAAGGCGGAGGCCGAGCAGGTCAAAGCCGGGACACTCAAGGATGAAGACCGGCGCTGGAACCGGACGGCTATAAGCTGGTTTCACCAGACCGAGAACAAGCGGGCGCGCATCATCTCACAAAGCAATTACGTGATGCAGCATATATACTTTCCGGTCGGCTGGGCCGATAAATGGCCGGTGTTTTACGCGGAAGTGATGAAGTACCAGAAGGAAGGCACGAACCAGCATGATGACGGGCCGGACACTGTCACCGGGGTAGCGGAAATAATCTGCAAAGCGAGGCCGAGCGTGAGACTGATAGGATAGACACTGCGCACAAGTACACGTAAAATATCGAAATAGTTTTACTCGGCCCGGAAAATTTGAGACAATTCAATAAGTATAGTGTGCAAACATAGTGAACATATAGAGGACGCATGAATTTATTCGGCATCCATATAACCAAAGCCGCCAAACCGCAGGAGAACAGGCTACTCGCCAACCTCTTCTGGCGCTGGCTGAACGGGCGCGAATGGGCGAAGGCCAATGACGAGACTTCGCTCCTGAACGCCTACCGCTCCTGGGTGTATGTGTGCGCCTCGATGAATGCGGCGACGGTGGCGACGGTGCCCTATAAGCTCTACGCGGCGAAGGGCGGCAAGGACAAGGCGTTCAATGTCCCGGTGCGGAAAGTGCATCGTAAAACACAAGATGCCATCTTCAGGCGCATGAGCAACCTTCCGATGGTACGGAAAGCCGTGGAGATTGAGGAAATCCTTGAGCACCCCATGCTTGACCTCTTCGCACGAGTGAACCCGTTCACAAACCGATCCGACCTCTTTGAAATAACCGACCTTCATCAGGAGCTTACCGGCAACGCCTACTGGTATGTGCTCAAGGACACGATGGGCGTTCCCGCCGAACTCTGGACGATGATTCCGGACCGGGTGACTATCGTTCCGGATTCCGTAAAATTCATCGCCCGGTATGATTACCGCAATGGAGCTGACAAGGCTCCGTTTGACCCTGAAGAAGTAGTTCATTTCAAATGGCCGAACCCGAAGGACCCTTACTACGGCATGTCCCCGCTTGCCGCCGTCGCCGATGTCTACAACATCAACCAAAACATGAACACCTATGAAAATGCCATGTTCTCCAACAACGCCCGCCCGGAGGGGTTTTTCACTACCGAGCAGGAAATAGACCCCATCACCTATGAACGGCTGTCCGCCGAACTCATGGAGACCTGGGCGGGCATACGCAACAGCGGGAAAACGGGGCTGCTGTCTCATGGCCTCGACTTTAAGCAGGTGAATTTCTCACCGCGTGAAATGGGCTTTCTCCAGGGGCGCAAATGGACGAAAGAGGAAATCTGGAACGCCTATAATGTGCCTACCGGGCTGATGGACCAGAACGCAAACCGGGCGAATGCCGAAGCCGCGCAATTTGTGTACATGAAATACGGCATCGAACCCCGGACCCGGCGCATGGAAGAGAAGATAAACGAAAAACTAACGCCCATGTATGACGAGCGACTGTTTATCGCTTTCGAGGACGTGGTTCCGGAGGACAAGGATTTCCAGTTGCGCGAAGATGCGGCATTGTTCGGCATCGGCGGGAAGTCACAGAATGAAATACGCCTCGATCGGGGGCGCGATGAATTCGAGGGAGGTAATATCCTGTATGCGGCATATGGCCTGACGCCGGTCGGGACAACGGACAACAGCCCGCTGCCTGAGCCGGAGCCGGAGCCTGAACCAGAAGCGCCGAAGCCGGGTGAGGAAGAAGCGAGTGAGGAGGAAATAGAGGAAATGGCGAATGTGATTGCGCAGAAAGTCGCCGTTAAACTGGCGGGGAGATGAATCTATAATGTTGCGCCATAGTTATATCGATAAACCGGTAGCTCATGTGTTATATTGTCCCGGAATAGTATGCGGTTCACTTCCGGGAAAGGAACATGAATGCTCCCCATTACCCGCGTAAAGCAGCGCGCCAATGAACTGGCGGTGCGCATCAGCCTCAAGCTCGGCGACCTCGGCATCCGGTCTATCGCCGATATCCGGCATGTCTCGCTGGAACTGCGGACGGCGATATGGGAGAAGTTCATCAAGCGCACCGACCCGCGTGTCGCCAAGATGCAGAAGGACATGGCGGCGCTGTTCAAACGGCAGTTCGCGGAAGTCATGGAGAACATCAGGAAGAACCCGCCGCCGAAGCCGGAAGAGCCGAAAGCGGCGCATGGCGTCGAGAAGAAACTGACCCCGGAGCAGCAGCGTTTCCTCGACCTCTGGATGTTCGATGAAAAGAAATGGCGGGAGGAATTCGCAGAGGCCGCCGAGCCGCATGTCCGGGGCGGCATCATAGCAGGCGCGGACGACCTCTTCGGTACGCTCGGCGTCGAGCAGGTGTTCGTGACCGACGCGGCGGTGAACAAGTACATCAAGGCACACGTGTTCAAATTCGCGGATGAGATCGGACAGACCTCGGTAGACCGGCTCAAGGCTTCGCTCCTAGAAGGCCTGGAGAACGGCGAGGCCGTCACCGACTTCATGGCACGGGTGCAGAACGTCATGGTGAACGCCACCGAGGCACGCGCGCGGACGATAGCACAGACCGAGATAATCGGCGCGGTGAACAAGGGCAGCATCGAGGGTAGCAAGCAGAGCGGCGTCGTGTGGGGTACGCAGTGGATCGGGGCGCTCGATGAACGGATACGGGATTCACATGAGCGGCTGACAATAGAAGGTGCGGCGGTTGCACTTGGAGAGAAGTTCGATATCGGCCTGGAATATCCGGGCGACCCGAGCGGCGACCCGAGCGAAACGGTCAACTGCTTACCGGAATATGTCTATGTTACTTCACCCAATGAAATCGAAAAGGTTATGAAACGAGAATATAAGGGTGAATTAATTACGATTACTACGGGTGTTGGGAATGTCTTGACCGCCACCCCGAATCATCCGGTACTCACCCCGGACGGGTGGGTTCCGCTGAAACTCCTTGTAAAGGGCGGCTATGTATTCGGCTGCTCCTTTGCCGAGAAAATACCTTTTTGTGACCCAAACATAGACAACTACCCAGCCAGAATTAATAAGATATTTGATTCGCTCTCTTCTTCGGGGAGAAGTCATTGGATCAGAGACGGTTATATGAATTTCCACGGCGATGGGAGAACAGGCGACATCAATATTATAACGCCCGGCGGCCTTTTGAAGAATACATGGGATGCCGAGTTCGACAAGCCAATCAAACATAAGTCCTTCACCAGTGCTCCCGGCGCCACGATAACCGGCCTTTTGATAAAATTTGGAACGCTTATTGAGTTCACGGAAAGAGCGCTTCTTGCCGCGCACGGCATCATGGGCTTTCTTGGCAAGGCGTTGTCTCTCTTCTGGCGGCGTTTGAGCCATGCGAACATACATGGATTCACTGCGATTTCTGGGGGTTATGCCATTTTCAATAAGTCTCGTTCGAATGCCGGTTCTGGCAAAATGAAAAGCCTCGGAAAGAGATTTTTCGGATTCTCCGGCAATGTAGCGCCGGAGCAAATCATCAATATCGATAGAAGTATTACGAGTTGCCATGTTTATAACCTCCAAGTTAAAAACGGTTGGTATGTTACAAATAATATATCACAAGACAGCGACAATGTCAAGGGAATTATAACTCACAACTGTCGCTGCACGACAAAGCCATTAACGGAAGGCCCGAACGGCGAAAAGCCGGGAGAATAAATAGAGCAGGAGGCAACATGCCGGGACTTATTACGCAGGAAATGAAACTCAAGGATATATTCCCCGCACTCGCAGAAGCGGTGCAAAAGGATTACAGCCTCACCGAAGAGCCGGTATTTATCCGCAAGGGCCTCATCCCTTCTGATCTCAAATTCGATGAGGGTGAGCGATCATCCATCGACTATATCACCACCATTGACAAAGACCGGGACAATGAAATCGTGGACCCGGCGGGCTGCATATTGACCGACTACATGAAAAACCCGGTTGTACTCTTCGGCCACAACCATTACGGCATGCCGGTCGGCAAATGCGCCTGGATAAAGGCGGACATGAAGGGGTTGGTGGCTAAGACCATTTACGCGAACACGGCGCAAGCAAACGAGATATACGAGTACCGCAAGGCCGGTTTCCCCATGGCCAAGAGTATCGGGTTTATTCCATTGGAGGCGGTCCGGTACAGCGAAGGCACTCCCGAGTACGCGCAAGGCGTATACCGCAAGTTCACGCGCTGGCTACTCCTTGAATACAGCGATGTCCCGGTGCCTTCCAATCCCGAGGCGCTGGAAATCGCCGTCAGTAAGGGCCTGCTGAAACCGGAGGAGGCCGGGGAGTACACGATACTGATAGAAGAGGAAAAGACGCTTGAAACCGCCGCCGAGGTCTTGTTTGAGGAGGAAGAACAAAAACTCATTAATGGCGATGGCATTGAGCAGCCGGTTGGGATAATCGGCGCGGAAGAGAAGCAGGCGGATATCTCCGGCAATCCCTCGGTGTGGGATATATACCGGGCGATCAATGCTTTATTCGAAACACCCATAGGCAACCGTAATATATGGGTGTGTGACCTATACCCGGTGAATTTCCCAAACGGGCATTGTATCCTCAATATCGAATCATCGGAAGGGGATAAGTATTATCAATATGAGTACACGTTTGTAGATGGCAAGGCTACCCTCGGGGCGGAATACATTGAGATTGAATCCGGGTACAAACCGAAAAAGAGTTTTATGTACGGCGGGAAAGAACTGGTAATACCGGAGGAAAAATCCGGGCGCATCCTGTCCGCGAAAAACCGCACCATCATCGAAACGGCGGTGTCGGCTCTCAAAGACTTGCTGGCAGCAACCGAACCGGCAGAAGAAGAGCCGGAAGATGAAGAGGATGAGGGTAAGAGTATAAACGAACTTTCGGGAGAAGCAGAGAACGGAAGTGAATTATATATTTTCCAAGTCGATGAAAAAAATGAATCTTTCGAAGATTCCATTCTCATTGAAGAAGTAAAACGGTTCGATGCCGGTGGTTTCACCATCGACGATATTGCACCGCTGATAAAAAGTGGTATCGCAACAGCGCTGGATGAACGGCTCATCCCCGCGATAAAAGAAGCGGCGCGGGATGCGGTGAACATCAAAAGAGGACGATTAAATTAACTCGTAAATAAACGGGGTTTCCGCCGAGGTCGGCCAGCCGAAGCGGGACGCAAGAAACATAAACGGACGGCATAGAGGTGCCTCTACATCTCTATGACCGTCCGTTTTTGTTTGCCCCAAAAGATATCGCTGGAAGCCCGTTTGAGAAGCGCTAGGCGATTAATTGGCCGCAATCACATAGATAAAAAGGAGGCCTCACATGGCCGAAGTACTCACCAAGGAAAAACTGGAAGAGGTCATAAAGACCCAAATCACCGAGCAATTGAACGCGCGCGGTGTGGAAATCACCGATCAGGTCAAAGGCGTTATGAAAGAGGTCCTGGAGGAAACCCTCAAGGACACCGGCAAAAGCCGCAAGACCCCGTTCGATACCGGCGAGGAAGACCCCAAGGGCGGCTTCGTGAATTTCGCGGAATTCGCCAAGGCCATCTACGACGCCGGGGAGAACATGACCCACCCGAGCGAGAAGCTCGTGAAGTGGCATGAGAAATCCTCCGCCATCATGAAAACCGCCGGTTCCCCCACTCAGTCGGTCGGCTCCCTCCAGGCGGGCGGCGCGCTCATTCCCCCGGAGTATTCCCGGACCTCGCTTACGAGGGCCAAGGAACGCTCCAGTATCATGGGGCGCGTGATGATTGTCCCCATGGCCTCGAATGTGATTGAAATCCCGTACATCGTGGACTTTGACCGCTCACAGGGCAAGGTTGCCGGGAACGTCAAATTCCGCTGGGTGTCCGAGAATGCCGCGGCGACCGGGAACGATGTGAAGTTCGAAATGCTCGAACTCCGGCTCCGTGAGGCGAATGCGCTGGTTTACATCAGCAACCGTCTCATGGACTTCTCGCCTGTTTCCATCGAGCCTTTCATCACCCGCTCGGTTGATGACGCTCTCGACCTCTGCCTGGCCGACTCCTGGATCAACGGAACCGGCGTCGGGCAGCCCCTGGGCGTGTTGAATTCCAGCGCCCTCATTTCGGTCGCCAAGGAGACCGGACAGGCCGCCGACACCATCGTCTATGAGAACACCCTAAAGCAGCTTTCCCGGTTCTATGGAAAAGTCGGCGAATGGTATGCCTCCCGGACCATCATTCCGCAGCTTGGCGTGATGAACGTCAGCGTCGGCACCGGCGGCGCTGCGGTGTTCCTCGCCGGGGCGAACGGCTCCCAGGGAGCGACCGGCCCGTTCCCGTCCTCGCTGCACGGCGCTCCGATTTTCTTTGAGGAGTGCATGCCCGTTCTCGGCGATGTCGGCGACCTTCTGTTTGTGGATTGGGGACAGTACCTGGTCGGCCAGTTCAATGGCGCGCCGGGCCTTGCCCTCACGGAATCAGCGCACCTGAAGTTCGACTATCGCCAGCATGCGTTCCAGTTCACGTTC
>Ga0172380_10006154_pt1 | contig 14111 bp, 12 predicted proteins | sample Leawe162metaG_FD_119747 | JGI IMG/M metagenome (GOLD analysis project Ga0172380, IMG submission 119747) | Leachate microbial communities from a municipal landfill in Southern Ontario, Canada - Leachate well 162 metaG | ecosystem: Engineered > Solid waste > Landfill > Unclassified | place... | reverse complement strand
GGGTGACAGTCGGGGTGGTATTGATGGTGTTAGGGGGAATTGCCCTGACACCGTATTTTAATGGAAACTCGATGGTTAATCCAGTCCTCGTCAATATCGGGGGCTTTCCTATCTATTGGTATGGCATGGTTATGGCCAGCGCCACCTTATTGGCTTTCCTCTGGTGGCAGCGGCGGGCGACCCCTAAATTGGGAGAGATCCATCCGATCAATCTGGCGGTTTGGTTAATTTTAGCCGGGTTGATCGGCGCCAGGGTGCTGTTTGTCATTCTGAAATGGCCGGAGTTTAGCCACCTGCCGTGGTGGTCAATTTTAGACCTGCATAGCGGAGGGCTAAGCATCCATGGCGCCTTGATCGCGGGCGCCGTTGCCACTATTATCTACGCTCGTCGATATCATTTACCGCTACTATCTATATTGGATCTGTTAGCTCCGACTGTAGTCTTAGGCCAGATCGTTGGTCGGTTAGGCAATTTCTTTAACCAAGAAGCATTTGGTGGCCCAACCGTTTTGCCTTGGGGGATGTATGTAGCGCCAGAGTTTAGGCCGATTCAGTTTACGGATCAATCGTTTTTTCATCCCACCTTTCTGTATTCGATGATCGGCTTAGCCATAGTATTAGTCGTCGTGTTGTGGGTTGAGCACAAATCGGCCAGGCCGGGAGTAGTGTTAGCAACTTATTTAATTGCCTACAGCGTTGAACGATTTGTGATCGAATTTTTTCGGGTAGATAGTGATCGCTTAAGCGCCTTAACGTGGGCCCAGTGGGTTAGCGTAGCTGTTATTATGATTGCCCTGGTAATTAGTTTAATATGGAAGGGTAGAACCATAAAAAAGATATGACAACAGCTCTCGTTATTGTTGGATTAATCGCTCTGGCCGCCGTTAGTGTGGTGGTGTGGTTACTATTGAGGGGCGGTTCCTCGGCCGCGCCGATAAATTCGGATATATCTGTATTACAAAAAACCCTCGAGCTGTTGCTCAAGGACACCCAGAACCTTAAGTCCGAGCAACGGGTTGCCCAAGAGGCTGGCCAGCATATTAAAACCGAGATGCGTCAGCTAACCGATGTGCTCAGTCAATTTAAAACTCGCCAAGAGGAGCGTGATCGTCAAGAAACTGAATACAATATGGCGATCCAGAGTTCAGTCAAAAACATTGAAAGTTTATTTCGGGGGTCTAAGTCTAAGGGGATTGCTGGGGAGAGCATCTTAAGAGAGATTCTTAAAGTATTTCCTCCCGAGCTGATCGTGTTCGATTATCCCATCGAGGGCAAACCGGTGGAGTTTGGCTTAAAGTTAGCCGATGGCAAGATCGTGCCAATGGACTCTAAGATAGTCGCCCTGGAAGAGTTAACTCGATTAGAGACCGAGACCAACGAAGACGTGCGAAGCCGATTGATCAAAAAGGCGGAGTTAGAAGTAGCCAAGAAGATCAAAGAGGTGGCCAGCTACATTCATCCCCCTACCACCTATGAGCAGGCGATCATGCTTATCCCGGATCTGCTTTACTCGGTGCTTAAAGAGGCACCTTACCGAGCCAGCCAACACTCTGTGATCTTGTTGTCTTATAGTATGGCCGTGCCATATATTCTGACTCTTCGGCATCTGCATAGCCGAACGTTGGCTACTTATGATGAGCAACAGGTCACGGCTTTTTTGGATGATCTCGGGCGAATATTAAACGAGATGGAAGATGCCTTAGAAAATAAATTGACTCGGGGCAATACTATGATCACCAACGCCACTGGCGAATATCGCCAGATGCTCAGCCGAATCCGAGGTCGAATCTCGCGCTTAGCGGAAGCCAGCCATTTACCAGAATTAGTAGGTAGTACTAAAGATGAATAAAAACGATCGGGCGGTTAATAAAAATGCTTTTGTCGTTTTGTTTATAGCCATGGCCAGTTTGGTCATTATTGGCACAGTGGGTTATATGGTGATCGAAGGTTGGTCGTTTTTGGACGCTTTATATATGGTAGTCATCACCCTGGCAACAGTGGGCTACCAAGAAGTCCACGCTCTCAGTTCCGCTGGTACTGTATTTACTATTTTGCTAATTGTCTTCGGGATAGTTACCTTATACTATGTAGTCAGAGTATTTGGGGAATATGTTTTAATCTCCCGGTTAGATCCGGACTATCGTAATCGTCAAATGCAAAGTAAAATCCAAAACTTAAGAGAACACTACCTGATCTGCGGCTTTGGCCGAGTGGGGGAAAAGGTGGCAGAGGAGTTAGCCAAAGAGAACGTTCCGTTTGTGGTGATCGAGCTTGATCCAGGGGTGGCGGAAGCCTGTCAGTTAAAAAACTACCTCTGCGTTGTGGGCGATGCGACCAATGAGGATGTGCTGCTAAGCGCGGGGGTTATGTCGGCTAAAGGCCTAATCTCAACCTTAGGCCGGGATAGCGATAACGTCCTCTCAGTGATCACTGCTCGGACGCTCAATAGCGAGCTATTTATTGTGGCGCGAGCCAATACCGATACATCAGTAGCTAAACTACTTCGGGTGGGAGCTAATCGGGCGGTTTCGCCATATCAGATCAGCGCCTTTAGAATGGCGACCTTTGCCTTGCGTTCTGGGGTAGCTGATTTTGTCGATAGCGTGTTAGACCCAGCCAGCAGTGAGGTCCAGATATCTGATATGACCGTGGGTGACAGCTCACCCTTGGTCGGCAGCGAAATAGAAAAATATCTGGCCAATCGTAAGGCCGGCATAACTGTATTGGTGGTTCACAGAAGCGATGGAAGTGCTATTATCAATCCATTGGGTGATACCGAGATCCAGGCGGGGGATCGCTTGATCATAATGGGTACTCGCCCCAATCTACAAACGGTCGAGAAGTTATTTAATCGTTAAACATATGAATCAATTAGCTTACAGTGCGGATTTTTTGAGCGCTCAGCAGCAAGCCTTAATTGAAGAGAAGGCTCGATTAGAAAAGATCCTGAACGATTCGGCAACCTATGATGCCGAGGATGACCGCTACACTCCAAAATTTCAGGAGTTTAGTCCAGACGAGGCCGAGGATGAGGACGAAGCAGTTGATGAGGTGGTTAACTACGAAGAGACCGCTGCTCGGGTAGCGGATGCAGTCAAATCCCTTAACGAAGTTAATGCGGCTTTAGAAAAAATGGCGGCTGGCCGTTACGGGGTGTGCGAAGGTGGTGGCGAATTGATCCCGGAAGCGCGGCTCAAAGCTTATCCGGCGGCGGCTACCTGCATCGAGCACGAAGCGTAAGCGTAGTGATGAAAACTATATCTAAATTACTCTGGCTAACCATAGGCGGTGGCTTGTTAGTCTGGGCAGATCAGGCCACCAAAGGTCTGATCTGGTCAATTGAGCCAAGCGGTTGGTGGACTCACCATCAGAATTATGGGATCTCTTTTGGGATAGAGCTGCCATACTATCTCTCGGTCGGGTTAATGGCAGTTTTCCTGATATTTTTGTTATGGGTACTATTTCAACGTGGCACCTGCCACCCGTTAATGGTGATGGGTTTAGCTCTTAGCATCGCCGGCGGACTAAGCAATCTGATCGACCGGATCAACTTGGGTTTTGTACGTGATTTTGTGGCCTTATCCCCTTGGCTGCCTATCTTTAATTTGGCAGATATATTGGTAGCGGGCGGAGTAATACTAATGTTGTGGTCGATCTATCGCTATGGCCGATCGTAAACTGAGTTTTAAAGTGTTACCCAACGAAGCCGGCACTCGACTGGACGCCCTTTTGGTTAAACATCACCCGGATCGTTCGCGCAGCTTATGGTCGATCGCCATCAAGGCTGGCCAGGTGATGGTAGACGGACGGCCAGCTAAAGCCAGGCACCTGCTAAAGCGGGGTCAACAGATAGTAGCCAATATCCCCGCATCTAAACCTATCGTTAGTGTTCCGATAAAACTATCGATCATCCATCAAGATAAAGATCTATTAGTGATTAACAAACCAGCTGGATTGGTAATGCATCCGGCGGGCCGTCACCAAAGTGGCACTCTCTTAGACATATTAGAAGCCAAATTCTCGGAGGTTTACTTAGTCCATCGGTTAGATAAAGATACTTCGGGGGTAGTGTTAGTGGCGCGCAACCTCAAAAACAAAGAATATCTCTCTTCTATCTTTGCTAAAAGATTAGTCAAAAAAACTTACTTAGCTTTGTTGGTCGGTAAGGTCACGCCGATGCAGGCATGTTTGGATCTGCCGATTAAGCGCGGTCGGAGCGGAAAATTTGAAGTAGCCAAACAGGGGCGTAGTGCTAAAAGTTTTTACAAGGTATTAGAATATTTGCCCGGGTATAGCCTGGTGGAAGTTCGTCCAGAGAGTGGACGCACGCATCAAATCCGGGTGCATTTTAGAAGCTTAAGGCACTCGGTAGTGGGTGACGAAATATACGGCCAAAAGATATCTGGGTTATCGCGGCAATTTCTACATGCGTTTAAAATAGAATTTGTAGACGCTGCCGGTAAGGCCAGGCAGTTTACTGCCCCCCTGCCAGACGAGTTAAAGAGTTTTTTGAATGAACTACACTAAAAATAAATTTGCCAATAAATTGGTGGTGATCACCGGGCCATCAGCTGCCGGAAAAGATGTGGTGGCTAACGAAGTGTTAAAGTGGTTGCCATTAAAGAAGGTAGTCACCACTACCACCAGGTCTCCGCGCCCGGGTGAGAAGCGGGGGAGTGATCATCACTTCGTTAGCCGAGAGCGGTTTAAGGAGCTGATCAAGCAGGACCTACTCTTGGAGTATGTTGATTTTGACAATAACTACTATGGTACGCAAAGGCAGGATCTGCGCCGAGCAGCGTCGGTGGGGTTAGTGCCGTTGTTGAGGGTTGATCCTTTAGAAGCGCTTCGGGTTCAACGGCATAACCCAGACGCGTTGGTGGTCTTTATCCGGCCAGAATCGTTACAGATTATCAAAAAACGTCTGATGGAGCGAGGCACCAGTATCGATGACATCGACAAGCGTCTGCGGTTGGCTAAGGAGGCTTTGGCTAAGGAAAATATCTTTGCCTACAGTGTCGTCAACCGGGATGGCCACTTGGACGAAACCACCAAAACCGTTCGGCGGATCATCAAGAATTACCTCGGCATTTAGATGATCTTTACCCCTCCCCTTATCAAGGGGAGGTTGGGTGGGGTTGTAGAGATTTATGAAAGATGCTGCAAAATGGTGTTTACTACACCATCAAGGTTAGCGTAAACTTCGGTGTTGCTAAATCTAAATACACGTAAACCCAGAGATTTTAGAAACAGATCTCGCTCTGTATCGTATTGTTGGCTATCATCATTTGCGAAGTGGGACTCTCCGTCGATTTCTATAACCAATTTGATCGATGGGCAATAGAAATCGACGATAAATTTACCGATGCCTTGTTGGCGCCGAAATTTATATCCACCGAGCTGACAGTGCTTTAACCTTGACCATAACAGCTGTTCAGCTAACGGCATATTTTGTCTCAGCAATTGCCTCTGTTCTTTGGTAACGGTTGGGTTAAAAATTTTGTCTGGTTGATTCATTAACCACCCCCAGCCCCTCCTTAAAAAGGAGGGGAATTAAATCTTTAGCCCAGCTTAGATTCGGCTGTTTCCAGAGCGAGGACAACGGGAGTTAGATCACCCTCCAAAATCTTTTGGATGTTATGCCAGCTCTCATTGATGCGATGATCGGTTATCCGATCCTGCGGAAAGTTATAGGTGCGGATCTTCTCGCTGCGCTCGCCGGTGCCGATCTGAGAGCGACGATTTTCCTTACGTTCTTTATCCTGCTTCTCGTGTTGGGCATCTAAGATGCGAGTTCTTAAGACCGCCATTGCCTTCTCTTTGTTCTGGGTTTGCGACCGCTCAGTCTGACAGGTAGCCACCGTTCCAGTAGGCAGATGAGTGATCCGCACTGCCGAATCGGTAGTGTTGACCGATTGTCCGCCTTTGCCCGAAGAGTGAAATACATCGATCCGCAGATCTTCTGGGCGGATCTCGATGTCGACCTGCTCGGCTACCGGCATCACCGCCACTGTGGCAGTAGAGGTGTGAATCCGACCCTTAGCCTCGGTGTCTGGTACGCGCTGAACTCGATGTACTCCGCTCTCAAATCGAAATTTAGCAAAAGCTCCGTCGCCCTCGATCTGCATCAAAGCCTCTTTATAACCATCACCGCTCTCGGTTGGGCTGAGCGATAGAGGAGTTACCTTCCACCCCTGCTCGGCGGCGTAACGGGTATACATTCTAAGCAGATCTCCGGCAAAGATGGCCGCCTCGTCACCGCCAGTGCCAGCCCGGATCTCTAAGATCACATCCTTAGCAAAGTCGGACGCTTGGGGGTTGAGCAGATAGTTCAGCTCTTTCTCGTATTTGGCTTTGCTCTCTTCCAGCTCCTTGAGCTCATCGTTAGCCAGATCGGCCAATTCGCCAGTTTCGTGCTCCGCTATCTCTTTATTGTCGGTGATCCTTTTTTCGGTACCCGCTAACTTATCGGCTAATGTAACCACCTTGTTGATCTGGGATTGGCGACGGGATAGATTTTTTATCTCCTCTGGTTCCAAAGACTGGATCTGAGATAATCGTTCCTCGATCCCAATCAACTCCTCGCGTAATGCTTTAACTCGGTTATCCATATTTACAAAACAGGCTTAATAGCCTGTCTTTATTATAAAGAAAACTTGCCCCGTTAGAAGTCCGGAGTAGCCTATCGAGTAATTTTTAGTTATGAACAGCCGGCCGCCGCTCCGCTTATTACCAATTAGGATAGCAGATCTCATCAGCGACTTCTAACAGGGTTAATTACTTGCCCGATTTAGGCTTTTTACCGGTTTGTTTGGCGGTACTTTTGGCCATCCGAGCCTTAAACTTCTCTACTCGACCAGCCTTATCTAAAAGCTTCTGTTTTCCGGTATATAAAGGATGGCAGGCCGAACAGACCTCGATCTTTAGGTTTTCTACCGTTGAACCAACCTCCAGAACGTTGCCACAGGCACACTGGATCTTGGTCTTGGGGAAATAAGTTGGGTGGATATCTTTTTTCATCCTTTTCTACGATACCCTGATAAACTACCATCTTTGCTATTAGCGCGCAAGTGGTTACGCTCTCCAGACCGGCTCAATCTTGACAGAGAGGGAAGTTTGTAGTATAATGAGAAAACAAGCTGGAGCCTTAAATAAAGGGCAAAACTAAAACAAAAAACCAAAACCATGCTTGAGGAGTTGTATAACCCAGTCGTACCTAAGGTGTACTGGTGGAAGAGCCGGGCTTTCCGTATAAGTCTGGCTATTTTTGTGGGCTTAGCCGTGATCGCGGTTGTTTTGTTCAATCAGCAGATCGGTGATCTGTTGCGATCGTTTGGTACCAAAGCTGGTGTCGACAAGGTTCTAACTCTGGATGGCTATCTTGATCATGCCGATGATAGTTCTCATTACTTCTTTGATTCCAGTGGCGTTGGTGATGGATACTTCTCCACGCCGATCAACGATTCTTTCCGAGTGGATGATAACCATCGATTGATGCTTAACCCAGCTGCTTCAACTGAATAAAATGAATCAACTAATTCATACTATTAGCCGAGCTATTAAGAGCCAACGTCCGCGCCATCAGTTTGCGGCGCAGATCGTTATTGCTTTTGGTTTTGTCACGATCGCTTTGGGGTATCTGGTGATTGGTGCTACCAACGGTGTCCAAGCGCAGACCACTCCACCCGCGGGAGGCGGGGGAGTAGTGGCTGGCGGTAATGTCACGGTACCATCACCGACTCAGGCTTCGTTGTGGGAGATCGGATCTACCCAAAAAATATACTTTACCGTACCCAGCGAGGCGTTGGTCAATGGCAAGGTAACTGCGAGCTTGTGGTGGAGTATCGCGGATTATTCGACCGGCAAATGGAGACCCTACCGTATCATCGATGAGCGGGAATTCTCTCCAACTGGCACATCTGACAATAGTGTTAGATGTGAGACCACTTGGCAAGTCGGTGAATATACCTTTAAAGACGATGGTACGCCCGAGCCGGATACGTTCTTGCCGACCCACGTTTCGGTTATTCAAGTTTATGTCACTAACTCCGCTTTAAGCAAAACCTGGTTTGGTTGGAGCTCATCTTTTACCGCTGCCCATACTCCCGGTCAGAGCGGTAGCACCGTTTCGTTTGGCCCGCCGGAAGCCCATGATCGCTGGCCCATCGGCCAGAACCGTTCCATATTTATGGCGGATGGCTCTTCGGGCTCGCAACAAATTTCTCGTCCTATCTCTGTGGTAGCCAAAAACTCTGATGGTTACTGGCGGGTGTATAAATTAGGCCAGATGAACAGCGGGACTACCTTTAGTTGGAAGGTAGGTAAATATAACAACAACGGCACCGATATCCCGACCGGAGTCTTGCCGTCTAATGATGTATTTATCACTTCGTATAGCTCTACTGATGGCAAGTACGGTAGCAGTGATTATTTTTCAGTTATCTCTACCACTGAGCTGCCAGAACCGGTGGAGGTTGATGAAATCTATTCTAACTATTTGATCGATCAGTATGGTGAAGGGGCTCAGCGAGTATATGTAATAGGAAAAAACTTTGATAAGGCGTATGGAAATGGTGGTAGCTATACGTTAGCGGTTTATACCGGTAGTGCTGGCAGTAGTGCGGTGGTAAAACCTTTGGCTATCGGTTATGGACTAATTTATGGCTTCAACTATAAATACCATGCCGATAACGCTGGATTAGTTTTAGATGCTGATCAGCAGGCCATTATCTTTGATATGCCGGCTGGTAAAAACTTTGGCGTTACGGGTGATTTTACCAGCATTGGTATCACTTCTTTGGCAGATCTGCCAACTGATTACTGGCAGTACTATTGGTCCAAAACGGCTGATACGACCGATCATCTTCATTTGGTTCCCAACAGTGCCAGAAATGATAATGCAGTTCACTTGGCCAGCCCTTATGGCGGCCAGAAGGCTTTGTTTAACTCCATCGACAACTTCAACTGGACGGTTGGTAGTGCCTATAAGAATAGTTCGTATCGGGTAGATTTTGACTATTACGCAATTGAGCAGTTTAATAATGTTCACAACCAGTACCCGGGCTTTACCATCCCTGTTCATCGCGATTTTAATACTATCGATAACAGTAGCAGCAACGGTTGGGATGCCGCGCCATTAGGAGCCATCGGCTGGGGACGAAGCAAGATTCGAGTATTTCTTACTCGAAATATTGATAATCGAACCGTGGTGGCTTGGGATGAAACCGATGCGCCTTTTACCGGATATCCCTCCACTTTTAGCATGACTTACGTTAATGTTAGCGACACCACACCGGTCAGGGACGATACCTGGCGGGTGGGTGAGACTCAGCCGATCACGATCAAAACATCGGCGCTATACAGCGCCACCAACCCGGTTCGGATATTCTTGGAAAAATTAGGTAGCCAGAACGAATGGTTGCCCAACGATGACCTTGTCCGTTACGAGCTGGGTAGTTTACCGATCAGTTTGGGTACGGAGGGCACCTTTAATTGGGTGGTTGGCACGGACAGCTCGGGCGAGATCATCCCCGATATTAAAAGCGGTGATTGGTTGAGAATTGCGGTTTCTGTTACTAACGAGAACTACTCCAACTCTCCTCTGGGTGGGGTCTTTGATCTGAGTGGCCGGTTCCACATCGCTGATGCCAAAAGGATTGCCATTCAGGGCAAAGACGAGCAGACCGGTGGATTGGTTCTGCATTGGAATGAAGATAACCAAATTGATTTCGATCTGACTGGAGGAGTTAGCGCTGTTAAGATTGAGCAGTCGCGTGACAGCGGCAACACTTGGTCGGTCATCGAAGATAATTTGGCCGTGTCGGGCGACTCTGGCAGCTACACTTGGAACCCGGGTCTGCCTGGAGCGCAGGATAACGCTAATGGTATGCGGATGTTACGCATCTCGGATGTTAGTGATCCGGGCATATTCGACACTGCTCATCTATCGATCGTTAGTCAACCACTAAATGTGAATCTGGTAGTCGATAAGTCGGTTGGCCAGAAAGGGATTAGACTGTATCCCTACATTACCACCGCAGCTGAGGGATCTCACTATAGTGCCATCACCGTTACTGTGCAGAATATCGGCACTGAGGCGATGCCATTTAGCACCTATGGCTTATATAATTTGGTGGGCTTGCCCAGCCAGGACCCAACAGTGGCGGGACCGTTCTTTGTTATTCCAGCCTTAGGCGCCGGTGAACGAGTGGAGATATTGTTAGCTACTGATTTTAATCTTACCACTGATAAAAAATGCGCGGGTGCCGTCATCTATAAGGGGGAATTAGATGTCACTCGTTGGATTACTGAGATCGGCGAGGATGCCAGTGGTTTGCCGTTGCAGACCGAAGGCATCTTTTATACCACCCCATCCTTTGGTTTGGAGGGAGCCGAGGTGTCTGTGTTTGGCACTAATTTTGGTGCCGAACAAAATAATCGTGAAATCCGTTTTGGCGGCGTAGCTGCTACCGAATATGTTAGCTGGTCCAACGAAGTTATCGTAGTTAAGGTGCCAGCCGGGGCAGTCTCTGGTCGGGTGACCTTAAATGAGGACGACAATGTTGTTTATGAAGGCACCTGGTTTAACATCGGTGATGCTCCGGATTACTGCGCCATGATCGAAAACTACTCTGGAGACAACACCTATGATAATCGGTTTACCGGTGTTCTCCATCTGGATAATTTGGGAGCGAAGTTAGAGTTAAAATTGGCCGAGGGCTCACGGAGTTCGGCTTTGAGATTGAACGAAGAGACGGCCGTGGATATTTGGTTGACTCCGCCAGTTGGCGAAAGCGTGGTGGCAGCCGATATCACCATCAAAAACTCCAATGTAAATGTAATCGACTATGTTCGATACGAGCTGTCCGACTTGTTTGAATTAAATGGTGATCCTATCTATAACGATCAAACCGGCGAATTAAAGCTCTTGGTCTCAGCTGACGGCGTCAGTGGGGATCGGGTTAAGATCGCCACATTCTATTGGCAGGTAATCGCTCGCGACAGCGGTAACGCCAGCTTAAGCCTGCAGCTGGGTGAGCGTGGGGTCGAGGGGGATGCCACGGATATCAAAATAAATTCTTACCCTGTCACTACCGTGGCTGATCATCAGTCAGAGATGTTGGAAGGACCAACTGGCGAATATATGGGCGAAGCAGCCTGGGACGGCACTGCCTTGATGGGCGATGTTCTAAACCCGACGCTGAGCGACGCCACCGATATAGAGACAGCATTTACAGTTGGCTCCGATCCGTTTGAATCCACTTACTACTCAGCTCAGTGGCCAATTGATGATCCGGTTGCCAACTTATCGCTATCGGAACTAATCAACCTGACCAGCGAGCTTTCGGCTCCGGGTGGCGCCCAGATCGTTTTAGGTATTCAATTCTACGATAAAGATGGTGATCTTTTAGTTGATCCGTTAGGCCATCCCGACGGCTATTTCCAGATCGCCGATATTGATAATGAAGGCAGCGCCGATGCCGGAGTTAATAAAGATTTTGACCTCTCGCAATTTAGCGCTCAGACACTGACTTGGTTTGATGAGATTCGTCAGATCCAGTTGGTAGTCTATATGGCCACCCCGGACAGTTCGGACCCTGACTCGTTGCCGTGGGTAGCTAATCTGACCGTTAACTACTCCATGCAAGAAGCCACCATCGGTATGATCAACTTCGTTAGCGGCGAGGATGACCAAGCGATCGACAACGGTGCCACTATCGAATTTGATCTGATCGCCACGCCACTCCCTGGTTTAGGCGAGGAGTCGGTTACTGTTCAGTTAGGCCTTGATTGGGAGGGCGATATGCCCGATGGCTTCTCCGAAGATGATTTTGATTTTGTTCAGACCATCAGTGGGCAAGAGGTGGTCGACGATAATCTGTACGAATTTGCTTACTCCACTGATTCGACTGGTTATCCGTTCAAGCTCAGAGTAACCAGCTCAACCGAAAACAAGAATACTGCCGATTACAACTTCTCAGTCACTGGCATTGAAGTGATGGGGGCAGGCGAAACCGGTCGCACCTTAACCGCTGCTGCTGGGATCTTACAGGTTAACGGCGGAGTGGTGACTGAAGGCGATATCGATCTATCGTTTGTGGGCGAGGGAGATAAAGATTTCCAACAAGGCGATACCGCCAGTTACGGTGTTCTAATCACCTCGGTTAATAATTTTAGCGGCACCGTTACTCTCTCTACCAATCTTGCCTCTCAAGTTAGTGGTATAGGCACCCCGGTTTGGACGCCCAGTAATGAGGTGTCCGTGGCAGCTGGTGGCACCGCTTACGTTACTCTCTCAGTCCTGATCGATGAGGACGCTGACGACCAATCGAACAAACAGTTTACCATTACCGCCACGGCCGCTGGCGGCGACATCAGCGATACCCTGACCGGTTATCTGACGATCGACGCAGATGCGCCTGATCGGCCGGAGATCACTATCCACGCTACCGTGCCGATGCAGACAGAGCGTACCGCCACTCAACCAAAGTTTTACTTTAGATTGTATCCGGATACCGCCACTGCTCGGATCGGATTTACCTATCAGGTGTTAGATATTGCTCCTACCGAATTTAGTGGCAACGACATCGATATTACTATCCCAGCCGGCAACGTGTTGGATGGCCAAGAATACGAAGGCTATATCAAGAGCACACGTCACTTGTGGGCCAGATCCAGCAATAGCTTTATCGTAGACGCAGCTGCGACCGATCAATCGTATAACCTAACCTTCCCTACACTGATCGCCGGAAACGTTGGTCCAGTGCCAGATGCCGCCCAGTTCTTAGAAGATGATTCCATTAATGCGATCGACTGGACTACTTGGTTTAGCGAAGCGGTTGGTTTATGGAGTTCGATCTTCTCCGACTTTGATAATAGTGGCGTGGTTAATATGCCCGACCTCAACTACATCTACGGTGATTACGGCGCTAACTGGTTTAGAGAGGGAGATTTAGAAACTCGTTGGCCGCAGTCTTAATCAAAAAACACAATGGACACTAACTATCAATTTGATCTGGGCCTAACCCCGCCGCCTACTCGTCGCAAGAGCCGCTGGTTAAAGTTAACTGGTATTATCGCCAGCATCGTGATTGTGGCCGGACTATTGGTTTACTCTGGTGGGATGGAGTACATGCTTAAATTATTAGGCGTCGGCGCCTCTGGTATCTACGATATTACCCTGACTAATAATCGTGATTTTGTCGGTGACTCTAAATTTTTTGCCGATGGCTCTCGGCCGGGGATGGAGGGAGTAAGCGTCTTTGATCAATTTACTGGCATTCCCAGCGATCCTAACCAGGATGGAGCGAACAAAGGTTTTGTAGCTCCTATCTTTAGCTCTCCTTCGGATCCCACCCAAGAGACCTACGCGGAGCATTTTTACGCTTCGGCAGCGATCGATATGACCCTGGACGCTCCGTTGGTTAGTGCAGTTGAGGTAACCGATTTTAATACCGAAGGATCTACCATTCGCTATGCTTATCGCACCGCGGCAGCGGCTTCGGCCATTGTCTCGGCCGTTTGGCAACCACTCGATCCAAGTGTAGAGAACAGCGAGACAGAAGACGGAGTAAAGATACATACAGCCATAGTGGAACAAAATGTTGAGCAGTTTGTGCAGATCAAATTTACTTTCGAAGATGCTGACCCGATGCACCGATCTGCAGTTTACGCCGTGAGCTTGCAGTATAAGGAGGGGGAGGCAACCGGCGAAGGTATGACCGGCGGGGATGCAGCTGAGCGTGAGATCTCAATGCAGTATCAATCGACTAACGCTCCAACCAACGCGGACATCGACGTGTTATCTGCCGATTTAGAGAATCGAGTAGTTTATACCCAGAAACAGGTCGATCTAACTGAACGGTTAAGCTATACATTTGCTACTACACTATCGCCGGGGGCTTACGCCTTGGTGGTAAGTGGCTCTACTGTCGAGACCCAGATCATACCTTTCCAGGTGAGGGATTTTGACGAGAAGATCGGGGTGGAGTTAGGCTCCTTTAATGCCCCTACCGGCCAGAATTCTGAATATGACCTGAACGGTGACGGGGTGGTTAATAGCATCGATTTAATGCTCCTGATGAACGCATTTACCTCATAAGTAGCCCTTG
>Ga0172380_10006153_pt1 | contig 14112 bp, 16 predicted proteins | sample Leawe162metaG_FD_119747 | JGI IMG/M metagenome (GOLD analysis project Ga0172380, IMG submission 119747) | Leachate microbial communities from a municipal landfill in Southern Ontario, Canada - Leachate well 162 metaG | ecosystem: Engineered > Solid waste > Landfill > Unclassified | place... | reverse complement strand
TGAAGTTGCTGTACTTGTTGAAATGCTTACGGATGTCAGCCGCACGGAAGACGGAAATAGGGCTAAAAGAAAGATGCTTGATTTGCATCATACTGCACAAGCCTCACCTAAAGCCAAAACAATCAAACTTGCGGACATTATCGACAATTCAGCAACTATCGGTCAATATGACCCATCATTTGCGAAAATCTATCTAACAGAGAAGCTTTTGTCATTAGAAGTTTTGAGGGAAGGTGATTCTGCCTTGTGGTTAAAGGCTAGATCTATCATCAGGAAAAACCTGATTAATTGTATTTAGATACCTGTAGCCGTATGTCTTTAATAAGAAATTCACACTACTACATTGCAACTACGGATGAGGGGTTGTTACTGGGGACTATTCAGGACAACTCCATCATGCCTGAGTCCGAGGCTATTCTTAAATTTAAAAGCGGAATTATTGCCTCATGGATTGAGTCCGGTTTAATAGTCAGTCGGGTTGACTCAAAATCCCTTATACGTGCACTTCGCAGTAGTCATTCGTTGTTACCAAAAAACAATGGTAAGCAGCAATCTTTAGCGTTAATTCCAAAAGCTGAGGATTTTACCCTTATCCAGAGCGAGCCGTTATGGTCGTAGAGTTTTCCATGCCAATCATTATATTCGTAAGCACATTTATAACCGTTTTCGCACTCGGCTTCCAAAGCCTTAATGTCAATAGAGGACAGAGGACTGCCGCTTTTGTTACAAGCTTCATTATATCGGCGGGGAATATAGCTGTCCTAAAAGTTATTCCTAATGGGGATTTGCTCTCACTAAATACGCTCGCTTATATGCTAGGAGGTCCATTCGGTATTGTGTTCAGCATGATCGCACATGAAAAATATATGCCTAAAAAGAAAAAATCCTTTAAGCCATCGTCATTGGTACATGCAAAATCCAAAGCAACACATTTGATGAACAACAGATTGAAAAATCCAGAGAAAAACATTCATTACAACCCAAAAGAATTTAGAAATTAAGGATCTGCAGATGGAAAAAGGACAGGCTGAGAATTTTGTATTTGAATTATTACGTTTAATGATTGCGAAAAAAGCTTCGGATTTATTTATTTCTGCAGGATTTCCAGCGGCTATTAAGGTTGACGGCAAGTTAACGCCGGTCAACGACAAGGTTTTAAACGCAAACCAGTCTCGTGAGATTGCGAGAGCTATCATGAATGATAAACAATCTGCTGAGTTTGAAAAAACCAACGAATGTAACTTTGCTATCAATCTGCCAGGCGTTGCTAGATTCCGCGTAAATGCGCTGGTTCAACGCGGATCTATCTCGCTTGTATTGAGAACAATCAATACAAAGATACCCGAACTTGATGAGCTTGGCGTGCCTGAAGTTTTGAAAGATGTCGCGATGACAAAGCGCGGACTCGTTATATTTGTCGGTGCTACCGGGTCAGGTAAATCAACAACGTTAGCTGCGATGGTGGGTCATCGCAACCAGCATAGTTATGGACATATAATCACCATTGAAGACCCTATTGAATTTGTGCATGACAATAGAAATTGTCTTGTTACCCAAAGGGAAGTCGGTGTGGATACCGACAGCTGGCATATAGCTTTAAAAAACACACTTAGACAGGCTCCGGACGTAATTCTTATTGGTGAAATTAGAGACCGTGAAACAATGGATTATGCGATTGCCTTTGCTGAAACCGGACATCTTTGCATGGCCACACTTCATGCGAACAGCACAAATCAGGCAATTGACCGCATTATTAACTTTTTCCCTGAAGAACGACGCCATCAGTTATTAATGGATCTTTCATTGAATGTTAAAGCTTTTGTCTCTCAGCGATTGATTGCAAAAAAAGACGGAAAAGGGCGTGCAGCGGCCATTGAAATAATGCTGAATTCCCCGTTAATTTCAGACATGATTTTTGAGGGTAGAGTACATGAGATTAAGGGGATTATTGCAAAATCAAAAGAACTGGGGATGCAAACATTTGACCAGTCATTGTTTGAACTTTATGAGGATGGGCAGATATCTTATGAAGACGCATTGCGTAATGCCGACTCGACAAACGAAGTGCGGTTGAAAATAAAACTACATGGAAAAGATGCATCAGAAGCTAATAATTCACAAACTCTCGATGCTATGGATATTTTATGACAACTAAAAGCGTGAGTCTTACCTATTTACTCTCAATTTACCTTGTTATTCCGATTGTTTTAACCTTAGTGTGGCTGGACAAATCATTCTTTGGGTCTTCTATCATGCAGGCACTTCCATTCATACCTGAAACGTGGATTCTGTGGGTTTACGTGTTTGGCTTACCTCATCTATTTGCAGGGTTTAATATGTTTGCGGATAAAGAATATTTGAAGTTCTACGGATGGAAGCTTTTAATAATCACCGTCGTATTTATGGCATTACCTCTTGTTGTTATGAATACAATGGGTAGTAAGGCCATGTTTTTCATTTTTGTAGGATTTATTGTCTATCACACCATTTCACAGCAATTTGGCATTGCTATTGTCGCAATGAAACAACGTCCAGCAAAACTATTCCTCGTATGGAAGTGGAGTGCGCTCGGAGTGTCGGCAATACTCTATGTGATGTTATATCAACAACCCATTCCATTGGCACTTGATCTGTTTAATCCTTATCGGGCGTGGCTGGTAAATACCTCTTCAGTTTTGATAATTATTTTTGCAATTAGCGGTTTTTTATTGATGTGGAAATCATCTAACAAAATCGGTGCCGCCCATGTATTCGCAAACATGGCACTTATTAGCTGTGAAGTGATTTTATTTCATACTGGCTACTTCCTGTTTATGGTTTTGGTTGGCAGGGTTGTGCATGAGATGACCGCATGGCACATATACGCCACTCACGATAGTAATCGCAGCGCCGTAGGCAAGCCAAACTTAATTATTAAGGCGCTGAGCTTCACCAAACTGCCTGTGTACGTCCTATCCATCTTTGCTGCGTTTTTAATAGGCTTTATTGTTACCTATAGTGCATCCTTGTTCACGTTAGGCGCTTCCTTGATTGTTTCACTCTCATTACTGCATTACTACTCAGAGAGTTTTCTTTGGAAAAATGGCACGATCCATCGTCATAATTTAAGTTTCACTCATTGAAAAATATCAATATGGAAGTGCCAGGCACAATTGTCGCTCATCGTCCACATCAGTCTGGCTTATATATTGGCTCACCATCCATTGCAGTTCTGCCAAACGGAAATTATGTAGTTTCACACGATTTCTTTGGGCCCAACTCGAATGAGCACAAATCCCCCAAGACATTCATCTATGGGTCATCCGACAATGGGCAGACGTGGTGCAATTTATCAGTGATTGAAAATGCTTTTTGGCACGGTCTTTTTGTTCACAATGACATCCTTTACATTATGGGCACCAATAGGCATCACGGAGATATTGTCATCAGAAAATCTAATGACGGTGGTGAATCTTGGAGCAGTCCTACCGATAGGAAAAATGGATTGATAACACATGGCGGCCAATTCCATACGTCAGCAGTTCCTGTTGTCAATCATAACGGTAAATTATGGCGTGCCTTTGAAGATGCTTCAGGTGGACATGAGTGGGGTATGCGATATAAAGCCGGGATAATGTCTATTCAGGAAGGTGATGACCTTCTTGATGCTGATAACTGGCAATTCAGCAATTTTTTATATGGTGATACCACTTGGATAGACAACTCATTTAACGGGTGGCTTGAAGGTAATGCTGTTGTATCTCCAGCCGGAGATATTGTTAATATTATCAGGACAGACAGCCGGATGCTGCCTGAGAAAGCCGCTATTATTGGTGTTTCGTCATGTGGAAAAGAATCTAGTTTTAAGGTTGATTCGGGTTTAATCAATATGCCCGGCGCGGCCAAAAAATTCACCATACACAAACACGAGAAAACAGGAATTTATTACTCTTTAACAAATGTTATTTTGAGTGAGTATGAGGGTAAGAATCACCCAATGAGATTGCGCAATACACTTGCGCTGATATCCTCAAATGACTTAATTGAATGGAGTGTAAAAAAGACACTTCTGCATCATGAAGACCATTTAAAACATGGTTTTCAGTACGTTGACTGGACTTTCAATGATGATGTGATTATTGCTGTAAGCCGAACTGCTTATATGGATGACTTTAATGGTGTCAGCAATAGCCATGATGCTAATTTTTTAACTTTTCATAAGTGGACAATCGATTAATAAAAAACCACACCCGGTTAAAGGTGTGGTTGATTTAAAAGTCATACATAGGCTCTGCTTTTCTTTCGATGAAATCCATGCCGAACAAAGGTGCTGAGAACATCTTGAATTTGTCGATATTCCTGACATCAAGACACTCCAATCCGCCTGTCCATAGTGAAACATCATAAAGCTGCTCACCAAGCACGCTTGCACTCTCGCTATCATCAAGCTCCCTAACACACTGCTTATGATCGCTGTCTTCAACAATTTCAGACGTTACATAATAATGCACATCTCCAAGAAATTTTCTTGTTTCCGCCTCATGTAAACGCATGAAATTGTTTTTGTGGTGAAGGTTGGATGTGATATTTTGTTTTGCTGCAAAATCAGTTGGCACTGTATGGGTGTAAAAATTAATGATTGCATTAAAGTCTCCATAAGACCCAATCAATTCGAATGCGCCACCTTCTTTGGTCGTAAAATACATGGTTCTATTGATACTACCCCAGTTAATAAGATGAATCATTCCGTCTGCAATAAGCTGAAGATCGGAAACGCTTATCTTTACGCCCATGGTATCAACGCGCTTTGAACGACTGACATGAAGCATGATGGTTTTGAATTTTTCACTCATAAATTACTCCTGATATTAATCAAGCGAGACATTCGCTGTATGCCTCAATGTAGGAGTAACAATAAGCAATAAAAAACCACACCCGGTTAAAGGTGTGGTTGATTTAAAAACTGTACTGCGGATCGGCTTCTGAAGGCTGAGGTTTTGATAAGTGTGCTAGTGGTTTCACGTTCACCTTAAACAAAGCAAGAGCCTCATCGAACGGCATAAAATTCAACAGTTTTTCAGCTTTTAAATTAGCAGTCAGGACAGCTTCTTTTTTTGCAGCCACATGGCTCCGGATAACTTCATCCAGACTCATACCTTTAACCACATAATATTTCTGAGAATAAATACCGTGCTGTCCTGACACAGTGAAAACATACTTCGTTTTCAACAATGCCTTAAGCTTTTTCTCAGACTGATGATTGTCAAACAGATCCCCAATAAAAGTTTCAGCGTTATGATCATGAAGCCTTCCGTAAAACTCATATTTAGGCAGAGTTTTTGCGTAATCATTAAGCGTTTCACCTAATGAGTGCGGCGCGTAATAATCTGGGCCACCATGACCATCATTAGAGACTACACCAGCTTTTTTTCCATCAATGTAAACGGCAGCCTGAAAACAATTCGTTTCCTCACTGGCAAACTCAGAGAACTTAACGTTTTTCAATTCAATTTTCATACTAATCTCCCAATAAAAAAACCGCCAGTAATTGGCGGTCTTTCTTTAATAGGCATAACAATCAATATTAAAAATAATTAACTGACTAATCGTCAATCGTCCCCAAGCCTCTTGCATACTGGCAATACTTATCCACCTTGCTCATTTTTGCAGTTATGGCCTGAATATCAGGAGTAAGATTAATACCTACTTCACGCAACTTCTCAACGCTACCAAGAAGGTCTTGCCATTCAGCCTCGATGCGCTCTCGGTTACTTGTCGGCAAATCCCGTTGTTCATCAATACCGAATCGTTGCGCCTTGAATATCTGCTTTTGCAGTTCAAGTAATTCAATGGCTACCTCACCTAACTCTTCAGCAAATACAGTCATCAAATGTTCTTGTTTGGTCATATTAAGCCTTTATCACAATCGTTTTTGCAATCTTGTCATGAAGGCTTTGTTTCTTCGCATTCATTCCAGTCATCAGATAACCCATGAATGCTGGCAGTGTTGAAATAATGCGGCTCCAGTAACGCACATTGGACTTACCAAATCCAATTTTTTCACCGTTAATATCAACCACCTTTAATCCAAGAATCTTTTTACCAGGTGTAGCCTGCCATACTGATGAATCACCAATGGTGAACCACATCCATTGCAACAATATAGCCAACACAGATACAAATGCAATCCCAATCTGCATTGCAAGTAATGGCGGCATGTTTGCGGCCAGAATGCCAATCACAATTACAAATGGAGAGAGTGTAATGAAATAGAGCGCCTGAAGCAAAATCACATCAATCAACATTGCTAAAGCTCTAATCCAGAATCCAGCGAATTTAAAGGTGACCAAATCTTCTTTAATGTCGCCTGCTGTGGCCAAGACTACCACCTCATTAACCAATTCAATTTCAGGTTCAGGTTCAGGATCCGGCTGAGTTTCACTGGCTTTTTTTAACAGCTCAATTTGAAGCGATACTCGATGTTTAATTAAATCCATAGCGCAATGAGGGCAAAATTTTGCTTTTTCGTCAACAATATCTGTCTGGCATTGTGGGCAGTTCATAATAGTTAATCCTTTTATATTAATTTGAAATGTAACCCTTGTTATCAAGGTTTAATCGCTCAGTTCTATCCAATTTAGATTTGGACAGAAATTGACTTTTACTAATGTGGTTCAACATCAAGGCTTTTTCTTCTTCATTAATGTTTCTAAAAAACTCCAGAAAATGAATAAACAATGCCTTGTTAAACCACATGGATAAAGGGTCGTTAATGTTATAATTTACCTTTTTTGCGCGGCTCACCAATTTATTGAGTTCTTTTCTATGTAGTGGAGACATTCCCTTTATCAACAAATCAGAAAAACCCTTCATTCGCTTATCAAAAGCAAAGTTAATACCATGAGATTTGCTGAAGTTTGCCTTGTAAGCAATGACCATCTGAAGCATATTTGGAATCGAACTCATTAGGCATGGAGGAGGTGCTATCACGCAAGGCGTAACTCTGCTTGGGAGCGACAATATTCCATCGTCATCCTGTGATGATGGGCCGTAAGAGCAGATAACAGCCATTCGAGCCCATTCAACCCTAGTAAGAGGAACTAAAGAATTACCGTCATCTTGATATAATTCTTCAGGGATATTAGCATCCGGGTTATGTGCAAAACCGTGAATTTTATTGTAGCTGTAATTGGCTTTAGCCACGTTAGCACGGGTTGACATGATGGCGAGGTTACTCACTCCATAGCCTCCACGATTATTGATGCGGTCCACTGACCAATCTGTAGGTTGCATTGCGCCGTGTGTAAGTAGCTCAAGAGTCACTGGGCAATATTTCACGTCGATTTGACGAAGAAAATCTTCATTAACAGATGCATTGAACTGACGGCTTCTTAACCATGCGTTCAACCTTAATTTAAGCAGCTTGCGCACATACCTATTAGGGGAGGTTACCACCTGAGTTACCTTCTTATTACTAGAAGCCACCCAGCCGAGCCTTATTGCTTTGTAATATTTTCTCCAACCTGATAATTCCATGCCACTTGCATAAGCGTCCCAGCCTAAATCAAAAGCCACTTTAGCATCTAGCAATCCTTCATCACCTACGGTAGCGCGGCGAGGGGCCGTAATCCGCTTCTTGCCCTCTATTACAATTTCCGTTTCATTCGTTGCGTCGTTCACGTTAATTCCATTCTTATAAAATCTGCTGCGATATGCATCAGGTGTTGCTAGTATCTTTTATAAAAAACACTTTGTCAACAAATTAAAAATAAAGATAAAAAAATAATTTATAAATACGTGTTTTTGTATATAATTTAAATAAATAATCATGTGACAATAAAAATGTTTAACTATCGCGATTTTAAAAATATGGGAATGGCTGGCGCGTATGACTTGTCAGCATTGTTTTTGGTGATTAGTGGATCCTTTACTCTACATCCTATGGTTAAAGGGCTTTTTAAGGATCATGTTATTCGAGCGGCTGTTTCTACAATGTCTTCACAGACATTTGTATCAGCGACCACCATACAAACTGCATTAGGGGTATCGCTGCCACTATTAGGCGCTACGCTCGCGCTAACTGGCGGCTTAATGTTAGGGAGGCGCAGTGCAGAATATTACAGAAAGAAAAAAACCATTTTAAAATCTAATTTCCGCATGAATTCGGATGAGCCAGAATTCAAGTGGACTAAAGATGTCCCTTTAGATGGATATCTGCTTGGATATTGCATTGACACAGGTAAGCCGGTCACAGTCTCGTATGAGCAAGCGACAAGACACATGAATATCGTAGGTATGACCGGTGTAGGAAAAACCGTATTAGGAAGGTTTTTAATGTTCCAGCAAATCCTTGCTGGAGGTGGGCTTACTTTTATTGATGGTAAATACAATCAGGCTGACATCAATATTCTTTACGAATTCTGCTGCTGGGCTGGACGAAAGCATGACTTCCTTTGCATCAATCCGGGTGACCCGCATCTTTCTAATACATATAACCCTATTTTGTACGGCGACCCGGATGAAGTGGCCGCTCGCATCATGTCATTGGTGCCATCTACAGAAAGCTCGGCTGGTTCAGATCACTACAAACAATCTGGTGCGCAAGGCGTCACGGTATTGGTTGCATCTCTACAGAAAGCGGGGTTGGCTTATTCATTCATTGATCTATCAATTCTGATGACTAATGAAAAAGCTTTAATGCATCTTGAAAAGACTGTGCATGAAAAAGCACCAGGCTCAAAAGAGGCCATCAACTTATCGTTGTTTCTTGAGCAATATAAAGTAGTAGTTAAGGATAAAGGCTCCACTATTGCCGTTAAGAAGCTGAAGGACACGCTAGGCGGTTTGGCGGGGCGCATGTTCTCATTTGGAACGGGGGCATTCGGTGAAGTGACAAACCATTACAACCCTGAAGTTAAGTTGTTTGAAGCGATCACTGCACAAAAAATCATCTATATGCCATTGCCAACAATGGGTAAAGATAACGCGGCTACAAATTTCGGCAAGATGGAATTGGGTGACATGCGAACAGCAATCTCATGGGCACAAAAACTTGGTGACAATGAAAAGATATGGCCGCCGCATCTTGCGTTCTGTGACGAGATTGGTTCGTATGCTACTCAGTCTATAGCACGCCCTTTTGAGCAAGGGCGCTCTGCAAATTTTTGTCTGGTTCCGGCTTACCAAACATCAGCCAACTTAGAAAGCGTAAGTGATGAGCTGATTGAAATTGTTAACGGCAATACAGCCACTAAGATTTTCTTTCAGTCAGGCTCTCAGGCAACCGCTGAGCTTATCGCCGATATTATCGGGAAAGAAGACCAACCTGACTACACCTTGTCATCCAGCGATTCTTCATCAAAATCCGGATCCTCTCAGGACACTGGGCTTGCACAATCAAACTCAAGTGGTGGCGGAATAACATATTCACAGAAGGTTAAAAATGATTACAAAGTATCAGCTGACGACCTAAAGACACTTGGTTTAGGTGAAGCAATCGTTTTACTGAATGGCAAGGACTTATTCCACATTAAAGTTCCTTACTCAGAAATAGAGGAGCGTTACGGAAAGGCGTGTGGCGGGCTTGATTTTAATCGAACAACATCAAGAAAAATCACCGGCATTAATTTGTTTGCCGAGGCAAGAAAATACGTTAGCGGCTTCAATAAAAATGACGCAAGCAACGATGGTGACGACGATGAGCTCGACAAAAAAGGTAAAAAGAAAACAAAGATCAATAACGATGTAGAAGTGACAATGGATGAATCTGTATGATTGAAAACACTCAATTAGAAAGCCCTCTCAATAAAAACATTGAAGGAATGAATTTATCTCAGGAGGAGATAGATAAAATTGAAGTTCAGCAAATGCTCGACTCTATCTCATTTTCATTTAATGACATTGAATTCCCTGAAAACGAGATAGATGACGAATTCAGAGAGGCTCGATCTGCATCTGAGCCACAAAAAAATCAAAAAGAAGATAGAAGCCACAGCAAAAGCTCAATGGAAAACTTCGCTGCAGACGTTGTTACAGCGGAAGATTTTGATGAAGGTCCAGAACGGATGGCTTTTGAAGCGGTTTTTGAGCACAGTAGAAACTGTTTTAATAAAAAGACTGCCAAAACAAAGCGAATTAACTCACTAACATGGGTGTTTGTGCCCAATACAGGGAAAATACCTTACGACCTGTGTTGTGAAGCAATTGGTGTAAGACCAAACCTTCTTAGGGTTCGCATCCAATATGAGCTGTTTCAGAAGTGGATCGTTCTAAGCGACCCGATTCACTTTCTTATGGAGCCTCTTCCAGGCTCATTTGAAGCTGAAATCATGTACAACTACACGGAAGACCACCTGAAGGTTGCAAAAAAAATATGGCAACATCCTTCCATCGACACGGTAAGGATTTTTTCATTCTGCGATGAACATAAAATAGCTAATCCAATGAAGATATTGGAAAAGCTGAGTGAAGTTGGCAATATTTCAAACCAAATGGATTACTGGTATTTCACAGGCAGAAATCCTCAAGACATGAATCTGAGTAAGCGCAACTACTTCAGATGGTCTTCTTTATCGGTGTAAATAATATGAGTATGAGATTTAATTCATTAAAAGACCTTGGACAAGGTGCATGGAAAATTCATTCAGACAGCTTAAACGGGGTCTCGAAAGAAAAAACAAAAAACATCAGTAAGCCAAAACCTTGCGCACTATCAAAGAAATCTAAGTTGTCAGACGCTAACAACGGCCCGCACGGGAAGTTATGGTGTCGTGTATCTGTCGAGTGGAGTAATGCTATTTGTGAATATGAAAATGCTGTTCCAGGTAGAAAATTTCGCTTGGATATTGCTATTCCTGAAAGTCGCCTCGCTATCGAGGTGGACGGATGGGAGTTTCATGGTAAGTTTAAAGCGGGTTTTCACAAGGATCGTGAAAAACAAAACTTACTCACAGAGAATAACTGGAAAATTTTGCGGTTCACAGCTAAAGAAATTTATCAAAACCTTGACGGCTGCATCGACACTATCAAACGCACCTTATATGCAACATCTAATCAATCATCCCTAAGCGTGGTGCATTAATCATGAAAGATTCACTTTTTAAATCGGCGTTATTCGTATGGTTCTTTTGGTGGACCATTTTGTTTTTATTTACTGACAATGAAGTTCTTGGTAAGCAGGCATTATTTCCTTCGTTTATGAATGGAATAATTTTAGCTGTTATTGCTTGTGCTGTTGGCTTAGTTATGCGCCTTGCTTATGTGTACTACGACATAGAGAACGTTCGGGAATCCATTGATAAAACAAACTTGAACGGATTAAAAACGACATTAGGTGGCTTACCTCCTGTAAAACAGCATTCAAGGGCTAAATCTTTTACAATTCCGAGCGACCTCGCTGAATGGTTTAGTCAATATAGAGAAAAAAATCCTCAATATGCCGCCATATTTGAAGCTGTCCTTCTGGTCTATGAGGCAAATCCAATTCCAGCATCACCGATAAAAGGTGGGCATGGTGGACTAAGCCTGAAAGAGCATTCATTTAATGTACTAAGAGAGATACTGCGAGCAGGCAAGAACTTCTCTTATGTTGGATCAGTAAATAAAAGTGGCGCTATTCGCGTTGGACTTACCGACAAAAACTATCAATTTGACCGACTTGATCCAGCCATTCCGTTGCTTGGATTTATTCATGATTTGGGTAAAGTAAACTGTTATAAATTAAAAAATGGCGAGGTTGTAGAAGTTAAAAAAAACCATGACGTTCAGGGCAGCAGGATACTGGTGTCGCTACCTGAATTCATTACATTAACCAAAAATAACCAACCTCTTAAAAACAGGTTAAGCGTCATTATGGCGTATTACCATCACCCAGTAGAAATGCCTCTATGGACAGATGACCATACGCGAGCATTGACCGAATTGCTTATCATTGCAGATAATGCCGCAAGCAAAAAAGAGGGCGGCCATAAAACAGATTATTCAATCGATAGGGTTTTAAATTCAGAAGGTAGCGCTCTGCCTAGTGGTTATCTTGAAATTTTGGCTGAAGGTGCCGCTCAAACAGCGACAGAACTTGAGGGTGAAATCGGCAAAGCTAGACTTGAGCAGATGGATGCCATTTTAGATGATGAAAATGAAGGTAATGTTGAGGTTAAGTCTGCGCCAGCACCTAAGCCGAAAGCTAAATATATTAAAAAGGAAAGTCAGTCAAAAACGCCAGGCTTTAAAGAAACAAACGTTGAGAAAAAATATCTTTTACTTGGAGAATCTATATTTAAAACGCTTAAAGAAGAGATTATTAAAAACAGCACACTGATGGATGCCTCCAACAAAAATAGTATTGGTTTTGTTAAAAAAGAACTTTACTACTTCCATGACATTGCCGTTCGTAAGCACCTGCAAGTCGTTCTTGGTGATAGCGCTTTTACTAGAGATAAGGGCGGGCAGCAAAACAAATATTCATTTGCTTTGCTGGCTTACCTAATGTCAAAAGAGTGGTTGTATTGTATTCACGAAGGGCTTAATTACAGTTCAAAACGGGCTTATTTCACTATTATTAAAAAAATAAGGGGTGATCGTAGCGTAAGCGAGGCTTCAGTTAAATACTTCTTTATCGTGAATGAGGATGCCTTTGAGGATGTTGATATACGTCAGAATATTGGTCCGACCAAATATGGTATAACTATTGCCGGCCCATCGTGGGGTGAGGGTAGTGATTTTAAATTACCTCCGGAGGCAGCGGGGATTGAAGTTCCAATGGATGAAAGTGATTTGGAGTTCTTAAGTAAGATTAAGGATAACGGGGATATGTCTCCAAATATGCCAAAAGAAGCCTCTTTGATGGACATTCAAGACGATGTAACGGAAGTTATTCAATCTCCAGCTTTACCTGGGGCAGATTTACTCGCGTTCGCCCTTGATTACATTGAAGATGAAAATCCAGAAATAAATGAAACAAGAATAGAAATATCCAATAAAGACGAAATCATAAGTGACGAAAGCTCAACAAAAACCAACGACGTTGTTGATGATAGTGGCGTTAAAGAAATAGATGATGACGATGAATATATATTGCCTAACGAGAGGTTTGGCATATTAGCTGTAATAGCAAAACTCCAATACTCAAGCAATAAAAAATTAAAGGCTGTAGAAAAAAGGCACCTTAACGGCAGCGACTATCTCTATTATTTAGTAAAAGACGTGTGCGTTAAGTTCCATTACACAGAAGATGACCTGTCAAAAGACATATCCAGTTATAGAGAAGAACACGGCAAGAGAAAAATTGGCGTGCAAAAGCTAGATAGTGGCGCTATGTCAATTTATATTAAAGAGAGTGAGGTAACACCATAGACAGCACAATAAAGCCGCTACAGACGACTAAACGTAGTAAATTGAGCCCAATTTACTTATCTGAAATAACATATCCTGAATCTCCCGTGATTAGCATTGGGGTTGATTGTCTTAATTTAAGAAAAGACAAACCTATTGACTGCGTTGTTTTATTGAGAAATGCAAAAAAAGCATTGCGAAAATACCCCGATAATCACTCGGCAGCGATCGCCATCACCAGCATACTAGCTTTGATAGCTGGAGGCTGGGGTGTTGATACCATCAGAAACCATATTGAAGAAATAGCTAAGGAGATCAACGATGTCCATTTTACAGAGCGATGAAATTAAAGAACCGGAAGTGGTTCAGGCTGCTATTGTGATGCAGACAAAAGGTAAATGGGTGTTTGAAGAAGAACTTTCATCACTCATTATCTCTCATCGTAAAGGTGATCTAAAAAAAGAAATCTTTTACAGCAAAAGCAGGGTTTAGAATGGAGTACACAATTAACGACGGTTTGTCAAAAAGTGCAGATGGGGATATTCCATTTACAAACAAACAGTTTGATGTCGTTCCTTATGTTAATTTCACTTACATGTTAAAAAAGGCTAACGTGCTTTCCCTTTCTTTTACACAAAGGTTAAACCGGCCGGGAATATGGTATTTGAATCCGTATGTGAATGATTCGGACCCAATGAATATCTCCTATGGAAATCCTGATCTTCAGACAGTGAGACGCAATTCAATAAGTTTAGGCTACAGGAAGTCATCACAGAAATGGAACCTGGGATTGAGCCTTAGCGG
>Ga0172380_10006152_pt1 | contig 14112 bp, 30 predicted proteins | sample Leawe162metaG_FD_119747 | JGI IMG/M metagenome (GOLD analysis project Ga0172380, IMG submission 119747) | Leachate microbial communities from a municipal landfill in Southern Ontario, Canada - Leachate well 162 metaG | ecosystem: Engineered > Solid waste > Landfill > Unclassified | place... | reverse complement strand
TTCTATCGATTATATTAGCCATTTATGACTCCATGCCAATTGAATAAGAACCTTATTTATCATTTTACCACTTTAAATTGCTTGCTCGTAAAATACCGCTTCCCAATTTATCGTATTACTTGCAGAACCTTGCACCCGCACCCGGACTTCAGTACCCAATACATCGACTAAGACAGTCCAGGCATTGACATCCTTGGAGGTAAAGGTCGATTGGAGGCTGTGAATTGACACAGTGCCAGCGATATTCTTCACACGGACATGCCTAATTATGGCAAGCCCGTCACCAACGGTGCCAGAACCCGCACCAGACTCTTTACGACCAACGACCTTGATCTCTAATTGCTTGATTGTATTAGGTTTTGTTGGAACTGCAATGATTGTAGTCAAGGTTGCATCGGTCGTAATGGCAGTGAACGAGAGATCGCCACTGTCATCAGCCGCATCGCCAAGCTCTTTGATAATCCAAGAACCGGCTGCCGAACCATTGTCGCGACATTGGAAAGCATAGACCCGTGAATCGTTCGCGGGAGTAATTGCTGTGATTTCTTTGAGTTCAGTGTTCGCAAAGTCCTGAATTGATAGGACATTTGCTGTTCCCGAATGGTGAATGATAATTTCCCAACCAAGATCAAGAGTCGTAGCATCAGGAAGATTTACAACCCGGTCGGCACCGTTTGGATTCAAAGATTGGGTTTTCTTGGAGTATTTATTTAGGGCTTTGGTCGCAACAAGAGCTTCGGCATTGAGACCTTCATCGGCACGGAGACCGAAGATACCTCGCCTGAGAACATTAATATCGCCTTTGATTTGACCGGCCATGTTATTTATCCAATACTATGAAACCGTCGAACCTACCGTCTACACCAGCTTGGCAGACAGAGATCTTGGTATTGTTTTGATCGACTACCCTAACCCTATGAAGGCCAATTTGCTCATCAGGAGTTAGATCATCGAATGCAATAATTTCAGGATAGAACGAACCAAGGTTATGTGCAAGTGTGAATGACCAGGTGTCGCCTGCATCATCAGTAACCCAATCGGCAATTGCTACTGGAATCACAATATTGTCTGTGGCCGAAACAAAGTCAGCGGAGTTGTAACCAAGTGTTCTTACAAACAAAACACCATCAGCGGCATCTTGCTTAAGAACACGAGCCACTGGCAAATTATTAGGAGTTGCAGATAAGTCACTAGAAGCATTGCAATAAAGCAAGGTGCCAGCTGGGAAAGCCGAGGTATCAACCTTGACCATCATTCCCCATGAAGTCATGTATCCAAGCTTGCCGTTCGGGACTGTGGCATTCATAATGCCAGAAATCCTCTCTGCGGGCAGAGCGAGGGATACCGAAGGGTAGGGCTTGGCGGTACCAAGGTTGCCCATTTTCACAACTTTGAGCTTATTGAGAGTGACACCAGATTCGTTGATCACAAGCTCTTGTGAGGGCGAATGAAGGTCTGGGCCTCTAAGCCGTCTATGGTCCATTACAGAGTCTCCTCAAGTTCGAGGATTTCAGCATACTCATCTTCATCGACTAAACCATCAATGAATTTTGCCGATAAGACATTGCCGAACCTGTCGGTCACAACATCGTGACTATTGTCTGTGTAAGTATCAGAAGTCAGATCATATTCTTGAATTATTTCGCCGGCTGAATTTCGTTTACAGGTAACTAGACGGGAAGCATTGAATTCCAAAGCCAAATCAAGCTGACCTGTAATCGGATTGAACAGGAAAACTTCTCGATCTTTGATTTTCTTAATCATCCCAGCCATTAAACTTCCCTTACACGAATCAAGTCAAAGTCATCGTCATATGTTAACTCAAGAGTCAGGAGCAATGTGCCTTCCAAAAAGAAACGAGCAAAGGTAATGTCTTTGCTGATCTCATCTCGCTCAAGCTGAATGTCGTCGTATTTACCAGGAGGTACGGGCAACACAGAGCCGGAGTTAAACTTACCGACCTGTGTTTTTGGATTAAAGCCTTGTCCCATAGTAAATCCTCCCTATTGAAGATTACCAAGAGCTAAGCTTGAGTTTACCGCTAGATGGTGCTGCACCGTCAACATAAATGTAGACTTTGGTTCCAGTATCGAATTGAATCTGTGGAGACTCGCCAACACTGTAGTTCAAAGTCTGGTTTTGGCTGACTTTGGTCAAGAGCAAGCGATAATCAGCAGGGCTGCCGGCATATTCTGGTTCTTTGAAAGCTTCCGGGTGTTCAACCAAGATAGCGATCTCACAATCCATTTGATTGTCGATGAAAAGCTTATACTTAGGGCCAAGCTCCATGACCATGAACAACATCGATGATGCAGGGGCAACAGCCGTGGCAAGAGTGGCATTATCAAATGCGACTTCTGCGAACTGGTGCTTAAGACCTTTTTTACCTGAAAATAAAGACATTTATGACTCCCTTATTTGTTCAATGCTTTCCAAAGACTCGATAGACTAAAATGGGAACCGCAATTACTGCAACCATTTGGAACTTCACCGGCTTTGAAGAACTTGATTCCGTGTCCGCATTTGTAACATTTCATACTAGTGAATCCGCCGAAGTAATCACCAAGCGATTTCTTGAGTTGTTCCATTTTAAGATAGAGCTTCACTTCAAGATCTTCTGTAACACTACTATTCTTCTCGGCTCTTTTCAACTCTTTCCAATAACGAGCAGGTGGAGCCATCGTCATATCTGATTTGGTCAAATCGTTGAACATCCAAACCCGACACTGCGGATTGCAAGGCTTAACAGTTAGACTGAGATTTGTGGCAATCGTTTTAGCCAAAATCTTCCCATCATCCGAAGGCTTACCCGATGCATCACGACGATCCAATATCCCACCATCGACCGAGAAGCCCATTTTAAGTGGAACTTCTGGTCGCTGAGTAAACTTCACCATTGCTGCGGCAGACTGTGCATTGGGATGACCTTCGTCATCAGCCAACAAACCTTCTGCATATAGAAACGGTGCTTTTACATGATTCCAGCATCTCTTCTGATACTCGTTTTCGCATTCTTTCTCAGAACGGATCTTGCGGGCATAGGTGATGCCGCCAACGAGATGGAAGAAATTATCTTGTTCTGGGTGTTCGTCTTTGATGCCACGGAGCTTGGAAATGTCCAACCCATCCAATAATACCTTTTCACCAGCATTATCAGTGTTTTCCGTTGCACCAATTCCATAAACTTTCATGCTCATTGCTAATTCCCAGTAATAATAAGAGGTTAATATTATACCCCTTATTATTTTAACATGGGAATTACTTATAATTCAACAGAAGAGTTTGAGTCCCTTAGAGGAATTTCAGGTTGGCTTTTATCGAGGACTAGCTTGATGACGGCTTCTACCGATTCCTTACTGACATTCAAATGAGTGCCGAGGGCATCAATGTTGTTGAGTTCAATTCTAATGAGCTTGGCTAGCTCAGCATTTGTCTTTTTACTTGTCCGAAACATTCGTTGGTCGCTCCAAATACTTAGTGATTTCCCTAAGTTGCGGAACGATTGATGCATCCCAAACAACTTCCCCGAACCCACCGACCACCGGCTTGCCCAGAAGGTATTTCACTGAATTAATTAATCGTTTCCAGAAGTTATGCTCAATGGGAGCATCAAAGGTAACCCAAACTGTGGGGACTGGATCGTTAATCGAATCCCACATGTTCGCTCGAACAGTATGTGTGTGGTCGCGGCACGAACAGTGCAAATAAACATAATGTTCTTCGGGGTTTAGCCCTTTGTTCACGACCATTACAACTCTCCAACGATTGCCAAGCCTTCTTCCAAGCCAATGATTTTAGGCTCTTTTTTCAATACGAACATATCATAAATACTACTCTGAACCACAACAAAAGTAAACTCTGGTTTTTTCTCAACAAAGGAACGAACCAATTCGTTTACCCGTTTGCCCCTGCGAGCCTCAACCTCAAGGAAGAGCCGCTTGTCTTTATCAACCTGGTAAATGGAATAATTCGTGTGCTCGTTCTCAAGAAACAAGACATGGTATTTCTTGGTCACCTTCTCACGGGGAGGACCGTATAGGGCAGTCAAGAGAGCTAGGCCCTGCTTGTAGTCCTCAATGTCCACATCAATCTCAACCCGGTCAACATTGTTACCCTTGTCGGTTGACTTAATTGTGATCGTACCGCCTTTACCAGAATCCTTCTTGCGAAGGCGGATAAAGTCCGCTGTGGCTTGGTCTGGGGCATCCCAGTACTGATCCGAAGCCCTGGCAGAAATCGTCTCTGACTCAGAATAGAACGATTCAAGGTGATCATCTAGTGCTTCCAGGAGCTTATTATAGCTCTGGCCACTGGTAAGGAGCAGCTTGAGTTCAATTTCGCGATTTTTGTAACCCATTTTTGGTTGTCTTTCTTAAAAGTAACCCATTATTGGGTTACACCGAAGTAACTGTAAACCGCTTCAGTAACCCAGCCAGGGATACGGAGGATAAGGTATACAGCCGAAAGAAGCCCGCCCATAATGAGCCAGAACTTCACATTATTGATTAGATGACTCTCGACCAGGAGGTTGTATCCCTCTTGTTCTTCCTGAGTCATCGGCAATTCTTTAACTTCTTCATCTGTGTATTTTGGAAAGCTGATCATATGATCTCCTCATTTTCTGGTACTGGGGGCAAACGACCTATCGAAACCGATTCGACAATACTCATATTCCACAAGAACTGTCTAGTCGAACCATCCGGCATTGTCAAGACCAAATCAACCCAGTCTTTGCCGACCTGAATTGAAATATCGCTGTTTTCGCCATCTTTTGCAACACTTGTTTTCTGACCGTCCTTGAAGACGATGTTGACGGCCTGTGTCTGCCCAAACGGACTATTGAATGCACTTCTCATTTCGAGATCCTAACTATGAGTTTTTCTTGATCTTCTATTTTTTTGACATCAGTTAAAGACCAATCAGCAATCCCGTTGTCAATCCAAGCTATGACGAAAGGTATTAGGTAGCCATTCTTCCAAAGACGGGCTTGGATGATCTTTGAAGCTGTCTTCGCGGTATCAATCATCCTTCACCTCTTCTTCCAAGTCTTCGATTTTATCGAGAAGTTTCTTCTCAAGCTTTCTAATGCTGCGAAGGATCGCTTCAGTATTCTCATGATCCTTTGCGGCCATCTCTCTGTCCATGTCTGCCATTCGGTTCTGGCTGATCATGAGTATCGGAGCCGTGTAAGCTGCCTGGAACGAGAGGATCAGATTCAGAAAAACAAACGGATAAGGATCAAAGTGCAAAGACTCTGGCAAAACAGTGTTCACCAGGATGTAAAGAATCAGGAACAGGCTTTGACCGACGATGAATCGCCAGGAACCCACTCGCTTTGCAATGTGATCCTCAAGCTTCATGACACACTCACATCTGTTTTGAGTTGGCTGTTTTAATTAGGTCTTCAACAGCCAATGCCAGTTTCAGATCTTCTTCGTTGAACCAGGCATGCGGACCATGACCTTGGATAGAAACCAAGGAATAATGTGCATAGCCGCCAGCTTTGGATACCTCAGTGATAACTGCCAAGGTATTGAGAAGCTCTTCCCGGCGGGAACCTTCTTCAACAATACGAACTGTGTCACCAACTTTGAATCTGGCAGTGACTAGCGAGAACGAATTAGCACCTTGTCCGCCAACGATCATGTTAACTTTGCCGGGTTGAAAACCCATACCATCTTTTTGCTTTTCCATATAAACTCCTAAAAGGTTAAGTATTAATCACCAAATCCGCCACCGCCACCTGAGTCTCCACCGCCGGAAGAGCCAGAATCCCATGATGAGCTAGAGCCGCTGTCCCAACTTGAACTGTGATCACTGTGGCTAGGGCTGGAATCATAACTCGGAGTCGGATCATAGGAAGGTGTAGGGTCTGGAGTCGGGCTGGCTGCGGCTGGACTGCTATCTAGGTTACTAAAGAGCATGACCATCATGGCATAATCCATGACAGAGCCATTGCGATCTACATAACAGTATTCGCCCGTGCGACCATCAACACCGCGAGTCCAGGTTTTACCCTTGAAGGTCTTGGTCTTAGGTAATTGCTTGGAATCGAATTTTTTCTTGGTAGAAGAAGCCCTTGAAGCCGGCATTGGTGGGGTGACACCACTGCTGCGATAAGATTTAGCTTCACGAGATAGCTTTTGCATCCGTGCCAATTGTTCCATGCGACGAGACTCAAGCTCTCTCATTTTCTCTTTGTGCCTGGATTGTACGATTACCGTAACAACCAAAGCCACAGCAACACACAGAAAAATAAATAGCATCGGGCTCATAAAATATCCTCCGCATCTGAACCGTTATCGTCATCGAACAGATTTTCTTGATCACCAAAAAGGTTTTCTTCTTTGTCATCCAAGGTATAAGGACTCGTGACACGGACTTCTCTGACAAACTCAAGATTAATGGAAGGAACCGAGATAACTGAATATCCATAGTGGTCAGTCCAAGCAGCACCCGTCCAGGATTGGACTAAATACACCTTGCCAATGACCGGGAAGTCGCCGGAAATACCAACCACACGACCAAACTTACCATTAAGCTCTGGAGTAAGTGTTGCGACAATCTTGACTGTCTGATTTTGTGCAAACATTAAAAAGCCTCCGAAGTGTAATTCCACTCACAGAGGACTCTTCGGAGCATTCCTAAAAAACTTTAGAGGATTGTATAAGAAATAATTTGGTTGGTTTTGATTAGACCGGCAAGATGTTGATCTAACTGGAGAACCCTGCGACGGTCGTTATGAGAATCGGCATCCTTAAGAGGCTTGAGGAAGATCGTGATACGGGGCATTTTCTTGCCAATGGTTTTGCACATAAGAGAACCATCTTTAACGAAAGACATCAAACTATCGGACATTACATAGTTTTCCAATGCCGCTGGATAATCACGGTAATAAACGATGGCTTTCTTGAAATATTCCATTAGTAATGAACCCTTTTGCGGCGGAGCATTTCCGGCCTAAGAGTGATTCTATCCTGTTTCCACAGGTACATCAACATCTTACTGAATTCAGCCCTAAAGTCCTGAACTCCTTCAAGAAAAGACAGAACTTCGTACTCTGTGTTTCTGCGGTCGTATTTACTTTTATCGTAAAGTTTTGAACAAAATTGGTGTATTGCAACAATCGTGGGATGGCGGTCTTCCTGAGCACCTTGGGTAGCAAACCTCTCAATGGAACCCCAATGAGGGCTGCCGGACAGGTAGTTCTTAACTCCTTGTTCTTGCTCATATTTTGCACAGATGCGAGCGATATATGAATGAACCGGACCAACCATTGGGCGGTCTAAGCCCATGATTTCCCACGGAAAATGACGGGGATTTTGAAAAAACCAGTCATCGTTTGGTTCTCGGTAATCCTCGCTCATAAAGTCCTTAAGTTTAATTACAGGTTGCCGATAAGACTAGAGACGGGCATAATGCCTATTGATATATTTTACCCTGTCACGGGACATAAGCCAAGGATTTTTATGGGAAGATTGAAGTTCGATAAAATCCCAAGGAGTTTCGGTCGTTACTCCGAATTTGGCAACATCCTGACAATTCAGGTGCCTGAGCGGCATCGTGAAGACTTGATGAGCCGTTTGACTCTTACCAACAAGAGCAATGGCTTCCGTATGCGACAAATCATGAATTCAATTGCCGCCATTAAAAGCTACGGTGGCAGTGAGGAAAAAATCAATGAACTCTTACTCGAATACCGCGAACTCCAGGAAACCCAAGAAAGAAAATACTATGAGATTGACGAAGCTGGAAATTTTCTTGTTTGTCCTGGACTTTGGTATCTATGCGATGCTATTGAAGGAGATCGTCACCTAAACACTGAGGTCTCCTATACTTGGAAAGACCCGAGGGCTCGTCATTATCAAGACGAATCCTGTTTTGAGTTGATGAAATACAAAAGAGCCACTGCCGTCCTGGCTACCGGCCTTGGTAAATCAATCATTATTTTGACCGTGGTCAAGAACTTTGTTTTGGCCGGCAAAAGGGTTTGTGTTGTTGTTCCGACTGAAGAACTCGTGAAACAAATGAGCTTGACCATTGGTGCCTTGGTTGAAAAGACCACTGGTGCTGGCGGCGGCAGGACTCCTAAGCCGGGTCATGATGTTCTGGTTACAACAGCTGCATCTGCAATCAAATATATCGACAATTATGATTGTATTATCATTGATGAATCTCACCATGCTTCAGCCAAGACCTGGGAAAATCTGCTCCTGGCAGGCATCAAAGCTGAGTACACTTACAATCTGACAGCTACCCCTGAGCGAACTGATGGCATGGATCTTGGCATTCATGCCTTCGGCGGTCCAATTGTTTATGAAAGAGATGCTGAGTGGGGAGTGGCCAACAGCTGGCTGTGTGCTCTTGATGTTTACTTCTGCAACATTGTGCCCAAAGATGGCAATGGCGATCCTATTGAGATACCCATAACTAAGCCCGCAGCTGTGGCCTACAAGATCATGGTTTCTAGGCCAGAGGTTAATTCTTTCTTGCTTACTAATGTGCTCAAGGCAGTAAAGCAAGGTAAGAAGGTGATGGTTCTTTACAAAACCGTGAAAGCCGGGGAAAGTCTTAAGAAACTTCTACTTAAGAATGGAGTCAACTGTGGCTTGGCCACCAGTAAGTCCAAGGGTGTGATCGCTCAATTTCGCAAGAGCGAGATTCAAGTAATGATCAGTAACGACCGATTAGTTGGAGAAGGAGTTGATATTCCTGATGCCGACTTTATGTTTAATGTCATTCAGAATTCATCAGAGACTACGACTTCCCAGGTAACTGGCCGGATTCTTAGGCCATCTCCTGGAAAAACCAAGGGTGTAATGGTTGATGTTTGTATTCACGGTTATGGCCAGTTTGAGAATGCCGGCAAGAAAAGACTCAAGGTTTACAAGAAGATAACCGACAACATCACTATCGTCGGGGAGATGAAGAAATGAACCAATTAGAACACTTGATTCGCTTCGGCGATGAAGACAAGGCCGTTAAGATCATCACTGAGGAGTTCGAATCTCTGGTCAGACAAGTTCAGGATCTTAATATCAAAGTTCGTCGGCGAGATGCTCTTCTGGAAGAAATTAATTTCAAGTGTGAAAGTCGTCCGGCTGATGCTTTTACCAATGTACTTTTGGCACTGATTATCCAAATGAGGATTGATGATGCCCTTGATTGATAAACCAAAAATGATCTATGTTCATCCCGAGGAAGGTATCAAACAACCTCGTTATATCATTATTGGTGAAGCCCCTGGTGCCAATGAAGAGCGAGAGGGAAGACCCTTTGTTGGCCAAGCTGGTAAGTTCCTTAAAGGAGCCCTGCACGGAGCCGGTGCTGACCTTGATGAGTGCTATTTCACCAATGTGGTCAAGGTTCGACCCTATAAGAATCAATGTCCACCTAAAGAAGTGATTGATACATGGGTGCAGATTCTACAACAAGAGATTTTCTCTTATGGCTATGACAATGTGAAGATCTTTGCTTTTGGCGGAGTGGCTCAATATGCCACCAACCAGATTCGAGATAAGTTCCCAGATCTTCAGGTATTTAAGCATAACTATTACGGGTTTTATCACCCGGCATATGTGTCTCGATTCACTAAGTTCAAGAAACAATGGCTTTCCGATTTGAAAGGAGCCGTCGATGCAAAATCAGCAGCCGATCACGAACAATCAGAGAGGTGAGGCATACGAGTTTTTCACAGCAATCGTGCTAAATTCCAATGCAAGTGCCATTACCGCTAACCCGCAATATAACGATTACGAGAAGCTTCGCGACCAGCTTGTGGCTCTGAAATTCTTAAATATTGTTGATGCAGATACTGAAGAAGTTACCAACTTTGGTGCCAATTTTATTTCAGCTGTGATTGGCGACATGTTCTATAGCTATGGTGAAAATATCCGTGTTGGATCTATCGATCCTCCCGGTGTTGGCCCTGGTGAATTCGTTGATTTATTGAATGATTTCCTCAAGGTTGGGGCAAATCAGTCAGCCGAACCAGGCCCGGTGCCATTGAACTTTATGCTTCAAGTAATGTATCTGACTTCTGTCGGTCTTGGACAGTTCGACAAGCATTTTCAAGTAGCACGAGATGACATGAATATGTTCCAAGGACCAAATTGATATAGACAACTGAAAAGGCTCATGTTACTCCTATATTAGAAGCATAGGAGATCAAGGATGAGCTACACGGAGTGGGAACTATTAGAAATTTCCGAACAGTTGGAACCGGGCGATTTCATTAGTGTTGAGGAGGACGATGGGCAAATTACCAAGTGTATCTATGTAAAGAACACAGGTAAATTTCTGCATCTTAAGGACAACGGCACCAAAGAAATCAGAAAATTCAATACGGAATCCCTAGAAGAAGTCGAGGGTTCCGGTTGTGTTGTGGGGAGATACGATGACTAGCGGTCACCTGAAAGAGAGTCTCAAGAAGCAGGCGGACGAATTAAACGACTTTCTCCCTGTAATTAGGGACCGTGTTGAAGAGATTATTACCGCCGATAACATTGATTATATTGATGAATTGATCGACAAGACATATCACCTTGAGGGTCTCTTGCAGAACTTCATTGAGGTTCTGAACGATGAAGCCGTGAACATTAGCCATGATGATCTTGTTGTTATTTCATATGACATCGACATGATCCATAGCTATATTGAGTTCATTGATGATACATCGCTCTTCATAACCAAGGAAAAGAAGAAATGAAGATTGAAGAACTTATCGAAAAGGTTAAGTTCAATAAAGAGATGGGTCTTACCAGGCTTATCTTGACCATGCCTGAGCCAAAAAGTGGTGTGGGCATGAGTAATCGGGTTCGGACACCCTTTGGCCTAGCCGAAGTGGCTTGTGTGAATAGTGAGGGCAATGTCGTGTTTTGGATCGAGATTGCCAAGATAGAAAAATGGATGAAGAAAGCCTTAAAGGAGCTTAAGAACAATGAGTAAGAAACTTTTAGCCGCTTTGGCGGCAACCGTTGCTGTGGTCTCTGGCTATTTGACTTATGAAATGGTCACGGCCAAGACTTGGGCAGAAGTGATCAAGGAAATTAATGAAGAGATCATGACCAGTGCTATTGCTCAAGGTGCGGACCAAAGCCAAGAGATCTTGGATGAAGTAAAGAAATTGGCTAGCTGCATGAGTGTCCTGGCTGTTGAGATTGCCCAGGAAATGAAGTGTTCGCCGGATAAGAATCTTGTAGGCAAAGATAACATCTTGGCCTGCGACCCACAGATTCCCTCTACAGTGGGCATGCTTTGTGTGATGTTCAATGGTGATATTGCTGAAATTAAAAAGAACATGACGGTTGATGAATGATCGATTCCGCCTTCATTCTTAATGCTTTACGGCACAAGTATCCAAAGGATCAGCATGCCTTTTTTGAAGAATTGCGAATTGGCGGTGGTTTCGGGAAGGACTCTGAGCAACGATTTGATGCTTGGGCTATCTGTTATTATCCCAGCAAGCGGAATGTCACTACCTGCTTTGAAGTCAAGGTTTCAGTTTCGGACTTTAAAGTTGAAATTAGAAACCCAAAGAAACGACGGGCTGGTCTCAGGCTTTCAAATGAGTTTTACTTTGTAACCCCTGAAGGCCTGCTTGAGATCACAGATATACCCGTGGAATGCGGCCTAATTGAGGTCACAGAGCTTGGGAACCTGAAAGTGGTCATACCGGCACCCTACCGCGATATTGAGCCTCCTACATGGATGTTTATGGCCTCTGTCTGCCGGCGGGAGATTGCCAAGGAAGCTGTGCAAAGCCCTGAAAAGCTCTTCTGGGAGAACCTGGCCAAGGATGTAAAGAACGAGGTCCATGCCATGCTCAACAAGGCTCACTTCGAATGGTCATCCAAGAACAATGAACTAGTGTCCAAAGTCCTTGAGACTATTTCTCGGGATGTGGCTAATATCGACATTCAAAAGATGATAGGGAATAGAAAATGAGTCTAGTAACTCACTTGTACGATTTGCAAGCCTATGTAATTAAAAATGAAATGCAGACCGCTGAAGGAACCCTGATTAAAGTCATGATTCCGGTTGAAGGTATTCGAGAAGTCACCAGGCACATAAAGAATCTTGAAGAACTCAGTCATCTGCATGAATATCACTATGTTCAAATTGATAAAGCAGCCCGTGTGATTCAGGCCTTTAAAAAGCACGAGATTGCTTTTATCGCCAAAGAAAAACCAGAAGCAACCTTGGCGGAAGTATGAAACTCAAAGATCTTTTAGAAGAACTCAAGGGTGTTGACCCTGAAGCCGAAGTCTACTTCCAGATGAATGATGGTTGTTGTAGCGAGGTCTTTGACCTTGGCGATCCTTTTATTGATGCGACAATGGATGCACATAAAAAAGACCCAGTAACGGGCAAATGGGGCTGGGTTAAGGCAGTTGGCAATGAGCAATCTGTAAGAATAATTCTACCAGCTTTGGAGTACTTCCGTAGCTGTATCAAGAGCGGTCGAATGAAGCGATTCTATGATTCCAATTATGACGAAAAGGGACATCCTAAGACCGAGCCTTCGGAATAAAGTTCCCGTTATTGTCCACATCAAACCCCTTCGGCACATAAATCAAGGTGCATCGGCAGTTGTAATGGAACTTTGGAATACACAGCTTCCAGTCGGATTTCTTCCGGCTGAAGTTGTATCCAGATGCCATAAAATCTGACATCTTGTATTTCTTAAATGAGCCGTCTGGTTTCTTAGAAGCTTCGTAACACCAATCACAGATCTTGTCGTCATAGAAGCCTTCCACAATGACTGTTACATCGTCATTCTCGGCTCCATAGATCTCCAGGATAGCCTGATGGGTTCCAACCGCAGAACTCATTGAGGACTCTGTTTTGACGGTCCTAGACCAGTCAACTTCGAGCTTGTCCGCAACATCATCCAAGGCCTTGGTGACTTCCTTCATTTCAAGGTTTTCATCAAGATCTTCAGCAATGGACTCAACCGCATCTTTCGCACCACTGACCGGCATGCGATCGATGGCTTCTTTGTGTGCGGTGTTCAAGTTGTCAAAATTGACCTGCTTGACCGATTGCTCAAGTGAGTCAAGGATACGATTCTTAAGCTTGATGCCGAATTCATCGACAACACGAGTGCAGCGGTTCTTTAATTGATCAAACGAGATCTTGATGATATTATTAGGGATCTCAGGAGCGGCTTCGCCAGTCACAGCTTCATGGTGATCGCGGTGAGTATCGAGTGATTGAAGGTAGGCTGACGGGGTTACACCCGGAACCATGACCTTTGTAAGGCCAATCTCTTTAGCTGCGGCAACGGCAGCCTTATCGGCATAGCCACCCAAAAGAACCCATTCCAAGGCTTTCATGTGACGAACCAGGGCGGCATTTAGCATTTCATTGAGGTCGATATTGATCTGAGGAACATCACCTGTCCAACCCTCTGGGAGCTTGGTGAAATCGTCATCAGACTTTGCTAGTTTCTTTTTCTTCAGAGATTTTTTGATTTCTTTGGACAGGTGCTCCATAACGAACCGAAATCCCAGGACAGCTTGGTTCTCAAGCTTGTCAAGGAATTTCATATGTTTCGCCTGAGCGAGATCTTTTTTATTTATTCTTTTTAGTTTTTTCATGCTGAATTCTGTCCCTAGTCTTCTTAGTGTAGAGACCGTAAATATCGGTTTTTTTGCCGTCTCTGTGAGTTGGCATCCCGTATGTTTTTCTCTTCTTTGGTTTATCCTCAAAGAGATCTGCATCGGAGTCTTTGTGCTCTGTATTCTTGGCATCCAAGAGAGCCTGGTCAACTACATTCGAGAATTCATCAGGCAAATAAACCGTATCGTCAGTGGCCTCATTACTCATTTTATCCAATAGAGCCTCCTTAAACTCCTGTAATTCTGGAGTGTCTTTGAGGTCTCTGAGCTTGGCTATGGCGGAATCAAAGGTTGAATTTAAGGTACTGGTGTCGATCATTAGGAGGTCGCAGATGTCTTTATCGGGGATTGGCTCATCTAACTGCTCAGCATATTTCCAAAAGCAGTAATTATGCTCGGCACTATTTACAAACCATGGGCAACCAGCTGTTATTACATCCGAATCAATCTTTTTTTTGCTGCCTTGAATCGCATAAATCCGCTCTAAAGC
>Ga0172380_10006151_pt1 | contig 14115 bp, 12 predicted proteins | sample Leawe162metaG_FD_119747 | JGI IMG/M metagenome (GOLD analysis project Ga0172380, IMG submission 119747) | Leachate microbial communities from a municipal landfill in Southern Ontario, Canada - Leachate well 162 metaG | ecosystem: Engineered > Solid waste > Landfill > Unclassified | place... | reverse complement strand
CCTTGGGGTCGTGATTTCCGCATACCAGATCCCCGTACTTGCCGAATTGCAGACGAAGTGGAGCGCCATGCGCCGTCAGAGCACGCACGCCGGAAAGGTAGATGCTGTGACTCTGTATCGTCAGGGGGTGCTTGATCTCGAAAAGCTGAAGGCGAGGATACCTGAAAAACGCGAATTTGCCAGGGTATTGAGTGATTTGCTCGAAGCCGCGGCAAACAGTGCGGTCGAAGTCGGTACAATCACCTATAAGCCGGTACAGCTCAAGGAGGAACCACTCCTTTCCTATCAATTGTCGCTTTCTGTCAGCGGTAGATACGCTGCGGTAAAAAGTTACCTTGCCGATCTGCAAAAGAATCCCGAGTTGATAGTGGTTGAATCCGTTGCTTTTTCAAACAGCGACGAGTTTGTCGAGAACGTCAAGATGGAACTGCAGATTACGATTTACCTCCGGGAGGGTGCATGAATCGTCAACGCCTGATTCTCTTCATCCTCTTGATTCTTTTAGGTATTGCCGTACTTTGGAGTTACAGTGCCATACCGCGACCTAAAACCGTCAGCAATTTAACCTTTAAGCCGGGTCAGCAAGCGAAACAGGTGAAACAGGTGGTTACTGCAACGGATAAACCAGCCAGTGATGCAGACGATGGCAGCAGTCTTAAAATCATCCTGCTCGAAAAAGAACCTGCCGAATTCAAGGGGTATCGCCGCAATATATTCAAGCCCGTTTTTGTCGATGAGATGAAAGTTGCCAAACAAATGGCCATGGCAATCAAGCCTCCGCTAAAAGTATCGACGCTTCCCGTACAGCCGGTGATAGTGCAGCCCGTTCAGCCAACTCAGCCTGAATCCGCCCCACTGGCGCGCTTTACTTTTTTGGGTTTTTTAAAAAAGGGATCAGTCAAAACAATTTTTCTGGCAAAAGATAAAGATATCCTGCTGGTAAAAAAAGGGGATAAAGTTGCCGGACGTTACGAAGCCACTGAAATTTCAGATCAGGCCTTAACGCTGACGGTAAGCGATACAGGCGATGAAATTGTAATCCCTTTGGTAGAAAACAGGCCTCTTGCCACGGCAAAGTAAACAATTTATTTCAAGGAGACGCACGCAATGCGCTACCTGAACCTGACGCAAAATATTGCCTTATTAATTGCCCTGACCATGTTACCCGCCTGTGCCTCCACAGCATCGCGTACTTTTAAGGCTGCCGAGAAACTGGAAGCTGAGGGGAAATTTGAAGAGGCCATGTACAGTTATGCTGAGTCATTTAAAAGCGATCCGACGGTCAATGCGACCCGGATTCGATTCTTGAAAACTCGCCAGAAAGCTGCGGATCAACGTTTCAAGCAGGGTGTTGCCCTGGCACAAAAAGGAAATCATATCGAAGCACTGCCGGAGTTTCAGGCAGCACAGGGTATTGACCCAACTCAGGGGCGCTTTGCGCAGCAGATTGAAGTATCGACCAGATACAAGGATGCGCAGTTGGCATTTCAGGAGGGGCTTGACTTTGAGAAGGGCAACAAGTTTAAGGATGCCCATCGGCAATACATCAAGGCAGCCGAGCTGTTTCCGAAAAACCAGGAATATCAGGCTGCACTTGAACGTATCACCAAACTTCGCAAGAGCAAGTTGGAAGGCTACGAGTTACGTCTGAAATCCAGCAAGCCGATTACCCTCAAGTTCAAAGAAGCAAAAATGAAGGATGTCTTCAATATCCTTACTCAATTATCGGGGATTAATTTTGTTTTTGATGAGGGTATCAAGGATTCGCCGGTCTCCATATTCATTGAAAATGCGTCGTTTCAGCAGGTTTTCGATCTGCTCACCAATATGCACAAACTCAGCACGAAAAACCTCAATGAAACGACTGTACTGCTGTACCAGAACACCCCTGACAAAAGCAAACAGTACGAGGACATGGTTCTTCGTACTTTTCACCTCAACTATATGGACGCAAAAAAAGCAATTAACCTGATTCGTACCATGATCCAGGTGCGCAAGGCGTATGTGAATGAAGATTCAAACTCGCTTGTCGTGCGTGATACTGAAGATGTCGTATCGGTTGTTGAAAAAATTCTTGATGCCAATGATATGCCTGAGGCGGAGGTCGTTCTTGATGTCGAAGTGATAGAGGTCAGTGACAAGAATGCTGAAAACGTCGGATTACTGTTGAGCAACTATAATGTCCAGTTGGGAGCTTTTACCCCCGAGGGTAATGCATTGGCTACATCATTGGCAGGCGCGACAACAACCGTTGCCGCTACAGGCACGACGACTACAACAGCTGCCGCAACTGTCAACAATCTGGTTCGTGCATTCACCATGAAAGGGTTTGGCGGCTATGTTACGGTGCCGAACGCTACCTTCAATCTCGGAAAAACCCTTGCAAAAGGGGAAGTGCTTTCAAATCCTAAAATCCGGGTAAAAAACAAGGAAAAAGCCAAATTCAACGTCGGCACCAGGGTGCCGATAACGACCACTACTCTTAACGGCACGGTATCGCAGGTAAATGTCCAGTATGTCGATGTCGGTGTAAAGGTCAATGCCGAGCCGACAATTCAACTGAACAACGAAATCTCCATAAAGCTTAATCTTGAAGTCAGTTCAATACTGACGAAAGAGAAGGTTGGTGCGGATGGTTTGACTACGGTTGTTACGATAGGTACCCGTAATGTTGAAACAGTTTTGAGTCTGAAGGACAACGAAACCAGCATAATCGGCGGACTAATCCAGAGATCCGACAACAACGATAAAACCAAGACGTACCTGTTGAGTGACATACCGCTGATTGGCCCGTTGTTTACTAATTCAAACTCTTCCAAAGACAAGTCCGAACTTATGCTGGCGATTACTCCCCGCCTTGTGCGTGGAGTTCCGGTTCCGCTCCCCGGTCTTTCTTCATTTGCTTCCGGTAGAGAAGATCATCCGACACTTATCAAGCCGATGTCGTCTTTTGATCTTGAGCCGGTTTATGAGGGAGAAGTTCAGGCAAAAGGGATTGACAAGAAAACCGCAACAACTCCCGCTGCGATCAAAAAACCGGAACCGTCTGTCACCGGTTCGGTGCCGCCCGCAGTTCAACCGGTTCCACCTGTACAGAAACAGCCTGAACCGGTTGTAACACCGCTTGCTCCTGTGCCTTCAGCTGAGGTGGTTCCGGCACCTGCTCCGATTCAGCGCAGTCTTCTGCAGATTGCCGCCCCATCGTCAGCCACTGTTGGTCAACAGTTTAGTCTGGATATAAAAATCAGCGATGTGAAGGATCTGGCGAATGCCCCGTTTGTACTTACCTATGATCCCATCTTTGTAGACTTTGTGGCGATCACGGAAGGGTCATTTATGAAAAAAGATGGCAAGCAAACCACATTCAGCAGCAAAACCGATGCTGCGGCCGGGACGGTTACCGTCACACTGTCACGGGCCGCAGGAAACGGCGGCGTATCCGGCGGGGGTACCCTCGCGACGGCAACATTCAGGGCCAAAAACCAGGGACCGGCAAGCTATGCCTTCAGAAATGCGGCATTTGGATCATCAAGCGGCTCTCCCCTGACCATTCTGCCATTCAGTACGGCGGTGGATATTCGCTGATGAAGATCATCGCGAATCAAGATGGTTTCACCTACATTTTGGCGCTGACTATTATGATGATAATGGGGATCATGCTTGGCATGGTCGGTCAGTCATGGAAAACAATCAAGCAGAGAGAGCTTGAGGATGAAATGATCTTTCGGGGCGATCAGGTTGCTGAGTTGATTTACCAGAGATTGCTCTGTAAAAATGCCGGTCTTGCTCAAAATACGGTAAACCAGTTTTTGTGGACCATCAATTCCCCCAATGGAACCATTCTTGATGACCTGGTTATTGGCAAGGAAGAGCGCTGTACTAATGGCACAACAAGGAAATTTCGTCTCAGGCCATCTGCTGCCATGGACCCTTTAACGAACAAACAGTGGCAGATAGTCAAGCCTGTCGGTGACATTACCCGTTTTTCAGGTGTCGCGAGCGACAGCGGTGAAGAACCGTTCAGGAAAAACTTTACGACTATCTACGATTCAAAGTTGCTTGACGAAAAGGGTCAGTACAGCGACTGGTCGTTTACGTGGGAATTAAAGCAGCCTGTACCCAAGAATCAGAATCAAATCCTGAATCAAAATAGAATGAGATGATATGTTTCGTACTCTAAGAGGTTGCAGAGGGCTTTCATTAATCGAGCTGATCGTAACCATGACAATCCTGGGTATCCTGGCTGCCGGTGTAATACCGTTAACCCGCATGACCGCCCAGCGTACAAAAGAAATCGAGCTTCGCCGGAATCTTCGCACAATCAGAACGGCAATAGATGATTATAAACGGAAATTTGACAAGATGCCGGAGGGGCCGTTAAAAACCGGCTTCGGCTACCCGAAGGATTTACAGGAATTGTTGGACGGCCGTGATTTCGGCGACGTTAAAACAGGAAATATCAAATTTTTACGGCGCAAGATTTACGATCCGTTTCATCCTCCTGAGAGCGACAGCGATGAAACGTGGGGGTGGAATTTGCGCTCCTCGGTAGACAAGCCCGATTCAACCTCCTGGGGCAAAGAGGATGTATTTGATGTTTACTCGATGTATGAAGGAACCGCACTTGATGGTAAAACGAAATATAATGAGTGGTAATTCCTTGATTCCGGATGCCCGTGAACTGCTTTCCGCAAAAATGTGGAAGTCCGGACGGCGCGGTTTCACGTTGATTGAACTGTTGATCGTTATTACGATTATCGGTATCCTTGCCGCCATCGCCGTGCCGAACTATCAATGGGGAGTCATAAAGGCGAGAGAAGCGGTTCTGCGTGAAGATCTGTATAATTTCAGGTCGGTAATTGATCAATTTCATGCAGATCAGGGCAAATATCCGGATGCGATCGCGGAGTTGAAAGAAAAAAAGTATATGCGGGAAATTCCCAAGGATCCTTTTACCGGCACATCCGATTCCTGGGTTGTTATTGCTCCACCTCCGGAATCAAACCCGGTGTCTTCCGGATCGGCTCCTTCTTCAGGGGGGGGTGACAGTACTTCTCCAGGAAACGTGTATGACGTTCATAGCGGTTCAAACCGGATCGGTTCTGACGGGACTCCCTACAATGAATGGTGAAGTATGATACAGTTGCATAACGTGACGCTTGCCTACCAGCAGGATGCATCGGCGCTGAACAATATAAATCTTAGAATCGGCAAGGGCGAGTTCGTCTTTCTGACCGGTCCCTCCGGGGCGGGGAAGACGTCCCTGCTGCGCCTTTTGTACGGGGCGCTTACCCCGAATCGCGGCCAGGTCCTGATAGACGGTCAGAACATTACCCGCATGACTCCATCCCAAATTCCGCTGTTGCGCCGCTCGATCGGAGTTGTCTTTCAGGACTTCAAGCTATTGCAAAATCGCACCGTATTTGAAAATGTTGCCATAACGCTGGAAGTGCTGGGGTGGGGCAGGGCGGATATCGGCAAGAAGACCATGCATATACTCAAGCAGATGGGGATTGAATCCAAATATAATCTTGTCACTCAGCGTCTTTCAGGTGGTGAGCAGCAGCGGGTAGCCCTTGCCAGAGCTCTGGTGAACGATCCGAAAATTCTGCTGGCGGATGAGCCGACCGGAAACCTTGATGACGCAAACAAAAACCAGATTCTTACCATTTTCAAAGAGGCTAATATTCGCGGCACCACGGTGGTAGTCGCGACTCATGATCGGCGTCTGATCGAGCAGAGCCATAAACGGCTTGTTATGTTAAATAAAGGGGAAATCGTTGAACAAGTGGAAAAAGAAACAACCAGCGACGATCAAACCTTTTAAGCGCCCCACGCTTTCAGGTGACGGGTTCGGCGGCAGAGCAGGGTTTTTCCTTTCTCGGGCGATAACCAACATTCGTCAAAACGTATTTGTCAACGTAGTAACCGTTGGGACGATCACGCTGGCGCTGTTGATCGTTTCTCTGTTTCTGCTTGTGTTTGTGAACCTTGAAAGTGCCGCCGAAAACTGGAGTGAGCGGGTTCAGGTTACCGTCTATTTTGACAAGGAACTGACAAGCCAGGAGCAGGCTGCTTTTCGCGAGAAAATCTCTGCGCTCTCCGGGGTGTCACGAGTCGGCTATGTTTCCCGTGACGAAGCCATGAAACGCTTTAAAAGCCGCTTGCGAGGCCAGGAAACTCTTCTGGAAGGCGTGCGGCCAGAGGTGCTGCCTACTTCGTTTGAAATTGCCCTGAAGCGTTCCCATCGCGATACGACCTCGGTTGAAGCCTTCGTCGTGGCGTTAAAACGGATCCCCGGTATTACTGAAGTTCAGTACGGTGAGGAGTGGGTCCGCCGCTTCAACTCGTTTTTGAACTTTATGCGCCTTCTTGGCGCTTTGTTGGGCGGTTTTCTGGTGATTGCCGTGATCTTCATTGTTTCAAATACGATCAAGCTCACAATTTACTCCCGTCGTGACGAATTGGAAGTCATGGCTCTTGTCGGAGCGACCCGATTTTTTATCAAGGCCCCGTTTCTCCTTGAAGGTTTGATCCAGGGAACAGCCGGCTCCATCCTCTCCGTTGCCCTGCTGTTTGGCTTGTATGAAGGGTTTCTGCATAATGCCGGAAGTTTTCTTACCTTTAATCCCGCTACTTCCGGATTGAGTTTTCTTCCGATCGAGTACCTTGCCGGATTGCTGTGCGCCGGCGCTCTGCTCGGCTTCATCGGGAGCCTTACTTCGCTGAAGCGCTTTATTACCGTCTAACTGATGAAGCGGACTGTGGTTATATTGGCTCTGCTGACAGTGGCCGCCTCTGTGGCATTGGCACAAAACCCCAAAGATGAATTAAGCGGTGTCAAAAGAGAGATTAAGGCGCAAAAGCAGCTTATTACCAAGACTCGTAAAGTCGAAGCGGTTGTCTCCACCGAACTGAAGGAAATTCTGCGGAATCTTGAACAGAAAGAAGCCGACCTTGGTCGTATGAGCCGTGACCTTCATGGCGTTGAGTCGAGTCTCGACCGTACCGGGCGAGAGATTCAAAGGGTTACCGAAGAAGCAAACCGTAAGCGGATGGAAATCGAACGGCGCCTGGCATCATTGTATAAGGCGGGCGAACTTGGTGCCTTGCGGATGTTTTTTTCGGCTGAATCGTTTCCGCAGCTTGCAGAAAACATACGGTACATGAAATCGATTCTTGAAAATGACAAGCGAATTTTTGTTGAATATAACCAGAAGATTGATCAACTCAAGAGCCTGAAGGGAGATCTGGAGCGTGATGCGTTAAAAAAAGAGCGCATCATGAGCAGTATCGAACAGAAGAAGCATGAGATCGAAGAAGAAAAGAGCAAAAAGGCCGCCTACCTCGGCAAGGTGCGCCAGGATCGTAAAAGTTATGAAGCTTCCTTGAAGGAGTTGCAGGCCAATGCATCCCGGCTGCAAACGATGATTACCCGTCTTAATGCTTTGAGTCGTCGTAAACTTCCTTCCCGTCATGAAAAGCCGGGCACCAGACTGAAACCGCTCGCAGAACTGCCGCCGGTGCCGGATCGCGGCTTTGGTTCTCAGAAGGGGCGGATGACACTTCCGGTTCGCGGTGATATTTTAGAGTCATTTGGCAAACATAAACATCCTGAGTTTAATTCGTATACCTTTAGCAAAGGGTTATCGATATCTGCTGCAGCTGGAACCGAAATAAAGTCAATTTACGAAGGCACCGTTATTTTTGCCGATTATTTCAAAGGTTTTGGTAATATGATCATAGTTGATCATGGCGGCGGTTATTTTACCCTGTATGCCCACGCATCGCGGTTGACAAAAAAAGTAGGCGCCGAAGTGGCGAAGCATGAAACAATCGGAGCGGTGGGTGATGTCGATTCGAGCAAGGGGAGCATGCTTTATTTCGAAATCCGGTATCAGGGCAAACCGGTTGATCCGGCCGGGTGGGTTCGCTGAACATATTACGGAAGCACCAATATATCTGGAGGAAGCTCATGAGAGTACCAAGCAGTAAAAGAACAAGGATGATCGCCGGATTCGCAGTCATTGTGGCATTTCTGTCCATCTTCATTATTAGTTCACAACGACGCAGTTCGGCGGAAGGGAAGGGGAGCGATTACGAGTCGATCGAACTCTTCACGGACGTCATGGCGATTATCAAGAAGAGTTACGTAGAAGATGTCGATACAAAAAAACTGGTCTACGGTGCTATCAATGGCATGCTTTCGTCACTTGACCCGCATAGCTCGTTCATGCCCCCCGATACCTATAAAGAGATGAAAATTGATACCAAGGGAGCGTTTGGCGGGTTGGGAATTGAAATTTCGATCAAGGAAGGGGTGCTGACCGTTATTTCACCGATCGAGGATACTCCTGCATTCAAGGCCGGAATCAAGGCCGGCGACATGATTCTCAAAATCGACGAAAAATTTACTAAGGATCTGAATATCAATGATGCCGTCAAGCGTATGCGGGGGCAAAAGGGTTCCAAGGTAATCCTGACCATAATGCGTGAGGGGTTTGAAAAGCCGAAGGAATTTCCGATTGTCCGTGACATTATCCAGGTCAAGAGCGTCAGGTTCCACCTGATGCCCGGCGGATATGGCTATGTGCGCATTGCCCAGTTCCAGGAAAAAACTGATGAAGACCTGTCAAAGGCTCTCAAGTCCATGAAGGAAGAATACAAGGGTGAGCTTAAGGGGTTGGTGCTCGATATGCGCAACGATCCGGGCGGGTTGCTGGATCAGGCGGTCAAGGTTGCCGATCATTTTGTTCCGGAAGGACAGATGATCGTCTATACCGAAGGGCGTGAAAAAGACTCTAAAATGCAATTTACCGCCAAAAAAGGCAGCAAAGAGGCCGGGTACCCGATCGTGGTCGTAATCAACGGCGGCAGTGCCAGTGCGTCGGAAATCGTTGCCGGAGCCCTGCAGGATCATAAACGGGCTATTATTCTGGGCACACAGAGCTTTGGCAAGGGGTCGGTACAGACCATTATCCCGTTGTCTGATGACTCCGGTCTCCGCTTGACAACCGCCCGCTACTATACGCCTAAAGGGCGTTCAATTCAGGCTAAGGGGATAACCCCCGATATTATGGTCGAAGCGGTTGAACTGCCAAAGACAACCGCCAAAAAGGATTCCCTGCATCTGAGAGAAAAAGATCTGGAAAACCACTTTGAGACCGAAGATAAAACCGGTGCGGGTGCTGCAAAGAAAGACGAGAAAAAGAGCGAAAAGAAGGATGATGCAACAGAAAAAGTTCCGTCTAAACTTGAAGATAACCTCAAAACCGACTATCAGGTGCTTAGGGCTCTTGACCTGCTCAAGGGGTGGGAGTTAATCAAGTCGATGGGCAATGACAAGTAAAAACACTATGAGATCCGGGAATCATACCATGTGTAATCTGCGCTTTATCACGACACTGCTGCTGGCTGTTCTGGTTGCCGCCTACGATTATGGCGAGGCGGCAACCATTTTCAATATTGCTCCTTCCGGTGCGGCATCATATTCAATAACCGCCATTGATCTGCCGGATGCTTCGGGAGTTGATCTGACGATTACGTATGACACTGCCACTCTTGAAGCTCCTAAAGTAACGGCCGGGGTGCTTACTTCCAGCGCCATGGTGGCCAGTAATACCGATGTTCCCGGACTGGTCAGGATCGCATTTATTACCGGGGGCGTCATTAAAGGCACCGGTCAACTTGCTTCGATTTCGTTTGTCAAGAAGGGGAACGTTCCCGCCCCGCAACCGACACTATCGTCCAGTGCGTATACTGCCACCCTAGCCCCGCTTGCCGTTCAGTCCACATCCGGCACCCCGCAGCCAACGAATGAAGCAGCAGGCACGGGAGGTACGGATAATAACGCCGCAAATCCCGGTTCCGGTGGTGGTTCCACTAGTAACAGTGCCGGAGGAATGACGTACACACCGGGTACACAGCAATCCGGATCAACTCTTGGCTCTGTTTCCCTGCCTCAGGAGCCGGGCGGCAATAATCCGTATCGAGAAGAAGCTCGTAAAGATGAACGGCACGATGAGGCTGCTTATCCGAATGGTGCTGCGAATCCCTCTGCAACTCCAGAGGGCAATACGGCAGCATCCCAGGAAACGTCTCCGCCGGTTGCTGCACCCGAAGCCAAAACTGGTGGCATACGTACAACCTTGAAAACGAGTCAAAGCGTGCTTGACCGCTTTCGCGCATTCAAAAACAGTCGCTCATTGAAGCAGTTTTCGTCCCTTTTTGACATGAGTGCGTTGCATGAGGCGGGGATCGTTCAGTTGCCCGGGATAGTCGTTACGGATGGAAAATCGCTTGTGACGGTAACCGTTGACCTTGTAAATGAAGCAGACACTCCCAGCTTCTCTCTCAAGGGTGCAAATCTAAAGTCGATCAGGAGATTATCCGACAAGAAATGGGAGCTTGTTGCGCTTCCCCAGAAGGGCAAATCTGACGTACGTCTCTCCATCATCCTGAAAGGGGAGAGTCTTGAAATTCCATTAATTGCCGTTCCGCCAATTGAGCAGTCAGCGGCTGCGAAACTGGATGCTCTATCCGCTACGGCACTGGATGCGCTGCTGGCAAAACCGCTTATAAACAATAAACCGGGCTACGATTTGAATTCAGATGGCAAACAGGATTATCTTGATGACTACATTCTGGTTGCTCACCGGTTGCTGAAACAACAACGCAGTTTGAATGAAACCGTAAAAAAACCGGATACAACCCGTAAGTAATGGCCGGTCCAAATAGAAATAAATCCCGAAATCAGCCATCCGGGTCTCGTGTTGCTGCATTGGTGATTGTGGTTCTGATTGCGGGTGTAATTGCCGGATATTTTTTATTTTCACCGTCCAAAAAAACGGATGTAATAACGCAGAAACCTGATCTTTCCCGCGTCACACCGGTTACCCCTGCTACAACAACCCCCATTCAGAAGAGTGTCGGTATTGCCGAACCGACTGCAGTCCCTCCCCCGGCTGAGAAGGAAGAGAAAGCATCTCCTCCGAAAACCTCAACTCCTGAAACGGATAAACCGGGCGTTGCAGTTGGTGCCTCTGCGCGCCTGGCTATTATTATCGACGATATGGGGAACAGTATGTCGGAGGCGCGCTCTCTGGCTGCAATAAAGGTTCCGCTGACTTTTTCCATAATTCCCGGTCTGCGCGTCGATAAAGAAGTTGCTGCGTACGCCGGCGCTCGTGAAATTGAAACGATGATCCACATTCCGATGCAGTCCAAGGGATGGCCGTCTCGACGCCTGGAAGCGAATGGTCTTCTTGTGTCAATGGACGCGGACGATCTGCAGAAGCGGGTGTCCGGATTTGTGCAGCAATTTCCCGGTGCGGTTGGGATCAATAACCATATGGGGTCGGAATTTACCGAACAGGAAGAAAAGATGACGCAGGTGCTTCAAATTCTGAAAAAGAATAACCTGTTTTTTATCGATAGCGTGACATCGCCGGAAAGCGTGGGGTTGAGGGTGGCACAGCGAGTGGGGATCAGGTCTGCCCGGCGGAATGTGTTTCTCGATAACGAGCAGGAGCGCGGCTATATTCTTGGTCAGCTCAATCAGGCGGTCAGATTGGCCAGAAAAAACGGTGCGGCAATCGCAATCTGCCATCCGCACCCGGCCACGATTGCAACCCTTGCAGCGGCACTGCCTGAACTTGCCGCCCAAGGGGTTCGGTTCGTGCCGGCGTCACAGCTTGTCAAATAACTTCGGCAAACTGTTTCTGCAAGCGGTGGATGGACTTGTATGAATCTTCATGCAGGACAGCCTCGGGGTTGCCCGGATCCACCGGATAAACCGACAACCAGCTCTCTTTCCGCAAGGCACCTTCAAATCCCGCCAGAGCTTCGTTCAGAAGCAGATATAAGCGGTCATGCACCCCATTGAATTCCCCGGCATCAAACCCAGGCATTTCCACATTTTTCTGAAGCAGCTGTTCTCCGGCCATGGTGAATTGACGGTAATCGAGCCTGCTGGTTTCTGATCCGATTCGCGGCAGCAGAAGTGATACCGCCCTGGTGGCCTTGTCGGCAACAAGTGCTCTGGCCGCATCGAATGACGGATCGTTTTCCTGCAAACCATAGAGTGCCGAACAGAGCATGTTGCTTACGCACGTTCCGTGCAGGAAGCCGCGGGAGGAACGATCGGATGTCTCAAAATAAAAACTGCGGTCATCCGGGTTCTCCGCCAGTACGGAGCCGCAAATCAGGCAGCGCTCTGCCAGACCTTCAAGTCGTGCCAGATACGACTCTTTTTTGTGGGCCTCTTTTTCCAGCAGCCAGGTGTGATACAGGCAGGCCCTGGTTTCCTTGGTTGCATCGACACTTCTCAAGATATCGCGGGAGATTTCCATGAACTGCCCATACACCTCGGTGCCGCGAGCATGAGTCAGGATCGGATAAATTTTACCCTCCGGATTCGTATTGAGGCTTTCGACTTTCGGGCTTTTTGAAATATATGTGTCCAGGCAACGGTAGCCGCGATTGACGGCAATCGCCCGCAGAAGTGTCTTCTGGTCCTTGAAGATTCCATCGAATTTGATGCGCTCATCTATCAGGCAGGGAATCAGTGCCAATGATTTTTTGTCGATGCCACGCTGCTCGAACAGTGCGAAGATATTTTTGCAGTTTTCCAGGCTGGGCAGATCCTTGACCGGGATCAACACCCGATCGGCTGCATACAGGGCATTCTGTGTCAGTATATTGAGATCCGGTCGCGTATCTATGATGACGATGCCGGAGATGCCTGATTCTGCCAGCATTCGGGTCAGGGTCATCGGTCCTTTGAAACGTTCGTGGATATCGCCAAGCTCGTTTGAAGAGGGTATGAATCCGACTCCGTATTGCCCGGTCTGAACAACCTCGGCAGCTTTTGCCCCCATCAAAAGGGCATGAACATCAGCAGCATCATCAGTACCTTTTTTCAGCTGGAACATCTTGTCAATCGTGAAGTGGTTGTCAAAGGAGAAAATTGTTACCGGCAGATCCTCGTGCATCGCTTTCAGGTAGATTGCCAGGTTGGTGGCGAGGGTTGTCTTGCCGACGCCCCCCTTTTCGGAAGAGATCGTTATGGTATATGGATAGGCTTGCATGAAATAAGGTTCCGCCGTAAAAAAAGTATTGATGACTGTTTCAGCACCGAGAATCGATACTAGACAATTTGCAGTGGCCGGTCAACCGTTTGCTGGGAAGATTGAAAATAGTCACTGTTCACCGCATTGCTTGCATCCTGCAATAACTTGTCTATAATTCATCCACTTCAAGAGTGGCTGAGCATAAATATACCTATCTAAACGGGGGGATGTGCATGGGCTTTATGGATAAGATGAAGGGTGAGTTGCTCGATATCATCCAGTGGCTGGACGATTCAGGTGATACGCTTGTCTATCGATTTGAACGCTACAATAACGAGATCAAGCATCATGCCAGGCTTGTGGTACGCGAAGGCCAGATGGCCGTGTTTATCAATGAAGGACAGCTTGCTGATGTATTCAAGCCGGGTACCTATATCCTGGAAACGGCAAATCTGCCGGTGCTGGCAACATTGCAGGGATGGAAATACGGTTTTGAAAGCCCTTTCAAGGCGGAAATATATTTTTGCAGTACCCGCCAGTTTACCAATCTCAAGTGGGGTACGCCATCCCCCTGTACCATGCGTGATCCGGAATTTGGAGCGGTGCGGGTCACGGCCTATGGACTGTACTCGATCAAATTAATGGATCCTGCGCTGTTTATCCGGGAGGTTGTCGGCACGGACGGGGTTTTTACGACCGGTTCCATCGAAGACAATCTGCGCGGAAAAATCGGTACCTGGATCAAGGAGGTCATGCCGGAAACCGGCATCCCGATTCTCGACCTTGAAAGCAAGGTCGTTCAGTTGGGGGAAACTCTCAAAAGCAGAATCGTCCCGGCATTTGAAAAGCTTGGCCTCGAACTCGTTGAGGTGCAGGTTCAGGATATCGGCTTGCCGGAAGAGGTCGAAAGGGCCATCGACAAAGCCGGCGCCATGCGGGTGATCGGCGACATGCAGAACTATACCCGCTATGAAACAGCCAGCGCCATTCGCGATGCGGCCAATAATCCGGGCGGACTGGCTGCTGCCGGAGTCGGTGTCGGCAT